>WNGF01001612.1_pt1 | contig 58084 bp, 51 predicted proteins | sample 5400641 | NCBI WGS metagenome assembly WNGF01 (sample SAMN13153371, study PRJNA577476) | soil metagenome | isolation source: 80 cm soil or saprolite under grassland replicate 2 | place: USA:California | collected 2016-06-15
TCGACAAGATGTTCCATGCGGGCCGGCACAAGGGAGAGCGCGTCGCCGGCACCAACGTGTTCACGGTCGGTCATCTGCCCGGGGGCGGCGGTAGCGGCGGTGGAGCTGCAGGCGCAGCAACGGGCGCCCCCCGCGAAGAGGCCAAAAAGAGCGCAACGGGCGACTGGGTGGGCGGGCCCGCTCCATCGGAGCAGCCGGAGCCCGTCGGCATGGCCGGCATCAACGCGATCATGGTTTATGGAGAGAACCTCCAGGTCGCCGTCGGTCTGAACCACCAGTTGGCCCTCGGCAGCAATCTCCAGCTTTGCATCAACCCCTTCGGCCTGGCCGCGGGTGTCTCCGCTCCCGTCAGCCCGGCTCTCTCGGGGCTCCTGGGAAGCGGCCTCGGCGGAAACATGCAGCTGACGATCGGCACGAGCGCCCAGTTCGTCATGGGGCAGGCATTCGACATCAACCTGGGCCCCGAGAAATTCGAAGTCAAGGGCGGGAACTTCGTCCACCAGGCTTCCAACATCCTCTGCGGCGTCATCGCCGCCCTGGCGACGGCCTGGGTCATCACCTACGGCATCGACAAGACCGACGCCGATCGCGCCCTCTCGGTCGACATCTTTCAGATCGCAATCAGCGCCGTCCTGGCGGTCTTGATGCTCGTGGAAGAGGAGTACGACAAGCGCGTGAAGATAACGGATTCCGCCTGGCCGAAGATGTTCCGAGCGGCGGGCTGGGAAATCACGGTCGAGAAAGGGGCGAGCGAGCTCGTCCGCGGAATCCTGGACAGCGCCGTCGTGATCGGTGCCGTCGCCACGCCGCCGATCGTGGCCTCTCTGGCGAAATCCTAGCTCGAGGTCTTGGCAAAAAAAAGGAGAGTCACATGGTTTCCGACAGAGACAACCTCGGAGGCGGCATGGGCGGAGGTCCGAACACCAGCAACCACTTCCAAGATGTCGATGGTCTCTTTGCCGTCGCGGGAAATCAGGTCCAGGTCCTCGCCCGCCCGCCTCAGCCTCCTGCCGTTCCCGGTCCGAGTCTCATCACGATCCTGGCGACGGATCTCACCCAGAGCGGCGTCGTAAACGTTCGAGGAGCCACGGGTGTGCGGATGACGGCGGGGCCGCCGCCGTTTCCTCCCGTCTATTCGACATCCACGAACGGAATCGAGATCCTCGTCGGCGAGGCAGGCAACCTGACTCTCCAGCGCGGCCTTCTGCCCGTCGATCAGAAGATCGAGATGACGCCGAAGGGGATCACGCTCGATGCTGGGATGGGCAAGGTGACGATTCAAAGCCTCACGGAGATCGAGCTTTCCGCGGCCGGCGGCATGAGCAAGGTCAAGCTGGGGCCCGAAGGCGTGACCATAGAAGGCTTGTTTCTCAAACTCGACGCGACAATTCAGGCGGAAATCCAGTCCATCGTCGCCAGGCTCACAGCCGAAGCGATCAACCAGATCAGCGGCGGCATCACGATGATCGGGTGACCCATGATCCAAACGGCGATGGCGAACGTCAAAGCGATGCGCGCGGACGAGATCTGCAAGAACTTTGCCCTCAAAGAGGACGCGCGATCTCTTCTTCGCGAAGGTCAATCTCCAAGCGAGTTTCTCGAGCTTCTGCTCGGCAACGAGAGGTACCCCGCGGCCGTCGAGTTCCTGGCTCATGCCATGCCGCCGCGAGAGGCGATTTGGTGGGGCTGCCTGTGCCTCCAACACGCCGCAGGATCGAGTCTGGCCCTCCTGGAGTCGGAGGCCTTGAAGGCGGCGGCTGAATGGGTGCTCGATCCCAGCGAAGACAACCGGGGCGCCGCGCGAGCGCGGGGGGAAGCCGTCGGTGTGGGCGCTCCAGCGGGAAGCCTGGCGATGGCCGTGGCATGGACCGGAGGCGGCCTCGCGCCGCCGAGCCAGCCTCATCCCAAGGTCCCGCCGCCCCCGCTGGTCCCTCCCGGGCCATTCCTGTCGGCCAAAGCCGTCAAGGGAGCCGTCCTCCTCGCGGCGGTCAAGGCCGATCCCCTCCGCATCTCCGACACGCAACGTCTCTTCGTGGAATTGGGGATCGCAGTGGCCGAAGGCCGTTTCCCCTGGCCAGCAGTCAAGAGGGTCACCCGCGAAAGAACCTGGAAGAGAAGAATCAGTAGCGTCTGAAGTCGGAATCCTGAAAGGAGATCTGCATGCTGGTTGGCAAACCCTGGAACGTCCTCGCGCCGACTTTCTCGTCTCCGGCGCTTCAAGAGCAACCGATGATTCCCGTCGGAGCCACCGACGTGGCGTCGCTTCGCCAGGCGGTCGGTTCCCTCCGTTGGGTGCCGGGATTTGCGGCCTGGGTCGGCGAGACTCCCGGCGGTCAGATGCTCTATCTCGATCGGCGCGAGTTGCCGGCCGCTCAATGGCCCGCCGTCTGGAAGGCGGCCTTCGGCACCACCGTGCCCACCGGCTACCGTTTGGTGTCGCTCGATGCGGCCCTCTCGGGCGAGAGCGAGGGCGGAAACACGTTCTTTGTCGGCGCGGGAGGCGGAGGTGTGTTCTTCCACCAGGGAGAGTGGCTCGTCGTCATCGCCATCATTTCGGTCCTGATCGGCCTCCTGGTGCCGGCTGTGCGCGGTGGGAGCGACGGCGAACCCCGCCACGCCGCGATGAGCGCCAACAACAACATCCGCTGGATCCCGAAAGGGGCGAACTGGCCGCCCGTTGGCGTGTGGCGGGGCTGAGTCATGCCTCAGCCCGCGGCTCGCCTGACGGACATGCACGTCTGCCCCATGATCACGGTTCTCGTGCCGCACGTGGGAGGGCCGATCCTGGCGCCCGGCTACCCCAAGTGCTTGATCGGGGGCATGCCGGCTGCGCGCGTGGGTGACATGGCGATCTGCGTCGGCCCACCCGACATCGTCGTGATGGGCGCTTTGAACGTCCTGATCGGAGGCCAGCCGGCGGCACGCGTGGGCGACATCACGGCTCACGGCGGCGTGATCGTTTTGGGTTGCTTCAAGGTGTTGTTGGGATGATCCAAGAAGGAGTGTCGCGATGAGTGCGCAGCCACATCCTGCCATTCCCTACGAGAGACAGTCCGAGCCGCAGACAAACCGGATGTGCGGGGCGGCATCGCTCGCGATGGTCTACCGCTCGCTCGGCAAGACAGTCTCGCAGGCGGAGATCTGGCCGCAGATCTCGAAGCGCAACCACCTCGGGAGCCTTGCCGCGGCCACCTATCTCATGACTCAGGACGCCTTGACCAGGGGCTTCGCGGCACTGGCGATCCAGGCGAGGCATCCCTTCCAGGCGTTGCGACTGTGCCGCGACAAGGGGATTCGCGCGGTCCTCAGCCATCGCTTGAAAGAAGACGCGCCCACGGGCCATTACACGGTCTTCGTGGACACCGACGGCGAAAACGTGATTCTGCACGATCCGTACTTTGGCCCGTCGCGCCGCACGCCGCAGGCGGAGCTGCTCGGGCTCTGGCAGGCGCGTTATCCGAATGCGGAAATCGCCGGCAACGTGCTGATCGCCATCGCGGGCGAACGGATTCCCGTCTTGCCGTGTCCAGTGTGCGGCACCGAGATCCCGCCGGCCATCCCTTGCGCAGCCTGCGGCAAGTCCGTTCCGTTGGAGCCGGCCGCGCTCTTGGGCTGTGTCGGCGTGGGTTGCTCCGCCCGGACCTGGAATGCCATCTGCTGCCCGTTCTGCGATTACACCTGGACCTTCGGCGTGCAGCGTGCTAGCGAGCGGCAGACGGCTGGTCACGCCGAAGACCCGTGGAACCTCGAACACCTGTTCGGCGAGCTGGACAAGTTCTGTAACCACATCTCGGGCGTGCCGGGAGCCGCCAGCCGCGCGGACGTGCGGCAACAGCTCGACTTCATTCAGGCCAGCAAGGCTAAGCTCGTGCAGGCGCGAGCCGATGAGGTCGTTTATCGCAAGGCGAGCCAGGCGAAGATGCGGGAGCTCCAGCAGACGGCGAAGCAAAACGAGGAAGCCCTGCTCCGGAAGCAGGAGGAGATCAACAGGCCAGCCCCGCCTCTGGACGGCAACGCCCTGGGCCTCGCGCTCCTGAAGAACTTTGGCCTGCTCGGCTGATGAGACTCCCGACGGGAGCCGAGAACGACTCCCGCGCCGCGTTCAGTTGAGGAGCAGGCAGTGGACGCCTCCCTGCCCCGTCGGGTACATCGGGACCGGGATGACGCGAACCCCCTCGGCCTCGTAGAGACGGACCTGCATCTGGAAATTGGGATTCGGGCTCTCGGCGGCGCGGTCCATCTCGGTCCAGACACCGGCGAGCGATCGGACGACTTCCTGCCAGTGGGACTCCGACGGCGCCTGGCGCCAGGCCTCCACGGCGTCCTCCAGCCTGCCGAGCGATCCCTGGAGCTCCCGCTGCGGATTGCGCCCGCCGGGCAGCTCGAAATGGTAGGGATACTTGCCGAACAGCAGGGATTGCTGCCCCGTACGAAGATCGACGAAGTCGCCCACTTGCACCGGCGTGCGGTCAGGGTGGTCGTGGAAGGGCAAGCGCACGACGCGGTAGCCGCGCTTCTGGAGCATCAGAGCCGCTCGGTCGTATTCGCCTTGCGCTCGGTTGCGGATATCTTCGGGAACGGCTCTCTGAAAGATCGCGTCGACGACCGGCCCCTCCCGATAGGAAGGAACGAAGGCGACGACGCCCGTTCGGCCCCGCACCACGTTGACCACCATGTCCGAGTGAATGAGCTCGACACTCGCCGTGCCGGGCTCGTGCAGGGCCTGTTCGCCCAGCACGAGGACTTCCAACCCGTAGAAAGCGCGCCGAAACGCCTCCCTGCCTTCCTCGATCCGCGCGGGTGGAACCGGCTTGCCGTCGGGCGGCCGGCTGCCATTTGCCTGCAGATAGCGCAGGATGCGGTGGTAGCCGAGGATCAGCCCGACTTTGCCCTCTGGAAGCCAGACGAGCGACATGTCTCCTCCTTCGGTGTTGACCACCGGAAGGATCTTGAGCACGAACTCCTCGGGAAAGGCGCCGACCAGCCGCCGGAGCGGCTGAGCGTAGTAGGCATCACTGTCGCCGCCCAAGGCGAGGACCAGTCGCTCCTTCGCGTCCCGACCGAGGGGCTCGGCCATGTCGCGCGGAAACGCGACGATCGACGGCGTCTGAAAGAACCGGACGCGCCGGGCGATGATCTCTTCCGTCCAGCCGACGCGCGTTCGGAGGTAGTCGCGAAAGACGCTTTCCTCGTTGCCGAGGGCCTCCGGCGCGACGCCGGCTTCTGGAACCGCCACGAAGAAACGCGTGTATTCGGGCGCCGCCTTGAGCAAGCCCCCGTGCAAGAGCTCGAAGTTGAGCCAGTAGAGCTGGCGGCGCAGGTAACGGACGTGCGGGTCGGAGGTCTTCGGGTCCCACGGGGCCGTTTCTGGCAACATGAAGTATTTCGTCCGGTTGGCATCGAGCCCGAGGATGAGCCGCTCCATGGTCCGCTCTGACTCGGGCAACAGACGGATGTCCGTGCCCGGCGCTAGAACCGGCTCGAAACGCTCGGCCGGTTTCGCAGCTCCGACGAGACCGCCGCAGACCGCTCCCGCCATCACGACGGCACCGAGCGCCCGCGCCCCGCGGCGCTCGAATTTTTTTACCAGCCTGCTACAGCTCGTTGACGGTCCGTTCGGTGAAGAAGAGCTTTGGAAAAGCCATCTTGAAGTAGTTCGTCGCGTCGATCACGCCACGGTTGTCGCCCTTTTTCCAGCCCGGCTCCCGGAAGCGATACGTCTCTCCCGTGTACGTCACGATCCCGAACTCGAGACAGAGATTATTCCCCGGCCTCAAAACACAGGTGTTGAACACCTCTTTCACGTTCTGCGTGTAGATCGTGAAGTTCTTGGAAGGATCGGCGTTTTCGAACCAGAGGATCGAACCGCCATCCACGACGAGCCTGCCCACGCTCTTCGTCGAGGTCCCGAAGAGGCCCAGAAACCCCTTCCCAACCCGGGCGAGGCCCACGAACTCGGCGCGCCGCGCGATGGCCGCACCAGGCTCCGCCGGCTGTCCCGAGGCGCGCATCGCCTCGATGACGGTCTCCGGGACATCGGCCTGCCGCAGTTGCAGAATCTCGTCGGTCGTCAACTCGTAGCGGACGCTTTCGGACCGGATCTTGTTCAAGAGAAACTGATCCGACATCCCGGCCTGCTTGAGCTTCAGGATATCCACGTACGGTCTGGCTGCGGGCGCCAGGGCTTCCGCGGGCGCGGCCGTAGGAGCGGCCTGGGTCTCCACCGGAGGCGTCGGAACTGGCGGCTGCTGGGCGAAGAGCGCCGAACCGATGACGATGGAAAGGGTGAAGGCGAGGACACGATGCGAGAACATGACCACACCTCCTCGATGCGCCTGTTATGCAACCTCTCGGCCGGCGCGAGGCCGGGACGGTCGCCCTGTCGCCCTACTTGCCAACGCCGCTGCCGTACACCGGCAGCATCGACTTGGCGGCGACGGACAGGCGAGGCCCCGGAGCCGGCATCGGCATCATCTCGGGCACGGTCTGGCCGGGCAGGGTCGGCAGCGGCACGTTGCGGCCGCGGGCGTACACCTCGTGGCGGCCGTGTGACTTGTACCACTCCGCCAGCGTCGCCGTCTGGAACATCTCCTCGATGATCTTTCGCCAGCCCACGCCCGTGTTGTACGCGCAGAAGGAGATCTCTCCCATCTGCGTCGCGTACGGAATGATGCACATCTCGGTGCGGCGAAAGTCGTAGTTGAAGAGGTCCTGGAACCACATGCCGCCGATGAAGAAGACGCGCCAGGGATGGCGCTTCTTCCCGGCGAAGCCGAGCTTGCCGCCGGTGTGACTGTCCATGATCTGGATGACCTTCCAGGGCGAGAGGGCCGCCGGAATGCCCTCGGGACGCAAGTTCCTGAGCACCGCGAGGCCCGTCTGCAATGCTGTCCACGTCTTCTTGCGCGCGGAGTCCGTGATCGACTTGATGTCATCGAGCATCCGATCGACATTCAAGATCGACGGCACCGTGACCGCCTGCTTCGTCTTCTCCTCGACGAGCAGCATCGTGCCGATGCCGCAGTTCGGGTGGCAGCCGCACTTGAACGACCCCCACTCCGCTTCGAGGCCGCCGACGAGATCCTTCAAGTCCGAGAACGGGCCGGAGGCCGAGAGCGGATACCAGTCGCGCATCGGCTCGCCGATACCGGCCTGTGCCTTCACGTCGTGCGCGAGGTGCGAAAGCGTGTAGCGTTGCCGCTGGCGCGTTTCGTCGTCGATGTCCTCGTCACGGCCCGTGAACGAAACCGGCTGGAACGCGACCGTGTTGATCTTGTCGATGTTTTCGAGCGCGAACTTCAGGATGTCGCCGACCTGGTCGTTGTTCACACCGTTGACAACCGTCGTGACGAGCGTGATGTCCACGCCGTACCGGCGCAGGTTCTCGATCGCGTGGAGCTTGACGTCGTAGAGGTTGCCGACCTTGCGGTGCTGGTTGTGCTCGTTGCCCACGCCGTCGAATTGAAGGTAGGCGAAGCGCAGCCCTGCCTCGGCGGCCTCCCGTGCGAAATTCTCGTCCTGCGCGAAGCGAATTCCGTTGGTCGCGCACTGCACGGAGAAGTAGCCGAGCTGCCGCGCGTACCGGATCGCGGCAAGGAAGTGCGGCGACAGCGTGGGCTCGCCGCCGGAGAACTGAACGGACAGCTGCCGCCGCGGCTTGACGGACGCCGCGTCGTCGAGCATTTTCTGGACTTCTTCCCACTCGAGCTCGTGCACGTACCCGACCTGGTTCGCGTCCATGAAGCACGGGTTGCACATCATGTTGCAACGATTGGTCAGGTCGATCGTCAGGACGGCGCCGCGGCCATACCGGATCGAGGACGTGCCGTGCTCGTGGAGGCCGTCCTTCGGAATGACGAAATCGCGCCCCGGATAGAGCGATTCGAGCCTCCGGAAGAAGTCCGGGTCCACGGACATCACGTCCTCGAAGTGCCCGTGCTTCGGGCAGTCCTTCTTCATGACGATCCGGCCGTTCTCTTCGACGATCGACGCCTTGATCTCGCCGGGATTGCCCTCGATCAAGACCTTCCAATCAACTTCGCCGGAGAGGATCTGGCTGCGGACCTCGGTCACGCAACGAGGACAGAGCGAGTCCGTCGACCGCGGAAAGCCGAGCATCGGGAAACTCTTCTCCCGTTGCTTGGCGAGCGGCGCCGGCGCCCACTTCGGCTGGAACGTTCGTTCGGGGAACAGCCCGTCGAGTCCCCGGGCGACGCGCCAGAGCACGTCTGCCGTCTTCTGCAATCCCGCGTAAATTGCCTGTCGCATAGCGTTGGCGCATTCTAACCGAACTGCCCGCGGATGCGAGTCGAGACCTCGTGCGACTTCTCCGCGAAACGGTCCGGCGAAAAGGGCGAGAGGTCGCGAGACCCGGCACCCGTGACGAGATCCGCGACGATCCGGGCCGTCACCGGAGCCAGGAGCACGCCATTGCGGTAATGGCCGGCCGCAAAGAGGAGGCCTTGAACCGCCGCGGTACGGCCGAGAAGCGGCAGCCCGTCGGGCGTGCCCGGCCGCAGCCCGGACCACGCTTCGACGAACCGCGCCCGAGCGAGCTCCGGCACAAGTCGGATCGCCGCCCCGGTCAGCGCATGCATTCCTCCGGCGGTGACCTCCTTCTGAAATCCCACGTGCTCGACGGTGGCTCCTGCGAGCGTCGTGCCATCCGGCCGCGGCACCAGGTAGACGTCGTCGGACTCGACGACAGAAGGCAGTGCCAGGCCGGGCGGACGTAAGGCCACGATCTGACCGCGCACGGGCTCGACCGGCACCTGCACAGACAACGCCGCGTCGAAGCCCGCCCACGCTCCCGCGGCGTCCACGACGCAGCCGGCCTCGAGCGGTCCTGCCGCGGTCTCCACCCCGCGGCAGCCGCCGCCGACGATGCGGAACCCCAGCGCTGCCGTTCCGGCCAGCAACCGGACTCCCCGACTCTCCGCCGAGAGCGCGAGGGCGCGCGTCAGGAGCCGGTTGTGGACGACGCCGTCCTCGGGGAAGAACACGCCTCCCACGACCTCCCGAGCGATACGCCCCTGGAAAGAGGCGCTGATCTCTTCCGCCGCAAGCTCCGCGAGGGCAAAGCCCGCCTGGCGCTGCCACAGGAAGCGGCTGGACATCCGCTCCCGTTCCGCCTCGGAGAAAGCGCACCGAAGGATCCCGAGGCGGCGGTAGCCAACGGGCAGTTTCGTCTCGTCCTCGAGCTCGCGCGTCCACTCGGGGTAAAGGGACCGGCTCTCGATCAAGAGATCAAAAAAGGCGCCCGGCGTCCGCGCATCCGATTGCGGTGAGAGCAGACCCGCGGCCGCCCAGGAGGCTTCTTCGCCGGGCTGTCCCCGCTCGACGACGGTCGCGTCGAGACCCCGGCTGGCGAGCTCGCGCGCGAGAGCGCAGCCCACCACGCCGCCTCCGATCACGAGGACGTCCGGGATGTTCTTCACCGGGACGGCAGCCATCCACGACGCCCGCGGTAGTGGTCGCGGGCCGCGCGGCCGAACGCGAGCACGGCGCCGTAAGCAAGCGCTCCTCCCGCGAGCGCGCCTAAGACAGGCGCGGCGGCAGCGCGGCGCCTTTTCAACGCTTGCCGCACGAGCTTGACCGCTCCGGCACGCAGCGAGCCGGCGCTCGCGGCGAGGGCGAGGCTTGCCGCCGCGCCGAGACCCCGCTCGCCCAGGTCCGGGCGCCTCCGATAGATCACGGCGATGCCGAGAGCGAGGCGGGCCAGAGCGAGCACCTGAAACGGGAGGTCGGCGGCCAGCGGCGCGGCGCCGAGCCAGGCGGCCGGCGCTCCCGTCAAGGCGCCTACGGCCGCGCACCGCCACGCCGTCCGCCGGATGAGCTTCTCCGCCAGCTCGTCGCGCGTCAGTCCGGGGTGTCGATCGCGCAGGCGCTCGACCCCGCGCGCGACCTCTGCCTCGTCGGCGTTGGTCAGGACTGCCTCCGCCAGGGATGCGTACATCGACTGGAAATCCTACCTCTCCACCGCGTGTTATCGTTTGCCGCGCATCGGAAAGGAGTCAACGTGAAGATTCGAACCGCACTCGCTCTGCTGCTCGCCTGTGCCGCTCCGCTGGCGGCTCAGACGGCCGGAAAGGGGAAGAAAGTGTCCGCTTCGCGCGACTATGCCAACACCCTCGCCACGCTGCAGACCGACTCCGGGGACATCACGATCAAGTTCTTCCACGACAAGGCGCCCAACCACGTGAAGAACTTCGTGGATCTCGCCGCGAGCGGCTTTTACGACGGCACGTTCTTCCACCGCGTGATTCCGGGTTTCATGATCCAGGGCGGCGACCCGAATACGAAGAAACCCGAGAGCGCCAGCAACCGATACGGCGTGGGCGGCAACGGCGACAATCACGTCAAGGCCGAGTTCAACGACATTTCCCACAGGCGCGGCATCGTTTCGATGGCGCGGTCGACAGACCCCAATTCCGCCTCCTCCCAGTTCTTCATCGTTGTCAAGGACTCGACTTTTCTCGACGGGCAATATTCCGCATTCGGCGAAGTGGTCTCCGGGATGGACGTGGCCGACAAGATCGTAAATGCTCCGCGCGACGCGCGAGACCTGCCGAATCAGCCTGTCCACATCAAGAAGATCCTCCTGTCGCAGGTCAAGTGAAGCGGGGCGGCGCCCGAGCCGCTCCGCACTTCCCCATGATTCCCCCCGAGTTTCCTGGCCTGGCCAAGTTGGCCCGGCGGGCTCGCTGCGAGCCCGCGTCCGTCGAGATCCTGCCGGGCGACGTGGGGCGCCGCCGCTATCTGCGGCTGATGATCCCCGACGGGCGCACGGTCCTGGGCGTCGTCTACCCTCCCGAGGAAGCTGATTCGCGGCGTCGGTGGCTGGCGGCGCGAGCCGCCCTGAAAGCCCATCTTCGAGTGCCACAGGTTATCGCCGATGACCTCGAAGGCAGCCAGATCGTAGAAGATCTCGGGCGCACGGACCTGGCGGCTCTCTTCCTCGAAGATGCCCTGAGCCGCTCATCCTGGCTCACGAAGGCGGCGGAGGCCGCCGCAGCCATCGCCGGGCTCCCGGACCCGGGAGTCAACCCGCCTTTCGACGCGGCGTTCTTCCGGCGAGAGCTCGAGCTGGCCCGCGAGGCGGTGTTCGACCTTCACCTCGCTGCGCCCCTGTCGCCCGAGGAGCGTCGCCTTCACGACACCTGGGCGGACGCTCTCTGCGCCGAAATCGCCGTTCATCCGCAGTCCGTTTGCCATCGCGACTTTCATGGCAACAACCTCTTCCCCGCAGGCCCGGCGGTCGCGGCGATCGATTTCCAGGACATGCGCCGGGGGCCCGACGCCTACGACCTCGCCTCCCTGCTCTGGGAGCGCACGACGCTCGCCTGGATGACCGAGGAGACCGCTCGGACGATCCGATCGAGCTTTTGCCGGGCACGGGGCCTCGAACCGGAGGGATTCGACCGCCGTTTCGACCGCGTCCTGCTGCAGCGGGCCTGGAAGGTCTGCGGCACGTTCGCCCGGGCCCTCGCCCAGGGCAAAGGCGAAGTCTACCGGACCTATCTGCCGGGCGAGGTCCGCCTCGTGTCGCGCCTGCTAGGCGATTCGCCCGAAGACCGCGCATTCCGACCCGTGTTCGAGAAGCGCGTCGCCGCAGTGCTAAGCTAGAGCCCCGCGAAGGAGACCGAAATGCCCAATCTCGGCGTCCCCGAGCTGCTGCTCATCCTGGTGATCGTGATCATCATCTTTGGGGCCAACAAGCTGCCTCAACTGGGGCGTGGCCTCGGCGAGGGACTGCGCAACTTCAAGGAATCCATCAAGACCGGCGAGGAACCGAAGAACAACAAGCCCGCCCCGCCAAAATCTAACGCATCGTGATCGCGCGTGATCGCAGCGTGAACGCCGGGAAGTAGGCCCCGCGTTCAGCCGGTCGCGCTGCGTTCTCGTTGCGTTCCCGCTGCGTCCCCGTTGCGTTATTTCTTTTTCTGGATGTCCGGCGAAACCCGGTGCTGCTCACGGGGCAGCCGGATGTTCAAGATTCCCACCTTGTTGCGCAGCGTGTTGCGGTGGATGCCGAGCGACAGCGCGGCGCGACCAAGGTTTCCCGACGAGCGTTTCACCGCTCCCACGATGTACTTCTTTTCGAATTCCTTTCGGGCGAGGTCCAGCGAGATGCCGTTCTTCAGGAGCTCGTCGATGATCTGCTGGAGTTGGCCGTCCAGGTTCACGTTGCCCTCCCCGCGATGTGATTCCGGTGTGAAGGCGCGCATCTTAGCAGACGATCGTGCGCGGGTAGCAAGCAAAAAAAAAGGCGCAGCGCGCCTCTAGAATTTTCATGCCAACCGCGCCTGCCCGTCGGCGGAGGCGGACGACGACTACTTGAGCTCGACCTCGTCGCCGACTTCGATCAGACGGTACGAGTCGGTGACGCGCGCCACGGCCCACCGGTCGCCCACCATGAGCACCGCCATCTCGCCCAGATAAGTCCGCGGTATCTCGCTGCCTACCGGAGGCTTCTTCATCTCCCAGGACGCGCCGACCGGCCGGATCCCGAACTCGCGCCCCTGAGCGTAGCGGTAGATCGTGAGAAAGTCGCCCGGTTGCACGCCGTGGTCGGCGCCCAGGTCCACCATCACGGCGGAATCCGATCCGATCGCGACGAGCGAATCCATCGATCGGATGATGTGGCCGGTGGCCTTTCCGGAAGGCAGATCCCCCGCGACGGCGGCCGGTGTCTTGCGGGCGAGTGGAATTGGGATCGGCTCGAAGGGCTTGAGTGCCGCGCCCAACGGGACGTCGCCGCACGCAGCGGTGATGCGGATCGTGGCCGTACGCGCCTGAACCGACAGCACCGAAGCGCGGCCTCGATACTGATAAAAGCGGCCCAGGTTCCTGTTGGTGACGGGATGGAAGATGTCCTCCTGCTCCGTGACCAACCAGAACTCGTCTCCTTCCTTCAAGCCACGGTCCACTCCTCCGTCGAGATACATGAGGTCGCCGGTGATGAAATCGTTCTGCTCGATGAGGCTCTCGGCGCCGATCGTCACGAACGGGAACGGCTCCCTGGCCGCTCCGACGTAGCCAAAGCAATAAACATTGCTCTCGTACCCCATGGGCTGCGGCGCCGCCTCGGTCGTTTTCACCGGGGGCTGGATGCGCGTAATCGTCTTGACTTCGGGCTGCTGCGCGGTGGCCTGGTATTGGCCGCCGACTTTCGGCGGAGGCTTCTCCTGCGCGGCAACCGCTCCCACGAGGAGGAACGCCGATCCTGCGGCGGCGAGGCGGACGGGGAGACGCATGGCGGCTCCTTAATAAATTAAGGCGAGAAAAGCCTTCTACCTTAATTTAGTTTGTCCGCGGGCGGTTGTCAACGGATGCGGCGGAGGCGGCCTTCGGTTTCTCGCCCTTTTTTCGCACTTTCCTGGACCATTCGCTGTCGGGGAACTGCTCTAAGAGCCTGGAGCGGTAGCGCTCGGCCTCCTCGTTGCGCCCGAGCCGGCGGAGAGCTTCGGCCGAGTAAAAGAAGAGCTTGTCCTGGGCGCCGTAGTCGGGAAATCGTTGTTCGAGAGCGACAAACCGGCCGAGGGCGGCGCCGGTGGCGCCCTTGCGGAGGTAGAAGAATCCTACGGCGAACTCGTGCTCGGCGAGCAGGTCGGTGAGCTGCCGGATCCGTTCGCGGGCCGCCCCCGAATAACCCGTGTCCGGGAACTCGCGGACCAAGGCGCGGTACTGGTCCAGAGCCTCGCGTGTCGAGGTTTGATCGCGGTCAGGCTTCTCGTGCTCCTTGTCGTAGCAGAGCGCGAATTGGTAGCGGGCGTAATCTCGGCGCGGGGCACCCGGGTACCGGTTCAGATAGTCGCGGTACCGGAAGCGCGCCTCCGTGTAGCCGGTCGTTCCGCCCTGCTTGTAGTACGAGTCAGCAACCATCAGGAGCGCTTCCCGGCCGAGAGCATCGTTGGGATAGGTCTCGAAGACGAAGGACAGGTACTTGCGCCCCTGTTCGTAACGCTTCTTCTCGATCAGAGCCTTGCCCTTCTCAAAGAGGACTTCTTTGGGGGAGGAGAGAAGCTCCTGGGTGACCTTGTCCGGCCCTTTCGGGGCGGAAGAGCAGGCCGCGGCGCCCACGAGGAAGGCAAGGGCGAACGCACGTGGTTTCAAGCTCGAACTCCTTCCGCGGCTGCCTGCCTGAGACGTGCCACGGCCGTTCTCGGATCTGCCTCCCCGTAAACCGAGGTTCCTGCGACGAGTATTTCGGCCCCCGCCGCGCACAGCGCCCCGGCGTTGCCAGCGTCCACCCCGCCGTCCACCTCGATCTCGAACCGGTGGCCCGACGCCGCAGCCTCCCGGGCCAGGCGCCCGACCTTCGCGATGGATGAGGGAATGAACGTCTGGCCACCCGCGCCCGGGTTGACAGACATGACGACGGCATAATCGATGTCTCCCGCGGCCGCGTCGAGTGCGCCGGTGGGCGTGCCGGGATTGATCACGGCTCCCGCTCGGGCTCCTCCCCGCCGAATCGCGTCGAGGCAGCGGTGCAGATGCCGCGTCGCTTCGACGTGGACGGAAATCCAGTCGGCCCCGGCCTCGAGGTACCGCACGAGCGCCGTCTCGGGGCTTTCGATCATGAGGTGCACGTCGAGAGGAAGGCGTGTCGCCTTTCGCAGCGCCGAGACGACGGGGGGGCCGATGGTGAGGTTCGGTACGAAACGCCCGTCCATGACGTCCACGTGCACGAGGTCCGCGCCGGCCTCTTCGGCCATCCGCAAGGCGTCGGCAAGCCGCGCGAAGTCAGCCGCCAGCAGCGACGGCGCGATCTTCACCTTCACCGCGCCGCGCCGCCCTTGGCCGCAGGAAACTCGACCGCCCGCGAGACGGTCAGCGAGACGACCTCGTGCGTCGAGATCGGGTAGCCGGCCGGAGGAAACTGCTTCAGGATGGCGTTCGGCGCCACACCCTCGTAGGCCTCGTAGCGAGCGCTGCCGACGCGGAAACCAAGTGTTTCGAGTCGCTGCCGCGTTTTCTCGGCGTCTCGTCCCACGAGATCCGGCATCACAAATCGGGCCTCCGGCCGGCCGCGGTTGGTCAGAACATCCACGGATGCGTTGCGAGCCACGGGCATCTCCGGCTCGGGATCCTGTGCAACGATGCCAATCCGGGCCACGGGGTCCCGGTACCAGGATACGGCGGCGAGCTCGAGTCCGTTTTGCGCCAGACGCGAGGCGGCGGCGCGAGGAGGCAGGCCCGTCAACTCCGGAACGCGCTGCTCGCGCGGGCCGAGCGAAAGAACGACGCGCACCGTCTGCGCGGGCTTTGCGAGGGCTCCGGGGGCCGGATCCTGCAAGAGAATCCGGTCCCGGGGAATCTGGTCGTCATAACGTGCCCGGCCGCTCTGAGCCGCAACGGCGAGGCCACGCTCGGCGGTCGCGCCCATGGCCTCGGGAATCGACTTGCCCGTTAGGTTCGGCACCGTCACCGAGCGTCCCAGGATCGAGCGCCGAAAGGAAAGCCAGCCGCCGACGACGAAAATCGCCACCAAGAGGGCGCCGTAGGCGACCCGGAAAAAGAGCCTTTTCACGCATCGAAAGCTAACACGGATAGGGACATCCGGGCCTCGGCGACCCCGCCGAATTGACACTCGGCACGCGCTTTGCGAAGGTAGTCAGCCGATGAGCCGGAAAGCGTTCGACCTGGACCTGCCTCCCTGGTTTGCCGACAAGCGCTTCAAGAAGGTTGACTTGCACTGCCACTCTGTTCACTCGACCTTCAAGTACTTCCGCGTCGCCAACACCCGCGACTCCTACAACCGGCCTGAGGAGGTCTACCGCGTCGCCAAAGAGCGTGGCATGGACTTCGTCACGATCTCGGACCACGACTCGATCGACGGCTGCCTTTCGTTCTTGAACGCAAACCCCGATACCGACGACTTCTTCATTTCCGAGGAGGTCGAGACCTGGTTCCCCGAAACTCGGCAGCGCATTCACGTGAACGTCTTCGGCATCGACGAGAGACAGCACGCCGAGATCCAGCGGCGCCGCGAGAACATCTACGACCTTCACGAGTACCTGCGAACCGAGGGCATCATCGCCTCCGTCAACCACATGTTTCAGAACTATCGGATGCGCAACTCTCCCCGGCGCTACTTTGAAGAGATGCTCCGGATGTTCGACATCTTCGAGGTCAAGAACGGCGCGATGACGTCGCACCACAACCGGCTCGTCGAAGACCTGATGTCCGTCGTGCGTGAGAAGAAGGGGGCGCTCTCGCTGGTCGCGGGCTCCGACGCCCACACCCTGGGTCCGCTCGCGAGGGTTTACACCATTGCCGAGGCGCAAAGTCCAGCCGAGTTCTTGGACAAGGTCCGCACGGGCCAGTGCTTCGTCTGGGGCAACGAGATGGGTTTTCGGGTGCTGCTCTCCGATGTCTACCGCATGGTTTTTCGCTACTACGGCAGCGTCTTGGACTTGAAGAACCCCGAGTTCACGCGCGGCGAGAAGGCGCGGCATCTCGCGCTCGCCGCCGTCGGCGCGCCCTTCTCGGCCGCCGGCGTCCCTCTGGCCGTGACGACGCTCAACTACTTGAAGCAGATCTTCGTCACGAAGACGATCGGTCAGGAGCTGCTCGAGCACTACGACGACAGGGGCAAGCCCAGCTAGCCCCGGCTACAATCCCCGCGTGCCGCGCCGCGCGCCCCGCCTGACAACCACAGCGCTCATCGGGGCCGCTATCCTGCTTGCCGCGACGCTCACGCGTCTGCCCTCGTTCTTCGCGCTGCTTTACCCGCCGCTGACACCCTTCGACCGCGCGCATCCACGCATCGTGCCGGCCTTCGCCCTGTTGACGGAGGCCCGGGCCGTCCTGCCCGCGGGCGCCTCCGTCACCGTGCTGAGCGAGCCGCCCGATGCCGTCTCCGATACGGACATGCATCATCTGGCTGTGGCGCTTCTGCCAGGCCGACGCGTGTTGCCCGCGGCGTTTCGGGGCATGCCCCGGCCGGACCTGGCGCGATTGGCCGAGTTCGTGGTCGTCGTGGGCCAGGCGCCTCCCGCGCCGCCGGGTGACGTTCTCCTGAAGCGCACGGAAGGCACGGTCTGGCGGAGACGACCGTCTTGAGACCGGGCGAGCTGTGGCTCCTGGCTTTGACTCTCTTGCCCGTGGCCGGGGCGCCGCTCGCTTTCCACCCTGCCTACACACGCTACGGAGCGCTCTGCCGGATCGCGCTGGCGGCCGGGATCGGCGCCGTCGTGGTCTCTCTCCTCATGACGCTCGCCGCGCTCGTTCCGATCGCGTGGGGCATCGGGTGGCTGCTCGCCGCCTCCCTCGTCGTGTCCTCGCTGCTGCGCTTGGCGCTGGGTCGTGAGGCCGAAGGCCCGCTCGCAACGGAAGGAGGAACGCGGCCGACCGTTCTCCTGGCTGCCGCACTGTCCGCCGCGTCCGTCGCCGCGGCGCTCTTCGCCACGTTCGCCGCCGCGGCCTCGTCGACCGACCTTTTCCGTTTCTGGGGACCGAAGGCCGAGGCCTTCGCCGCTGCGCGCACGATCGACGCCGTGTTTTTGCGCGCGCCGTGGCTCGAGCACCTGCACGCGGATTATCCGCCGCTCGTTACGAACCTCTTCGCTTTCGCCACTCTCGCCGCCGGGCGCTTCCCCTGGGGTGCCGCGATGTACACGTTCCCGATCTTCTTGGCGGCGCTCGCGGTCGCCCTTCCTGGGATTCTGGCGGCGGACCGCCTGGAAGGACAATCGAAAGCCGTTGCGGCCCTCGCCGTGGCGGTGGCCAGCCTCCTCGGCATTGTCTTCCTCGTCGCCGGCATCGGCGACACGGTCCTGCTCTTCTACGAGGCCTGCGCGATGGCTTTGCTGACGGGGCCGGATGCCGGGCGCGGGAGCAGGCTGCTGCTCGCCGGCCTTTTTCTTGCCGGCGCGACGTCCGCCAAGGTCGAGGGACTCCCCTTTACCCTCGCCGTGGCCGCGCTGGTCCCCCTGCTCTCCCCGCGGCAGCGGACGCTGCGCGCCGGCCTGCTGCTGCTCGGCCCGACGGCGATCTGCCTTGGGGCCTGGCTCGCCTTCGGCTGGACGCGCCAGCTTTTCCGCTTCTACTTCGGCTACGGCCGCTTCGACGAGGTGCACATGCAGAACTTGCCGATCGTCCTTCGCGCGATCGGAAGCGAGCTGGCGTTGCATGTCTGGGGACTTCCTTTTCTCGTCCCGCTCGCCGTGCTCCTGTTCTCCCGGCCTGTCTCGCGGATGGTCTGGCTGCCTCTGGGCACGGCCAGCCTTCTCACCGCATTTCTCGTCTTCACATACCTACACACTCCGCAGATGGTCCGGGAGTGGATCACCTGGTCTGCCGGACGCATCTTCACGCCGGTGGCGGTGCTGCTGGCGCTTGCTCCTTTGGCGCGCGCGGGCCCCGACGAAGGGCGAGAACGAGGCAAATGACCAGGCTTGCCGCGCTCGCCAGCCCGCCGTAGACAAAACCGTCGGGCCAATACGAGAGATCTGCTTCGTGGCGGCCGGCGGGGACGCGCAGCCCGACGAAGGCGTGGTTGACGTAGATCCAGTCTGTGGCGCGGCCGTCGAGCGTCAACTTCCAACCTTTCCAGCCGGGTATCGATGTGACCACGACGGCGGGCGCCTGCGCTTCGATCACGAGCGAGAGCGACTGCGGCCGGTAGGCCGTGATCGCCACGCGCGCCGGGCCGTTGGGAAGCCAATCAGCGCTGTCGGCCGGCGGGTCGCTTCCCCGCTCGGCGATACCGAAGTCCTTGAAGTCCATCATGCGCTTGAGTGCCGCGATCTGGCGATCGCCGTCCTTGACGAACGCCACGTGTCCCGGCGCAAAGGCTCGGGGCAGAACGTTTCGATTCTCGAAAAGCCGGCCTCCCGCGCCATCGGCAACGGCTTGCCAGCCCGGCGGCACCGGCGCACCGGGAAGCGCAATCAAGTAGCGCACGTTCAAGAACGACAGGAAGGGCCTCGTCGGGTCGTCGACCCGGTTGAACCAGACCGGCTGAGGCACGCACCAGAGGTCGTATGTCTCGTAGAGGCGAAGCAGGTTCATCGGCTCATGCCCGCGCACGTCCTCAACCTCGTAGATGGCTGAGACATCGGGCACGAAGGCCCTCCCGGCACCGGCGACGCGCCACGGCTCTCCCCGCGGCACGGGGTCGAGAAAGGTCAGGTACGGATAGAAGGCCTCGGCGGGATAGGTCGGATAGACGAGGATGCCCTCGGCCCGGCGCTCGTAGGCGAAAACGGCCAGCAGGACGAGCAAGGCGCTGGCCGGCCGGCGGGACGTGAGCAGAAGCGCTGCGGCGGCGGCCAACGCGAGGGGCATGAGGATCAACAGCTCGCGCCAGCGCAGAAACGGCGCTGGCATTCCGAGGGCGAGCACGCCGCCGTGGAATCGCAGGAGGAGCAGCGTGAGCGCAGCGGCCCAACCGAGGCAGGCGGCGGCGAAGAGTCCCTTCGACTCTCCCGCCGCCAGCCGCTCGGCGCCCAGGGCCGCCAGAGCGGAAAGACCGAAGGCCGCGAGGAAGGCCAGTCGCTGGTTCAAGGCGAGCTTGAAGAGAGGCAGGGATCCCACGGCATCGGCCAGGACGGGCAGGCGCGAGAAGAGCGCGAGGCCGAGGACGACGTAGAGCGCAAAGATCCATTTCTCCCGCCGCGGCGACCGCCATGCCGTCACGGCAAGCGGCAGCAGCAGCGCGCCCGCGTAGGGGCCGATCGGCTCCTCCCAAAGCGTCAGGTCGACGGCGCCGTGGCCCCACAGGCCGTAGGCGTGCGGCACGAGGAACGTCGCCGCCCGGGCGAAGGCTCCCGCCAGCGGGACCGACTTCGTCGCATGCGAATAGATGTCGGACCGCAGCGCGCATTCGATCGTCTGCGGCCAGACCTCGAAGAACGGCATCAACAGCACGGCGCCCAGGCCGAGCGAGAGGGCGCCGGCGGCAAGAGACAGAAGAAGAGGCCTGCCTCTCCGACCTCTGTCCGTGCGGCCGAGCACGAACAGGAAATACAGGCCCGCTGCGGAAACGGCGTGCAGCACGGTTTCGAGATGACCGGAGTGCAAGATCAGAAAGAGAGACGCCACCGTGAGACCGACGGCGCGCCGATCCGCGTCTTGTGCGAGACGCCGGAGACCGAGCAGCAGCAGCGGGAACGGCGCCGCCGCGGGCGAGACCGGGTAGCCGGCCCAGAACACCAGGAAATCCGAGAAGGCCCAGCCCAGCCCGCCCACGAGCGCCGCGAGCTCGCCGCACTCCAGGTCGCGGAAGAAGAGATAGGCGAAAAGCAGTGGCAGAAGGAAACGCAGCGCCATGTCGAGCGTCCACGCCTGGCCGAGCGGGAGGAGGAAGCCGATCCACGTGCCGGGGTGGAAGAGGGGCAGCGGTCGCGCGAGAAGCGGCATACCTCCCAGGACGAAGCGGTCCCAGAGCGGCCAGCGGCCGTTGCGCACGGCCTCGCGCAGTGCCTTGCGCCAGGGAATGTCCTGCGACGAAACGTCAGAAAGGTTCGGCGTGCGAGGCACCTCGGCTACGCCGAGCGACGCCCGATACGAGGCGAAGGGCTCGTCGTAAAAGGCGATGTCCATCGGCGCCCAGATTCCTCCCGTGACCAGAGCCTTCCCGGTCAACAAGAACGGAGCCAGGGCGATCGCCAGGGCGACAGGAAGCCGCAGCGGCCGGACAAATCGGTGCGCGAGCCAGAGAAATCCCACGGCCGCGCCGAAATAGACTGCCAGCAGACGCAGGGCGAGCAGCGTCACGCGGGGCGGATCTTACTGCGCTTGAACGCGGCCGCGGCGAGGATGGCGGCTGTGGCGAGCGAGACGACCAGACCGGAGTGCCATCCCGGCGGCGCGTAGTCGAGGACGATGCGGTGATCGCCCGCGGGCACGCTCACCGCGAGAAACGGACCGTCGGCCAGTGTGGTCTTGAGCGACCGGCTCGCCTCGTCGCGAGCCTTCCAGCCCCCGTCCTGGACGAAACTCGCCACGAGGAGGGTCGGCCACGTGGCCCGGCTTCGGAACGTCGCGCGGCGGCCGGACTCGACGTACTCGGAAATCTCGGCATCGCCGTTGACGCGCTCGCCCAGAGGCTCGTCCAGCACGAAGGCTTTCTCGCGAAAGTCAGCAAGGCGAGCGATTTGCGGCCAAACGTCTCGAAAGGGCCGCGTCCCGGTTTCGACCCATCCCGGCGGGATTGACCCCGGCACACCCGCGATGTGGTGCGGCGCGAAGACCCGCGGCAGGACATCGCGGCTTTCGAAGACCGTTCCGTCTGGTCCCGAATACACGGGGCGCCACCTCCCGTCGGACGATCCGCGCCCCGGGAAGGACACCAAGTAGCGGACGTTCAAGAAGTCGAGCACCGGCGCGTCGATGTGAACGACGTGCTTGAAGTATTCGGCCGGTGGGTAACCGCAGGTCGCGTCCAAGAACTCCACGTAGTCCCGCCTCTCGACGGGGTCGTGGGTGCGCACGTCCTCGACGCCGAGGATTCCGTTGCGCTGCGGAAAGAACTCCCAACCCTCTCCCACGACGCGAAAGGGGCCGGGCCGGGCGCGCAGAAAGCCGGAAAGCGGCGTCGCCGGGAAGACGTCGCTGGCCCGGCTCACGCGGTACTGTCGCGCGGCCTGGATGCCGAGCTCTGTCACCGTGACGAGGACGAAGAGATAGGGAACGGCCAGGCGCGCGGCTTCGGACTTGGCGAGAACGAGCACCGCCAGGGCCGCGAGAGCCGCCAGACACCACAGCGACAGCGCGAGAGCGTTGTGCGCCGCGGCGAATCCCGCCGGAGGGCCGAGGGTGAGAGAGAAGCGCTTCTGCGTATCGATGGCCAGAACGGCAAGGCCCCCCGCGATGGCCCAAAAGGAGACGGCGGTCTTCCAAGGAGCGAGCAGAGCGTCGGAAAGCCACCGGTCGAGCTCGAACGCCGCGAGCGCCGAGGCGGCCAGAGCGATCCAGGAGAGAATTCTCACCGGAATCATCCAACGCAAGACAGGCAGGTGCCCCGCGACCTCGGCGAAAGGCCAAGCTCCCAGACCGATGCCGAGAGCGATCCCGATCACGGCAAGCAGAGCCGCCGTGATCCTGGCTCGCCGAGCGCCCGGCCGCAAGACGAGCAGCGCCACGGCCCAGCCGACGATGCCGATGTAGCCCAACGTGATCTCCGTGAAAGCTCCCCGGGCGACGGGAAGCATGGGGCTCTCGATGCCGTCTCCGAACGCGCGTGGAAAGAGCATCGTGCGCCAGCCGGGCCAGAGAAAGCCGTGGGGGATCCAGGAGAAGTAGAACGAATCGACGGGAACGTTGGCGATCACGCGGCGGTTCGACGCGAGGATCGCAAGCGCGTGAGGCAAGAGGAAGAAGGCGCAAAGGCCGGCGCCGGCGAGGCCCGCGAGGACCGTTCGGAAGAGCAGCCGCAGCCCGTCGGGCAGATCGCCGGATGCCCGGCGCACCGCAAGAACGACCGCGAGCAGAGCCGCGCCCGAGACCACGCTCTCGATGTGGCCGAGCAGCGGCCAGACCCCGAAGATCGCCACGAGGAGCGCGAAGGCGCGTCTTGCGCCCGCCGGGTCGCGCAGTCTTTCGACCCCGAAGAAGACCCACGGCCAGGCCGCGATCGTCCCCGCCTGTGGAAAGAAAATCCAGGGCACGATCGAGAACGAGAGCGCAAAGGAAACGGCACCAAAGAGAGCGGCCGGACCGGACACGCGCAGTTCCCGGAGCCACAGCCACATCCCAACGAGTGCGGTGAGTCCCTTGACCGCCGCCGCCAGCCCGAAGGCGCGAGGAAGGGGAAGCAGCACGGAGAAGAGAGTCAGGGGCGAGAAGGCCCCCGGCTGGCCGCCGGCAGCCAGGGGGGAACCGCAGCCGTTCCAGCGGTCGCGAAAGGGCACCTCGCCGGCGCGCCAGCTCTCACGGACCTTCGCGGCCCATGGCAGAAACTGGCTGGCGACGTCGTTGAGCCAGGGATTGCGAGGGGCGGTCGGGCGCGTCGCGCCCGAGAAGAGATACGTCTGGTCAGTCGGCAGGCGAGTTTTTTCCAGGGCGATGTCGGGAAAGAAGAATGCGAGGGGCAGGAGCACGAAAAATGCCAGGACGCCCGTCGGGATCGGCCTCCCGACTCGGGCCGCAGCCAACGCCAGCAGCGCCGCCGCCGCCAGATAGAAGCCGACGGCCAGGCCGCCGCTCACCGGATCAGAGGTGCCCCGCCGGTCTGGCCTCCCTCGTAGTAGTCGAGACCTGAATGGTCGATGACTTCTTCACCCACGAGGATGCGCAGCGTGTTGGCGAGCTTCATGTGTTGGACGAAGAGGTCGTGCTCGGGTTTCAAGTCGGCCCGCGACATCGGAGACTTGAAGTAGAAAGAGAGCCATTCCTGGATGCCCGCGAGACCCGTCCGCTGCGCGAGGTCGAGGAAGAGAACCAGGTCCAGAACCACCGGCGCCGCCAGGATCGAGTCGCGGCAGAGAAAGTCGATCTTGATCTGCATCGGCTGCCCGAGCCAGCCGAAGATGTCGATATTGTCCCAACCTTCCTTGGCGTCGCCGCGCGGCGGGTAGTACTCGATGCGCACCTTATGGAAATAGTCGCGGTAGAGCTCCGGATAGAGCTCGGGCTGCAGAATCGCGTCCAAGACCGAGGCCTTGCTGACCTCTTTTGTGCGGAACGAGCCGGGGTCGTCCAGGACTTCGCCGTCGCGATTGCCGAGGATGTTCGTCGAGAACCAGCCGTGGAGTCCGAGCATGCGGGCCCGAAGACCCGGCGCGATGATCGTCTTCATCATCGTCTGGCCGGTCTTGAAGTCCTTGCCCGCGATCGGCACGCGGCGGGCCTTCGCCATTTCGATCAAGGCCGGGATGTCGACGGTCAGATTCGGCGCGCCGTTGGCGAAGGGTATACCGCTCGCGATCGACGCGTAGGCATAAACCATCGATGGCGAGATCTGGCCGGAGTTTTCCTTCAGGCCCTTTTCGAATGCCGCCAGTGTCTCGTGCACGGCCGTGGGTTGCGCATACACTTCGGTCGAGCCGCACCAGACCATCACGCACCGCGAGACACCGGTCTGCCGGCGGAAGTCTTCGATGTCTTTCATCAGGGCTTCGGCGAGCTGCATCTTGGTCGCCGCATTCTTCAAATGCTTGCCATCGAGGTTTCTGACCCAGGAGCGCTCGAAGACGGCCGGCCAGGGTCTCAAGGCTTCGAGCTCGGCGCGCACGGCCGAGAGCTGCTCGACAGGAAGGACGCCGGCCTTGCGGGCCGATTCGAACGCGTCGTCCGGAAAAATGTCCCAGCCGCCGAAGACCAGATCCGTCAGGCTCGCCAGGGGAACGAGCTCGCGGATGGGCTTCCACCGGGGCTGCGTGCGCTTGCCCAGCCGCAGGCTCTGCATCTGGGTGAGCGATCCGATGGGCCGGGCCAGTCCCTTGTTGATGAGATGGACTCCGGCCACGAGCGTCGTCGCCACGGCGCCCAGGCCCGGCAGGAGCACTCCCAGCCTTCCCCCGGCCGGAGCGATCTTCCGCGCAAGCTCGGGATAGAACGAAGTCCGGTCGGTCATGTCCCTGTCCTTTCGGGATGGCGCCGGGCCAGCGCGAAGAGCACGAAGAAAGAGACGGCCGCGCCGACGGCGGCGGCCACGAGAAACCAGTTTGCCTTTCCGAAGAGGGAAAGTGCAAGCGCGATGAGCGTCGCCGGCAGCGTCATGGCAAGGACAAGGCCTCTCCGTTGCGGCGACTGGACTCGACGGCGAGCGCCAGAACCGTCGCGCAAAACGCTGCCTCGTCGAGGTTGTGGCCGCGCCGGCCGGGGTCTGCGACTTCGGCGAAAAAGTCCTCCAGAACGCCGCCGAACCACTCCGGATGGTGCCGGCCCTCGGCGACCGACGGCAGACTCCAGCTCCGGGGCGCGCCCCCCGCGTCGAGCGTGACGCGCCCGCCATCGAGGGCGAGCCGACCGCGCGTCCCTTCGAACGCGACGCGGTTGGCGCGCTCTGTGGCCGCCCAGGTCAGAAGAATCTCCGCGGTGGCCGAAGGGTACGTCAGCGTCACCATCGCCGTGTCCTCGAGGGTAAATGTCGGATGCTTGCGGGTCAGAAGCTCTGCGCGCACGGAGCGGGCTTCGAAGCCCAGCCAACCGGCCAGGACATAGAGCGCGTGCCAGCCATGGTCCATGAGAATGCCCCCACCGTGGGCGGAATCGACGCGCCAGTTGCCGCTCTCACCTGCCGCCGCGGCCGGTTTCGTGCGCAGCGTCTCCCAGCGGCAGCGGCGGACTTTTCCCACGGCGCCCTCCCGCACGAGCTGCGTCAGTTTGGCAAGCGCCGGCGCGTGCTTCCAGTTGTGCACCGTCACGAGCGCGCGGCCCTTCTCCAAGGCGAGCGCCGCCAGCGGCGCAAGCTCGGCGCGGGATAGCACGAGCGGCTTCTCGCAGAGGACGTGGACCGAGCGTTCGAGCGCCGCCCGGATCAGAGGGGCGTGTGCGGCCGGAGGCGTGGCGACGTCGACGAAGTCGAGCTCCTCGGAAGTGAGCAGGTCCTCGGCTGACCTGTACCAGCGCGCCTGCGGAAAGGCTGTAAGAAAGGCTGCCTTCCCGTTCTCGGAGGTGTCGGCCGCGGCCTTCAGCGTGGCCTCGGGCCGGTCGCGCCAGCCGGGCAGATGTCCCTTCACGGCGACGTTGCCGACGCCGAGCAAAGCTCCTCTCAGCAAGTTTGACTGTTCCTGCCCGGCTTCGCCCTTCGCCGTCCGCACCGGCCGAGCTAGGTCAGACCCCACTCCGTCGCGACGGCACCCAAGGCCTCGTCGAAAATGTCGAGTCCTTCGAGCGCGGTGGCTTCGTCGATGTTCAGGGGCGGATTGATGCGGATGACCGGCGCATAGGACATGACCACGAGGCCCCGGCGCAGGCACTCCTGGAAGAGCGCCTTGGTGAAGTCCTCCGAGACGAGCTCCTTGCTCCGCCGGTCCTTCACGAGCTCGAGGCCGAGAAGCAGCCCCCTGCCGCGCACGTCGCCGATCACCCGGTGCTTCTCCTTCAAGGCTTCGAGCCTGGCGAGCATCGCCCGGCCGACGCAGTCGGAATTGGCGACGAGGTCCTCTCGGGTGATGATCTCGAGAGTGGCGAGACCGGCCGCCGACGCCAGTGGGTTTCCGCCGTAGGACGACGAGCTGCCGCCGGGATTCGAGAAGGGCGGATGCCCGGTGAGCGCATCGGTCGAGATGAGAGCGGAGAGCGGGAAACCGCCGCCCACACCCTTGCCCACCGTCATGATGTCGGGCACGACGCCGTCGTGGTCGATGCCCCAGAACTTGCCCGTCCGGCCGAAGCCCGTGATCATCTCGTCGGCAATGAAGAGAGCTCCGGCCTCCTTCGCGATCGACTGAATCAGTGGCAGGAAGCCCGGCGGCGGAATGACATTGCCGGCCGTACCCTGCATCGGCTCGACGATGACCGCCGCCACGGCGCCGCTCGTCTGGTTCCGGATGAGGCGGCGCGTCTCCTCGGCGCACGCGATCCCGCAGTCCGGGTACGTGAGCGAAAGGGGGCAGCGGTAGCAGTACGCGTACGGTGCCGAGGCGCATCCGGGCACGAAGGGGCCGAGGCCGTTCTTGAAATCGCCCCACAAGAGCGGCAGCACGCCGCCGGTCTTGCCGTGAAAGGCGCCCGAGTAACCCACGAACTCGAACTTCTTCGTGACGGACTTGGCGAGCCGAAAGGCCGCCTCGACCGCTTCGGATCCGCCCGAGAAGAGCTGAATGCGCGTCAGACCGGCCGGTGTCACGCTCGACAGCAGCTCGAGGAACCTGGCCCGCACCTCCGTCGTGAAGCTACCGAACGTCAGGCGCGCGGCTTGCTCCTGCAAGGTCTTCACGTAGTGCGGGTGGCAATGGCCGACACTGCCGACGGCGATGCCGGCGATAAAGTCGATGTAGGAGCTTCCGTCTTCGTCGAAGAGTCGGCTGCCCTGGCCGCGAGCCATGGCGAGGCCCGCGTACAGCGCGAAGGACTGCAAGCCCGGGGCCATGTATTGCGACTCGAGCTTGACAGTGCGCCGCGAACGCGGGCCGACCTCGTTACGCTTCCGGGTCACCTCGGTCACGCCGCACCCGTTCCCGCCGCGGCGGTCTCACGCGCCAGGGCTTCGGCCAGCACCAGGTCGTCCGGACGGTCCACGTCGATCACCTTCGGAATCGAAACGGCCGTGATCGGTTCTCCCGCGGCGCAAATCCAAGCCAGGAACTCCCGCAGTCGCTTGAGCGATGCCGGTGGCAGTAGCGTGCGCACGCGCGCCGGCACGACGTACACGCCTGCGGTGACGGCGTCTCCCGAAGAGCCCCCGATCTCGGTCACCCGCCCGCCTCTCGCCGTCCTGACCCAGAGCGGCTTCTCGTCTGCGACGAACGCGGTCACGGCGAGAACGGTCGTCTCCCGAGGCAGCCGCTCGGCCGCGCGCAGGAAAGCGAGGAAGTCCGGGCGCGGGACAAACGCGTCCACCGTCGAGACGAGCAAACGCCCCGGCGGCGAGGCCGCGAGAACCTCTCGAAAGCTCTCGAGCGACGAGGACGTGCTCTTCACGATCACGCGCGACACGAGGCTCGGGAATCGCGCACGAACGAAGGCGGCGCAGTCCTCCTCCACAGCGTTGAAGATCACAGCGACCTCTCCGATGCCGGCCGCGGCGAAGTTACCGAGCACATGCGCCACGAGCGGCTCGCCCGCCACGCGAACCAGGGGCTTGGCGAGGCCAAGGGACTTCAAACGCGAGCCGTCGCCGGCCGCGATCACGGCGCCCACCTTAATCGCCGTCACGGCTGGACCTTAGCAGGCTGCTGAAAAATGGATGCGGGCGTCGTGTCAGGCCTTTTGCATTCCGCGACGCAGGCAAGTCTACTCCGAAGGGGTCAGTTCTCGCTTTGGAGGCCTCGCGGGCAAAAGGCCAGCCACCCCAAGCGGTTGCGGCGGCGTCAGACCGCCGGCAGCAGGACCTTCAGCTCGGTCGGAAGCGGAAAGACCACGTCTTCCCGCACCGTCTCGAACTCCTGGACGTCCAGCACACCCAATGTCTCGCGCGCGTAGCGCACCACTTCCTGCACCAGGACCTCGGGCGCCGAGGCGCTGGCCGTCAAGCCCAGCACTCGGACGCCCTCGAGCCACTCCGGGTGGATGTCCTCAGCGCGCTCGATCAAGTACGACCGCGCTCCTTGCGCCCGCGCCACCTCGCACATCCGCAGCGAGTTGGAGCTGTTCGGAGCGCCCAGCACGAGCAACAAATCCACGTGAGGCACCATCGCCTTGACGGCATCCTGTCTGTTCTGGGTCGCGTAGCAGATGTCCTGCTTGCCAGGGCCGATGAGGTTCGGAAACCGGCGCTTCAAGATCTCGATGATCTCGCGCGTGTCGTCGAGCGAGAGCGTCGTCTGCGTGAGATACGCAACGCGGCTCGGGTCCGCGACCTCGACCTTTTCGGCGTCCTCCTGCGATTCGATCAGGATCATTGCCCCGGGTGCTTCTCCGAGCGTGCCCACGGTCTCATCGTGCTCCTCGTGGCCGATCAGAAGGATCGTGTAGCCGTTCTTGGCGTAGTGCACCGCTTCCAGGTGGACCTTCGTCACCAGCGGACACGTGGCGTCAATCGTCTTCAGCCGCCGCTTCCGCGCCAGCTGGCGCACCTCGGGCGATACGCCGTGCGCCGAGAAGACGAGCCAAGAGCCGTCCGGCGCTTCGCTCACCTCTTCGACGAAGCGGGCCCCCTTGGCGCGCAGCTCGTCCACCACAAAACGGTTGTGGATGATCTCCTTGCGCACGTAAACCGGTCCGTCGCAGACCTCGAGGGCTTTCTCGACGATGTCGATCGCGCGCACGACCCCGGCGCAGAAGCCGCGCAGGCCCGCGACGAGGAGCTTCTCGACGCGGACGCCGGAAACCACCGGAGGCTGGGCGAAGGAGGCCGTTACCATGTCACCGTCTCGACGAGGTGGCCCTTTTGTGAACTGCCGGCGACTTTGGCGGGAGCAGCCGCCCGGCCGAGGTCCGGGAACAGCGCGAGCGTCTCGTCGATGACCCCGGCCGGATCGAGCCTGAAGCTGGCCCGTTGGACGGGCGCCGGGCTGTGCTCGACGAACTGGTCGGGGATCGCATGGACGCGCAGGTTCGATGCCTCCCAACCCTCCCGGTGGAAAGCTTCGAGAATGGCGCTGCCGAACCCGCCCATCGTCAAGTGCTCTTCGAGCGTCAAGAGTCGCGGCGCCCTGGCTCGAACCTCGCGCAGCAGCTCAAGGTCGAGAGGCTTCGCGAACCGCACGTTCGCCACGCCGCAGTCCACGCCGCGCTCGGCGAGCGCGCGTGCCGCCTCCACGGCCACGGGCACCATCGAACCGTACGCGAGGAAGAAGAGATCCTTGCCATCGCGCACGATCTCTCCCTTGCCGATCGGGAGCGCCTGGAGCTTCGGATCGAGCGGGGCACCGACGCCAGCGCCTCGAGGATAGCGAAGGGTGAAGGGCCGACCCGAATAGATCGCGGTGTAGAGCAGATGCTGCAGCTCGTTCTCGTCCTTGCCTGCGGCGACGATCATGTTGGGGATGCCGCGCGTGAAGGCGACATCGTAAATGCCCTGGTGCGTCTTGCCGTCATCGCCCACCAGGCCCGCGCGGTCCACGCAGATGGTCACGGGCAGGCTCTGCAGACAGACGTCGTGAATCAGCTGGTCGTAGCTGCGCTGGAGAAAAGTCGAGTAGATCGAAACGACCGGTTTCCAGCCTGCCTTGGCCATGCCGGCCGCCATGATGATCGCGTGCTCCTCGGCGATCCCGACGTCGAACACACGCTCCGGAAACTTCTTCTTGACCTCGATCAAGGCGGTGCCTTCGAGCATGGCGGCGCTGATGGCGACAATCTTGTCGTCCGTCTCCATCAGCTGAAGGAGCGTGCGCGCAAAGACCTGCGAGTAGGTGTAAAGCGGCGCCGAGCCGGGCGCGCCCGTGGGCGTTCCCGGCTGATGAAACTTCGAGGGATTGGCCTCGGCCTGCTGGAAACCGCGTCCCTTGTGCGTCAGCGCGTGAATGACGACGGGGGTGCCGTCGACCGAGACCGACCTGGCGCGCGCCAGGGCAACCTCGAGCTCGTTGAAGTTGTGCCCGTCGACGGGCCCGACGTAGTGGAAGCCGAGCTCGTCCCAGATCAGGTTCGGAAAGAAGAGGCCCTCGACGGAGCTCTTCAGCTTCCGCGCGAGCTCCCAGGCCTTGTCGCCGTGGGGCAGGCGCTGGAAGAAGAGGTGGCCGGCCTTCGTCAATTTCGCGTAAGCCGGGTGAAGCTCGAGACGGTTGCGCCAGTGCGCCAGCCAGCCGACGTTCTCCGAGATCGACCAGCCGTTGTCGTTTAAGACGACGATGAGGCGCTTGGGCTTGACGTGGACTATGTTGTTCAAGGCCTCGTAGCTCGGGCCCGACGTCAGCGCCCCGTCGCCGACGATGACGACGACGTACGGCTCGTCTTTCGCGTTCTGTTGCGCCAAAGAGATGCCGAGGCCATAGGAGAGGCCCGTGCCGGCGTGGCCCGCCGCGAGCGCGTCGTGAGCGCTCTCGGTCGGCTCGGCAAAGCCCGAGAGCCCGCCGGGCGTGCGGATCGTCGGGAACCGGTCCCGCCTCCCCGTCACGAGCTTGTGGGTGTAACACTGGTTGGACGTGTCGAAGACGAGCCAATCCTTCGGGCTGTCGAAAGCGCGGTGGAGGGCGAGTGTCAGCTCGACGACGCCGAGATTCGAGGCGAGATGTCCGCCGGTCCGGGTGATGGTCTCGATGATGACGTCGCGGCAGTCTTGCGCGACTTGCGCCAGCTCTGCGTGGTCCAGTTTCTTCAGATCCGCCGGACCTTCAATGCGGCCTAACATCTTCATGGTGTCGCTTTAACCCGTCCTCTCCTGTAGAGCGAATTTACTTCCGCAGACCGAGCCAGGGTGAAGGCCCGGCGCGAATCGCGACAAGCAGGTGTGCAGTATACCAAGACGGATCTCTTTGTCGTGATAGGGTTTCCGGCCATGGAAGCGATCCGGATCGGCTCTGAAGAGCACAAGGCGCTCTTCTGCCGCACCTTCGTCGAGACCCACGATCCCTTTCGGCCTGCCGAGATTGTCTGGCCGGACCTGGACGCCGAGAGTCTGGGCAGGCTGAAGGCTCTCCCGGTCTGGGACGAGGCCGCTCGGACCGAAGCCGCCACGGCCGTCAAGGTGCAGGCGCTCGGAAAGGTCGAGCCCGACCCCATCCTGGCCGAGGCCATCAGTCTGCAGGGTTTCGAGGAGGGCCGCCACGCCGACGTGATCCGCCGGCTCATCCGTCAATACGGCATCGAGACCTCGCCGCATCCCGAGCCGGAAGCTCCGAAGAACCCGACTTGGGCCTTCCTGCGAACCGGCTACGGCGAGTGCCTCGACTCCTTTTTCGCCTTCGGTCTCTTCCGGATCGGCGCCGATTCGAAGTTTTTCCCCGCGGGAATCGTGTCGGTTTTCGAGACGATCATGCAGGAGGAGGCCCGGCATATCCTCTTCATCGTCAACTGGGCCGCCTATTTGCGCGCCCGGCGTCCCCTCCCTCTGAGGCCCGCCTTCGACGCACGGCGCGCCTGGAACATCGTCGCCCAGGCCTTCGACCGCGTCAAAGGCGCGATGCAAATGGCCGGAGGCGGCGGAAAAGGCTCGGGCAAGGCCACGCAACGCGGCTTCACGCTCAAGAGCCACACATCCTTCGGGGACTTCTCCCTGCGCTCGTTCCTCGAATTGTGCGTCTCGGAGAACGATCGCCGCTTCGCCCCTTACGATCCGCGCCTGCTGCGCCCGCAGCTCGTCCCTCCCATCGTCAAGGCGCTCGCCCGGATACTGCCCCGCTCGGCCTCCGCCACCCCCCGCCGCCCGTTCTTGAAAGAACCCTGAGGTCCCCCCGGGCGACGGTTCACCGGCTCGGCGAAACGACCGCCGGTTCGCCTCGGTCGAGCGCCCTCTTCAGACGCTGCGTCAGGAGGAAGACTTCGGGTCGGCTGACCTTGGAACCGGGACCATGGGACTCGATCTTGTCCAACGAGGCGAGGGCAAGGAGAACCGGAAGGGCCGTGAATTCCACGAGGCCTCTGGGGGCGCCGCGCTCCTGAAGAGCTCGGATGTACTCGCACGCGACGCCGAGGTCGTGGCGAGCCAGAGCAAAGACTTCCTCGCGGGACGTGGAGGCCGGCAAGTAGCTCCTGCCCTCCGAGGCGTCCACGGCCGAGTCCTTCAAGATGTTGACGAGCTGCAGCGCCTCGCCGAAGGTGGCCGCGCGCTCGCGCAGGAACGCGGCGATCGCCGAGAGCCCGTCCCTCCCGAGCAGGAAGATCTCGGTCAACATCTCACCCACGATGCCAGCGACGACGTAGCAGTACGCCTTGAGATCCGCGACGTCGGCGAGGACGAGCCGTCCGCCTCGTGTGCGCGCGACGTAGCCCGCCATGCCCTGGGCCGAGCGAATCACGTGCCGGCGCACCGGGTCGACCGCGCCGGGCGAGAGGGCGAAGAAGGCGTCGAGCACGGACGGGACTTCGGTGATGAGCTCACGGTAGCCCGCGTGCGGCGAAGGGTACGCGCTGGACCAAGTGGCCGCGAGGCGTTCCGCCTCGGGGCGCGAGTATGCGGTGAGCAGCCCGCTGAAGTCGTTGAGCGCCGCGATGCGCCGTTCGGGCTGCCAGTGCGCCGCGTCCTCGAAAGTGTCCGCGATTCGGAAGAGCAGGTACGCAATCATCACCTCACGATGGGTGGGCTCGGGCAGAACCGGGATCGACAGCGCAAACGTGCGGCTCGTCTTCTCGAGCAGGCTCGCGAGATCCGCCATCAGGCGCTCTCCGCGAGCAGCCGCTCGAGAAAGGCGGCCAGCTTTTCGGCGCCGTGCGCGAGCCGCCTGCGCATGACCAGAAGCGCGGCCCAGGACGCTGGACGCGTCAAGGCCCGGCCCACGACCGCGGAGCGGCAGATGCCTCCTTCGGCGCCCACGCAGCGCGGAAGAAAATCGGGCAGATCCTCGGCGGCCGTGTCTGAGACCGCGCGCACCACGGCGTAAGGCACTCCGTGCGCGGCAGCCGCGCGCGCCCAGCCAGCCGACNNNAGCCGACTCCATGTCCACGGCCGCCGGCTCCTCCCCGGCAAGCGCAGCGGCAAGCGCCGCCTTCTGGCTCGCCTGCACGACCGGCCGGTCCACGGTCAGGATCAGGCCGGTGGCCGGATCCCCCGCCGAGCGCACCTGGGCGAGGAGCTCGGGATCGGGCAGGGGCGCCTCTCCCCCGCGGTCCCGCACGCGTCGCGCCACGACGAGGTCGCCGGCGGCGAGCGCGGGCGACAGCGCGCCGGCGATACCGGCGCCGTACAGAGCCGCCGGCCCGAAGTCCCGGCAAACCGCCGCAGCGATGCGTTCGGCCCGCGGCGGGCCGTCGCCTGTGACGGCGAAGATCGCACGAACGCCCCCCAGCCAGCCGCGGTAGGCGCGGCCGCCCACGACAGCCTCGACGCTGTGCGCTCGCCGCAGCACCGGTGAGAGCTCCTCGGGCAGGGCCGTCAGAACGGCCACGGGCGGGCCGCTAGCGAGCGGAGACATATCCCTCTTCTTGAAACCAGGCGACCGCGCGCCCGAGAGCCTGCTCGACCGGCGTCTGAGGCAGGCCCAGCTGCCCGACGGCCTTGCCCGCGTCGAAGAACATGCGGTGCCTCGACATCCGCACGCTTTCGAGCGAGACACGCGGCGGACGGCCCGTCAGATTGGAGATGAACGTCGCCACGGCGGCCACGGCGAGCGGCACCGCGTGCGGTAGGCGCACCGCCGGCGCCGGCAGCCCAGTCAAACGCGACAAAGTCTCGAGGATTTCTTTCAACGTCATGTTCCGATTGCCCAGGATGTACTTCTCGCCGACCTCCCCGCGCTCGGCGGCGAGCAGATGCCCCTCGGCCACGTCGCGCACGTCCACGAGATTGAGACCCGTGTCCACGTACGCCGGCAGCCGCCGGTTCAGGAAGTCGACGATCATCTGTCCCGTCGGCGTCGGCTTGACATCGAGCTCGCCCACGGGCGTTGAAGGGTTCACGATGACCACCGGCAGCCCCCGCCGCGCCCAGGCCTCGGCCACGCGCTCGGCGTCGTACTTGCTCTTCTTGTAGCGGCCGACGACAGCGTCGCGGGCGACCGGCGTGGCCTCGTCGGCGGGAGTGCCGTCCGATTTGAGGCCGAGCGCTCCGACCGAGCTCGTGTACACGACCTTCGCCACACCCGCCTCCGCCGCAGCGGCGAGCACGTTCTGCGTGCCGGCGACATTGACGCGCGCGAGCTCTTGCGGATCCTTCGCCCACAGCCGATAGTCGGCCGCGCAATGGTAGAGCGTTTCGATACCGTTCAAGGCGCGGGCTATCGAAGCTCGATCCGTGACGTCGCCGAAGGCGATCTCGACGGAGAGGCCCTTGAGGTTGTCGCGCCGACTCTCCCGCCGCGCGAGGCACCGCACCGTCCGCCCCCGCGTGAGCAGAGCCCGCACGACGTGCGCCCCAACGAAACCGGTCCCCCCCGTCACCAGATCCACGAGCTGCAGCTTACTGCGCCCGAGGTGCCTGCTCCCGTTTAGAAAATTCCGGCCGCCCGGTCGCGCAGCGACCGCCTGCGGCCGTAATGCCGGAAGGCGGCTCGCCTAGCTCGCCTGCGACTTACGCTGCCAGGTTCCAGGCGATCATCCGGACGATGTCGCCCGGATGTTTGGGCAGCTCCATCACGACCGAGGCCTCGAAGCCGGAGTGCATCGCGCAGTTCTTGCACATCGGATCCTGTCGCGACTCCCAGTACTCCCAGTCGGTTCCATTCCAGAACTCCTGGAAGGTCTGCGACCAGGTTTTGCCGATCAAGTAGCAAGGGCCCTTCCAGCCGTTGGGCGTGTAGGTGACAGTCGACCAGGGGGAACACTTGTAATCGCGCAAGCCGGCAGCGAACTCCAGGAACATCGGTGTCGAGGTGAGCTTGTGCTTCTTGGAGATTTCGAGCACGCGGCGGAATTTCTGATGGATCTCCGACTTCGTCAGGAAGATGTCGTTGTCGACCGACTCGTAGTGGTAGCCCGGCGAAACGAGCATGCCATCTACCCCGAGGCCGGTCAGAAGGTCGCAGAGCTCCTCGACCTCCTCAACGCTCGTCTCCTTGAAGATCGTCGTGTTCGCCATGACGTGGTGTCCAAGCTCCAGACCCTGCCGGATCATCTCGATGGCCTTGTCGAAGACGCCCTCGCGATCGCAGACCTTGTCGTGCGTCTCACGCATCCCGTCTAAATGCACGTTGATCATGAGCCGCTTGTGGGGCGGTATGACGCCATAAACCGATTCGTCCAAGAGCAGGGCGTTGGTGCAGAGGTAGATCTGCCGCTTGCGGTTGATGATCTCGGAAACGAGATCGGGCAGCTCCGGATAGATCGTGGGCTCGCCGCCGCAGATCGACACGACCGGCGCTTGGGAAACATCCAGCGCCTCGAGGCACTTCGCCAGCGGCAGGCGGTCCCTCAACTTGCCCGTGTGGCGTTCGATCGCACAGCCGATACAGGCCAGGTTGCACGTGTAGAGAGGCTCGAGCATCAGGACGAAGGGATAGCGCCTGCGACCCTGGATCGCGTTGCGCACCGAGTTCTGGATCGTGTCCGTCATCATGTGAACGGGAAAACGCATGAATCCTCACTCTCTCGTCGGTTCGGCCGCGACGCGAGCGGTGGCCCGCCCGCCGGCGCGTGCTCCCGCGCGTGCGCTTCCGGCCTGATGCCGGTAGAGCGAGAGCGCCCAGAGCGGGAAATACGTGGCGTAGAGGTGATAGCGCAAGTAGAAGACCTTCGGGAATCCCGTGCCGGTCCAATACGCGTCCTTCCAGGAGCCGTCGTACTGCTGGACGCGCAGCAGGTAGTCTACGCCGCGCCGAACGGATTCGGACGTCGGGTCGTTCAGCGCGAAGAGCGCCATGAGCCCCCAGGCCGTCTGCGACGGCGTGCTCGGGCCGATGCCCTTGGCCGCCGGATCGTCGTAAGAACGCGGCAGCTCGCCCCAGCCGCCGTCGGCGTTCTGATGCTCGACGAGCCACGCCCCGGCGCGCCGATAGCGCTCCGCGGAGAGGTCCACCCCCGCCGCCCGCAGGCCCCTGAGCCCCAGCCACGTGCCGTAGATGTAGTTGCAGCCCCAACGCCCGTACCAGGTGCCATCCGGGTGCTGCGTCGCCTGGAGGAAACGGACGGCGCTCTTGACGGACGGATGGTCGGGACGGTCCCCGAGGTTATGGAGCGCCTCGAGCGCGCGGCCCGTGATGTCCTCGCAGCTCGGGTCGATCATGGCATTGTGGTCCGCGAACGGAATCAGGGTGAAGACTTCGTTGTCGCATCCCTTGTCGAAGGCGCCCCAGCCGCCATCGTCATTCTGCATGGTCAGGAGCCAGCGGCGGCCGCGCTCAATCGCCTCGGCCCGGCTCCGGTCCTGGGCCTCGCCGGGAAAGCGCGCGACCGAGAGCGCCGTCAGAACCTCGGCCGTGTCGTCGGTATCCGGATAAAACTCGTTGGCGTACTCGAAGTACCAGCCGCTCGGCTCGCCCTCGGGGTTGCGCACCTTCCAATCGCCGACGGCGCGCACCTCCCGGTCGAGCAGCCACTGCGCGGCCCGCTGCATCGTCTCGTCGTCCGCCGGGACGCCCGACGCCGTCAGACCGACGATCGCGAGGGCGGTGTCCCAGATCGGCGAGAAGCAGGGCTGGATGTGCAGAGTCTCCTCGTCCTCGAGCTCGAGCTTTTCGAGCTCTTGGACCTGGGCGAGGAGGCGCGGGTCGTCCAGGGCGTAGCCCAGGCAGCGAAAGGCGATGATCGTGTTGATGATGGGCGGGAAGATCGCCCCCAGGCCGTCGCTTCTGACCAGCCGCTCGTGGATCCACTTCTCGCAGAAATCGAGGGCCTTTTTTCGCCACGGGAGCAGACTCGTGTGTTCCACCGCTTTGAGGAGCCGATCCACGACAGTGAAGAAAATGCCCCAGCCGACCTCGCTCGCCTTCGCGTAAGTCTTGCGCGCGGGTGTGACGCCCGTGCGCAGCTCCGCGATGGCGGCCCGCTGAGGCACCGGGCAGGACGGCTTGTGGGCCCAGATCACGGCCAGCGGGACGACGATGCCGCGCGACCAGGAGGACATCTTGTAGAGGTTGAACGGAAACCAGTCGGGAAGCAGCACGAGCTCCGGAGGCACGGCCGGACACTCTTCCCAATCCCACTGGCCGAAGATCGAAAGGTAGATCCGAGTGAACGAGTTGGTCGCCTCGATACCGCCCAGGTTGCGGATCATCCGGCGCGCTTTCGCCATGTGTGGCGAGTCCGGGTCGTCACCCGTGAGCTTCAGGGCGAAGTAGGCTTTGACCGAAGCGGAGACCTCGGCGGGACCACCCTCGTAGATCGCCCAGCCGCCCTCCGGGAGCTGTTTGCGGCGCAGGTGCTCCGCGGCTTTCCGGACCCGGGCTTCGCGCGTGCGTTCGAGAAAGTGCAGCGTCAGGATGTATTCGGACTCGAGGATCGTGTCGCCTTCGAGCTCGCCGCACCAGTGGCCGTCGGGAGCCTGAATCGAAAGCAGATAGCGCTGGGCCGCGGACACGGCGTTGCCGACGCCCTCGGAAAGGGACGGCGAAGACGCTACACGCCCGTTAGATACACTTTCGCTCATTGAGGCCGGGGGAGCTTAAGGGATCAGACCCTTACGATGCAACCTCCACGTAATTTTTACATGAAAAGCCGGCCGGGACCATCCCGACAACCGGAAATACAGCTAGGGGCGCCCGGGGGTTTCGATTTCCAGCTCGAAAGCGGACAGCAGCTCCCCCTTCAGGGCAAGCAGGCGCAGCCGCGCTTCGACGTTCTCCCGCCCGGCGCGAGCGGCATCGTCCTCGGCGTCGACCAGAGCGAGCTCGGCGCGGTCGACCGCGTCGGCTTCGGCCCGGCCCTCGCGTGCGAGCGCCTTCGCCTGCCGCAAGCCCTCTTCGGCCAGCGACACGCCGCGGCGGACGAGGCCGAACTCGAGGCGCAGGAGCTGTGCCGCCGCCTCGGCCGATCGCACCTCGGAGACGAGATCCTCTTCTCGCACGCGGCGTTGCGCCTCGACGTGCGCCAGGCGCGCGCGCGCCTGAGCCGCACGTGCGGTCGCACGGCCCCCCGTGAAGACAGGCACGACGACCGACACGCCGAGGCTCGCGACGTTTTCCTTGTAAGAGAGGTAGTACTTGTCGTATCCGAGGCCGCGCGGAATGAAGGCGTAGCGGGCTTCGGCATTGATCGTCGGCTGGAACGTCCGGTTGAGCAGCCTCGCCGAGCGTCCGAGCGCGTCGGCCTCTTCGGCGAGGGCCTTGTATCGCGCGTCGCGAGAGAGCGCCGCGGCCACTGCGTCGCCCGTTCCCTCTGCCGGAAGGACGTCGGCGGGATCCTGCGTCACCGCGATCGGCGTTGACGGAGACAGCCCCACGAGCCGCGCGAGCTCGTGCCGGTCGAGGTCGAGATCCGAAAGGGCCGCATCGAGCTTCTGGCGGGCGCGCGCCTCGTCCAGCGCGGCCCGGTCGGCGTCGAGCTCGGTCCTCCGCCCTTCGCGGAAGAGGGCGCGCTCGCGGCGTGCGATGGCCTCCCGCGCTTCCAGACGCCTCCGGGCGCCCGCCGCGCGCTCCGTGTCCGAGCGGAGCTTCGCGCAGGCCGCCACCGTCCGCCGCGCAACGTCGGTGCGGGCTTCCACGAGCGCCGCCTCGAGCCAAGTCGCCTCCGCTCGTGCGGCGAGCTCCTCGCTCCGGCGGCCGGCGTCGTAGAGGGTCATCCGCACGGAGGCGCCGGCGGCCGCGGGAACCTCCCCCGCCACGGAAAGCGGCAGACCCGAGGAGTAACCGGGCGTCGTGTTCACGAAAAGCTGCGGGCGCCGGACGCTGCCCGCCTCTTCGGCAGCCGCGCTCGCCGCCGCAGCGGCGCCCTGCGCGACGGCGATCTCCGGAGCGCGCTCGAGGGCGAGCCGGACCGCCTCGCGCACCGTCAGCGAGCGGGCCTCCGGGGCCGGGATGGCGGCAGCCGGAGCCGCCGCAGCGGCGGCCAGAAGAACAGCGGCAAGACGTTCATTCATGGCGCAGGGCCTCCGTAGGGTTCAGCGTGGCGGCGCGGTACGCCGGCACGACGCCAAAGAGGACGGTGACGAGACACGAGAAGGCAAACGCAAGCAACGCCGACACGGCCGAGATCTCGATCGACACCTGGCGGAAGACGAGACGGAAGAGCAGCGGAACGCCGACCCCCACGAGGACGCCGAGCGAGGACCCCAGAACGCCGAGCATCAGCGCCTCGAGCAGAAACTGCTGGAGGATGTCGCGCCGGCGCGCGCCGATCGACATGCGCAGGCCGATCTCGCGGGTGCGCTGCTCGACCGACGCGAGCAGGATGTTCATGATTCCGACCGCTCCCACGATGACCGAAACCGCGGCCGCCACGATGAAGACGACGATCAACCCGAACGAGATCGCGCGCGCGACGCGGATCACCGTCGTCATCGTCTTGACCTTGAAGACCGAGCCCTGGTGGTGGCGGTCGCGCAGGATCTCTCCGACGGTTGCCGCGGCCCGGTCGATCTCGGAGAACTCTCGCGCCTCCGCAAAGACCGTGTCCACCCGGTGCGTCGGCGTGAAGAACCACGACACGGTGATCGGGATGAAGATCGACTCCGGGATCACCTCACCCTGCCCCATCGTATCCACCGGCTTTTCGAAGACGCCCACGACCTGGAAGGTCATCCCGAGCGTGCGGACCGTCTTCTCCGCTGCGTCGTCCTGGCCGAAGAGCTCGTCGTAAAGAGGCTTGTTGACGACGCACACCTTGGCACGCTGCAGGATGTCGTCGTCGTCGAGGAAGCGGCCCTTCACGATCTTCACGTTCCTGCGGATGATCGGGTAGTTGGGAGTCGTGCCGAGGACATGGAGGTTCGTGGCCCGCGACAGGACCGAGACTTTGCCCTGCAGCTCCACCAGGGGCGTCACGCCGACGAAGAGGTCCGCGCGCGCCGCGATCGCTTTCACGTCCGCGTCGCTGATGTCGTCGGAGAGCGTACGCGAGACGCCGGAAGTCACGGTGCCCTCGTAGGACGCCCAGACCAGGTGCGAGCCGACGCCTTCGATCTGGGCCATCACGAAGGAGCGACCGGTCAGGCCAAGCGCCACGACCAGGATGATGGCGGACGTGCCGACCACCAGGCCCGCGAGCGTCAACCCCATCTGCACCGGGTGCGTGCGGAAACGGTGAAGCGCGGTCTCGAGCGTTTCGCGGTAGAACATGCGGCCGCTCCCGAACTACGGGCCGCGCAAGGCGACGCGTACGCCCTCGGCCAGGGGCGAGGCGCCGGGCAGCAGAACGCGGGCGCCTTCGGCGAGCCCGCCGGTGACCTCGACTTCGTTCGGCCCGAGGACGCCGAGCGTCACGTCGGAGCGGTGAGCCCGACCACTGCGGAGCACCCAAGCGAAGCGCTTCTCGCCATCGCGCTGAACGGCGGCGCGCGGGATGACGAGAGCCGCCCTCCGCTCCGCGACGACGATGGCGACGTTGACCGAGGCGTTGGGCGGCAACGCGGAGGTGGGGTCGGCGATCTCGCCCTGGATCTCGCCCACCTGCCGCCCGCCCACGTCGCGCAGGCCCGGCGAGACGACCGTCACGCGGCCGTCCCACTTGCGCTCCGGCAGGCCGTCGAACGTCACCACGAGCCGCTGGCCAGCCGCCACGCGCGGCAGGTCCGGTTGATCCACGCGCACCCGCACCTGCAGGCGGTCGGGGTCCGCCACGCTCGCCACGACCTGGCCGGGCTCCACGGCTTCGCCGACGCGCCGCGGCAAGCCGTACACGACGCCGTCCGAAGGCGCCTGGATCTTCAGGAGGGCCACGCGGCGCTCGAGCTCCTGCGCCGACGTGCGCGCGAGATCGAGACGCGATCCGCCGGTCCCCTGAAGCGCATCGAGCTGGGCCTGAGCCGCCCGCACGCGCTCGGTCGCGCGCTGAGACGCGAGCTCGTCTGCGTCGTAGGTCGCGCGCGGGATGGCCCCTTCGGCCAGCAGGCGCCCGTCCGCCTCGAAGACCGCCTTCCAACGCGCAGCATCAGCCTTCTCGGCGGCGAGTTCCGCAGCCGCCTTGGCCCGCTGGGCGGCGAGATCTTCGGCGGTCGAGCGAGCCTCGCGGGCCTGGGCCGAGAGCGCCGGTTCGTCGAGCTCGAGCAAGGTCATCCCCTTGCGCACGCGCTCGCCCTCGTGAACGCGAAGGACGGCCACTCGGGCGTGGTCGGCGGCGCGCAACTCGCCTCCGGCCGGCGGCTCGAGCGTGCCGTCGGAGAGGATGGGAACGACGAGGTCCTTGCGCATCGCGCGGGCCGCACCGGCTTCGACGCCCTCGGGCTTGCGCAGCGCCGCAAACGCGAGCACGATCGCCAGCAGGAGCGCCGTAGCGGCCGCGGCCGCGACCGCGCGTCGCCCGAAGGGGCGGTCCTCAGCGCTGCTGCTCATCGAAACCAACTAGAACGGCCACCACTTCTCGGGCAGGTTCTTGGCGAGGTCGTTGTACAGCGCGACCACGAGCAGGGCGACCAACATCAGAAAGCCCAGACTCAAGATCCGCTCCTTGACGCGCAGCGAGAAGTCCCGTCGCGCGGCGCCCTCGAGCGTCAGGAGGAACAGATGACCGCCGTCGAGCACGGGGATCGGCAGCAGGTTGAAGATGCCGAGCTGAAGAGAGATCGCCGCCATGAAAGCCAGCAACGGCACGGCTCCCCGCCGGGCCTCGCTGCCGGAGAATTTGGCGATCTCGATGGGGCCAGACATGCTCTTCATGCTGGCCCGGCCTCGGAAGAGTCGGCCGAGGATCGAGAGGGTCGACTTGAAGTCGGTCCGCACACGCCTCCAGCCCTCGACAAAGGACTGCCCGAGTGGGAAACGCTCGACCACTTCCGGCAGGTCTGCCCCGACCTGGGCGTCGACTTTCCAGGAATCGCCTTCCTTGCGCGGCTTGACCTGCGTCGTGTACGTCCGGCCGTTTCGCACATAGGTGACCGGAAAAGGCCCCGGGGCGGACTGCTTGACGGCGGCGACGAACATCGTGAAGATTTCCTCCCGCGGGCCGCGGATCTGGCGCCCGCCGATCGACTGGATGACATCGCCAGCCTTCAAGCCGGCGGCCTCGGCCGGGGAGCCGCTCTGGACGGTGCCGAGTCGAGCCCCGACGTCGTGCCCGAAGTCGGGAAAGACGTCGATGTCGCCCATGTCATAAGGGCCCACGGGGCGCGGCGTCACCCGCAGGAATTGCGTTTGGCCGCCGCGGTCCACTTTGACGGTGAGCGGCTCGCGGGCGTTCATCGCGACGAGGAACTCCACATCGCGCCAGCGAGGCGTTTCCGTGCCGTTGATCGAGACGATCCGGTCACCGGGCTTCAAGCCCGCCTGGGCGCCGGGACCCTTCTCCTCCACGACTTTTATGACCGCGGACTCGAGCTGGTAGGCGAAGACCTTCGCCCCGACGGCGAAGACCGTCGTGTGCAAGACCAGCGCGAGCACGAGGTTCATCGCGGGGCCCGCGAGCAGGATCAGCGCGCGCTGCCAGCGCTTGCCCGTCGGGGGAGTCTCCGTCGAGGTGCCGTCGGCGAGAGTCGACTCGTCGGGCCCGAGACCGATGACGCGCACGTAGCCGCCTAAGGGCAGAACCGAGACGCGGTAGTCCGTACCGTTTCTCTTGAAGCCGAACAGCCGCTTGCCGAACCCGAAGGAGAAAACCTCGACCGGGAAGCGGAACGCCTTCGCCACGGCGAAGTGACCGAACTCGTGGACAAAGACGAGGATCGAGAGAACGAAGACGAGGGCCAGGACGTTTCCGAGGATGTTCAAAAGGACTCCTTGATGCTCAGTGGACAGCCGCGGTGCCGTACATCCGCCGGGCGATCTCGCCCGCGCGCCGCCGCGCCGCTGCGTCGATCTCCTCCGCCTCGGCTATCGTCGCCGGCGCTCCCAATCGACCTTGCGCCGCGCAGGTCTCCGAAACCACGTGAACGATGTCGGGGAAGGAAATCTTCCCCTCGAGAAAGGCCGCGACGGCGACCTCGTTGGCGGCGTTCATCACGGCCGGCGCTCCGCCGCCTTGCTGGAGCACCGCGCGCGAGAGACCGACGGCCGGATAGCGCTCGGCCTCCACCTCGTGGAAGTCGAGGCGGGCCAGCGCGACCAGATCGAGGCGGCCGAACGGATTGGCCAGTCGATCGGGGTACGCGAGCGCATAGAGGATCGGGAAGCGCATGTCGTTCAACGCGAGCTGCGCGACCAGCGAACCGTCCACGAACTCCACGATCGAGTGGACGGCCGACTGCGGATGGATGACGACGTCGATCGCGTCGGCCGGCAGACCGAAGAGGAAATGCGCCTCGATGATCTCGAGGCCTTTGTTCATCATTGTGGCCGAATCGATCGTGATCTTCGGGCCCATCTTCCAGGTCGGATGGGCCAGGGCATCCTCGATGCGGATCGCCTCGAATGTGGCGAGATCGCGTTCCCGGAACGGCCCCCCCGACGCCGTCAGAACGAGGCGCGCGGCCTCGCCGGGCGCGCCGGCGCGGAGGGCCTGGTGGATCGCACAGTGCTCCGAGTCGACCGGCAAGAGCTCGGCGCCGCTCTTCTTCGCCGCTGCGAGGATCAGCTCCCCGGCGACGACCAGCGGCTCTTTGTTGGCCATCGCGAGCCGCTTGCCCGCAACCGCCGCCGCGTGCCCTGACCGGAGACCGAGAGCGCCGACGAGCCCGCCGACGACGACGTCCGCCTCGTGGAATGAAGCCACCTCGTCGAGTCCCTCGGACCCGGTGGCGATCCGGACAGAAACGCCGGAAGGCAGAAGTTCGCGGAGTTTCTCGGCCTCCTCGCGGCCCGGCACCGAAACGAGCCTCGGCCGGTGCCGGACGATCTGCTCCGTCAGCTTCTGGACGGATCGCCCCGCCGCCAGCGCCACCACCTGGAAGCGCTCCGGCAGCCTCTCCACGACGTCGAGCGCCGATCGCCCGATGGAGCCCGTCGAGCCGAGGACGGAGAGCTTCTTCATAGAAACGGGCAATTATAGCGGCGAGGCGCAACTTCCGAGTTCAAGCTGCTACAGCGCGGCGACGAAGGCGGCGAGCACCGGCCCGGCGAAGAGCAGCGAGTCGATGCGGTCGTACAAGCCACCATGCCCCGGCAGGAACACTCCCGAGTCCTTGACGCCCGCTCCGCGCTTCCAGAGAGACTCGACGAGGTCGCCGAGCTGGCCGGCGGAGGAGGCGAGAGCGCCGGCGACCGCGCCACGCAGGCCGCCGAGCTCGGGCAACAGAACCCACGTGCCCGCGGCCGCACCGAAGATCGTGGCGCCGACGAAGCCCCAGAGCGTGCCCTCCCACGTCTTCTTGGGAGACACGATGGGCGCGAGCTTGTGACGGCCCCAGCGCTTCCCGCCGTAGTACGCGCAGGAGTCACAGATCCAGACGATTCCGAGAAGGGTGAGGACGGCTCCAGGAGAAAAGCTGCGGAGGTAGCAAAACGTCGTCGCGGGCAGGGCAATCAGGAAAACGCCCAAGAGAGTCGACCCGGTGCCACCCAGAGCCGCGGCCGGAGGCACGCCTGACAGAAGGTTCGCCACCGAAGCGAGAAAGGCGAGCACGATGAGGAACGCGAACGCCCATCTGCCTGCTTCGGCGCCGCGAACCGATTCCACGATCCAGAACGAGCCTGCCGCGGACGAGACGAGAATCTTCCCGGCGAAGGCGACCGCGGAAGCCAGCAGGACAAGCAGCGCTGCGGCGAGCCCCACCGTTTTCGCAACCGGATGCCCTGTCTTCTCGGCGAGCCGGTAGAACTCCCAGAGCGCGCCGAGCGCGATCGCTGCAACGAGCAGGTTGAAGACGAACGGCGGTGTGAAGAAGAGGATCGCGAGGACGATCGGGATCGCGACCGCAGCCGCGAGCTCGCGCTTGCGCGTCAGAACTTGCAACGCGCTCTCCGCGGCTCGGCGGCTCTCGGCCCACACGTCACCGCGAGCTCCAAACGCAGCGTGAACGCGCGAGGTCGCAGCGTGATCGGGTGAAGTGAAGTTCGAAGTCCGAACGGTGAGAACGGGGCAACTTCAGACTTCGTCCTTTACTTCGCGGCGTTCACGCTGCGATCACGCTGCGTTCACGTTGCGATTTCTAGCCCGTCGCCTCGCCGCTCCCCGGCTCGCGGCCCTCGTCGATAACGCCGCCGTAGCGGCGCTCGCGCTTCTGGAAGGCGAGGATCGCCTCGAAGAGGTGCCGCTTGCGGAAGTCGGGCCAGAGCGTGGGCGTGACCCAGATTTCGCTGTACGCGATCTGCCAGAGCAGGAAGTTCGAGATCCGCATCTCGCCGCTCGTGCGGATCAGCAGATCCGGGTCGGGCAGCCCGGCCGTGCCCAGGCGCGAGCCGAGCGTTTCTTCGTCGATCTGCGCGGGCGTGAGTCTCCCGGCCTCGACATCGTGCGCCAGCGAGCGGCACGCGTCGACAATCTCCGTTCGGCCGCCGTAGTTCAGGGCGATGTTGAAAGTCATCCCGCGGCACGCGGACGTCGCGGCCAGTCCCTTGGCAAGCTCCTTCTGAACCGACGCGTCGAGCTCGTTCATGCGCCCCACGACGCGGAAACGGATGTCGTTCTTCAAGAGGTTCGCGAGCTCGCGGTTCAAGTACTCCTTGAGCAAGGACATCAGCGTCACGATCTCGAAGCGCGGCCGCTTCCAGTTCTCGACAGAAAAGGCGTACAGGGTCAAAGCTTCGAGCTCGAGACGCGCGCAGGTCTCGACCGTCTCCCGCACTGAGGCGATGCCGGCGCGGTGGCCCTCCACGCGCGGCGAGCCGCGCTGCTTCGCCCACCGGCCGTTGCCGTCCATGATGATCGCCACGTGACGCGGCAAGCGCGCGAGGTCGATCCCGTCCAACAGCTCGCGCTCCGCCATTCCCGCCGGTGCCAGCATATCTTTGTCGATCACGAGTTCAGTTTAGGGCAAATCGCCAGGCGATGGCGCGTCTCCATAGGAAACGCGCAGGAGAGTCAGGCCGCAAGCGTCCGCTTTGGGGGAGAGGAGCCTCCGGTCACTCGTCGAGAGCAGCTCCGCGATGCGCTCCACGGGCGCTTTTCCGCGCCCCACGTCGGCGAGCACGCCGCAGATCGAGCGGACCATTCCGCGCAGGAAGGCCTCGCCTCGAAACAGGGCCCGGATCTCGTCGTCCCGCTCCTCGAGACCGACGGAGATCAATCTCCTCACGCCGGACTCCCCTTCCGCCCGGCGCACCGCGAAAACGCCGAAGTCGTGGCCGCCGGGCAAGACTTTTGCCGCCTCCGCCATGCGCGCGACATCGGCTCGCCGGGCGATGGGCGCCACGAAGAGGGCCTCGCTCGGCCGGAGGACCTCCGCTCGGCTCCATCGGTAGAGATACTCCTTCCACGAGGCGTCGCGGCGAGCGTGGAACTCGGGTTTTGCCGCGGCGGCGTCGAGCATTTTCGCGTCCCAAGGCAGAAGCGCGTTGGCGCCCTCGCGCAGGCGCAGCGGTTCGAGCTCGGGCTCGAGATCGAAGTGCACGACCTGGCCGTCGGCGTGGACGCCCGTATCCGTCCGCCCCGCCGCGTGCGCCGTGACGGGCCCGCCGGCCATCCGCCCGAGAGCCTTCTCCACGGCAGCCTGCACCGTCCGATCCGCGTTTTTCTGCCGCTGCCAGCCGTGGAAGAACGTGCCGACGTAGGCGACCGTGGCCCGGTACCTCACGAAAGCGCCTGGGCCGCTCTCCGGCTCCGGAAAGTCCAGCCGAGCAAGACCAGGAAGGGAACGAACTCCGCGGCGAGAACCACCGGCGTCGGCAGCCCCGGAACCGGATAGAGCAGCGCGTAGGCCAGCGGCACGACGCTCGAAAGATAGAGGAACGCAGGCTCCTTCGCTCGCGCGGCAAACGGTAGGACCCACAGCAGATACCAGGGATGGAGCGTCGGCGAGAAAAACAAGACAGCGGCCAGCGAGGCGAAAACGCCGGGCTCGGCCTCAGCATCCCGAGAACGCCGGTCGATCAGCAGGAGTGCGGCCAGCAGAAGCAGGCCGAGCAGAGCGCGCGCGAAGAACGCGGAAGAAAAGTACGGAAAGACTTCCTGCGCCCAGGCAGGATGATCGAGCTTCGCCTTGAGCACGAGGAACCGTTGCTTGGCCCGCTCGGGCAGCTCGAGCGCTTCGACGCCGGCCACGGTCCCCTTGTAGATGACCGAGTTGAAATCCCAGCGCATCGCGTAGTCGCCGAGACCTCCGTGGGGCGACGCGCCTCCCCTCGAAGCCGCGAGCCAGATCGCGCCGGCCGCCACGACGAAGGCTGCCGCGGCGGCGAGCCGGCCGCGGCGGACGACGGGAAGAACCGCCGCCGCCGAAACGTACTTCGTCAGAACCGAGAGGGCGAAGGCGAGGCCCGCGCGGCCCCGGCGGCGGTGCGAAAGAAAAACCAGGGCTGCGAGCAGCAGGGCGATGCCCAGGGAGTCGACGTGGCCCTGTCCGGCGCTCTCCGTGATCGGCAGAGGATGAAAGGCATAAAGCGCAGCGCCGAAACCGCCGCCGGCACCTCCCATCCGAAACAGAAGGGCGACGATCGAAAGATCGGCCGCCGCCAGGAGAGCCTTCAGAGCGAAAACCTCTCGCGGCGCGGCCCATGCTCCCGCGCGAAAGACGGCTTGCGCCACAGGCGGATAGACCGTTCGGATCTCCCGATGGCTGACCCGCGCGTTGCTCTCCGGAGCGACGTGCGCGACGGCGGGATCCGTCGGAGCAAAAGCGTAGGGGGAGATGCCAGCGGCGGCCACGCGGCCATCCCACGCGAAGCGGTACACGTCATCGGAGACGTCGGGAGAGCGCAGGACGAGTGTCGCCCGAAAGAGAGCGCCGCAGAGGATCAGGAACCTCAGTCGCGAACCGGATAGACTCCGGGCGGCCCAAAGCGCCAGAAGCGCTCCGGCCCCGAACAGGAGGAGATAAGGCGTCAAGCGCGCGCGGGCGTCGGGCATCGCCAGGAAGCCCGCGCTGACGAGCTCGCCGGCTGCGAGCCACAGCCATGGCGCGGCCCGCCGACCTTTCGATCGATTCTCATGGTCACGCACACCGGCGAAATCGCGACCCTCGTCGCGTATTACTTCGTTCTCGGCCTGCTCGCCGTCTACGGCGTGCATCGCATGTTCATGGTGCGCCTCTACTACCGGCACCGCACCGACGCGCCGCGCCCCGCCGGCCTTCTCGACTCTCTTCCGCGCGTCACCGTGCAGCTGCCGATCTACAACGAAGTGTACGTCGTCGAGCGCCTGGTCGAGGCCGTGGCCGCCCTCGACTATCCGACGGAACTCCTCGAGATCCAGATCCTCGACGACTCGACAGACGAGACGCGGGACGTCGCCGGCGGCGTCGCGCGCCGCCTCCGGTCTCGGGGCCTCGACGTCGTCCACCTCGCGCGCGATCGCCGGCAAGGGTTCAAGGCCGGCGCGCTCGAGGCCGGCACGAAGGTCGCGAAGGGCCAGTTCCTCCTGATCTTCGATGCGGATTTCGTGCCGCGTCCGGAGCTGCTGCGCGACGCGCTGCCTCATTTCGCGGACGATCGTGTCGGAATGGTGCAGGTGCGGTGGGAGCACTTGAACCGTGAGTACTCGCTGCTGACACGCATCCAGTCCATTTTTCTCGACGGGCACTTCGTGATCGAGCACACGGCCCGCCACCGCTCCGGCCGCTTCTTCAATTTCAACGGCACGGCGGGCATCTGGCGACGGACCTGCCTCGAGGACGCCGGCGGCTGGCAGAGCGACACGCTGACCGAAGATCTGGACGCGTCTTACCGCGCGCAGCTTGCGGGATGGCGGTTCGTCTACCTGCAGGACGTCGTCGCGCCGGCGGAGCTGCCCGTGGACATGAATGCCTTCAAGTCTCAGCAGCACCGCTGGGCGAAGGGCTCGATCCAGACGGGGAAGAAGCTCCTGCCCGTGATCTTGCGCAGCGCCTACCCGTGGAGGGTCAAGCTCGAGGCTGTCTTTCACCTCACGGGCAACGTGTCGTATCTGCTCGTCCTGCTGCTGGCGCTGCTGATCGTGCCCGCCATCGTCATCCGCGAGCGGATCGGCTGGCAGAAGCTCGCGGTCGTCGACTTTCCGCTGTTCTTCGGCGCGACATTCTCGTTCGTCGCCTTCTACATCTCCTCGCAGCGCGAGATCGGGCGGGGCTGGAAGGAGACGGCGCGCCTGCTTCCCTTTCTCATGTCGCTCGGTGTCGGGCTCTGCCTGAACAACGTTCGGGCGGTCCTGGAGGCCCTGGCCGGGCGTCCATCCGAGTTCACTCGAACGCCGAAATACCGGATCGAGGGCGACCGGGGCGAATGGCGGGACAAGAAATACCGCGCCGCGAAGAACTTCTCGACGGCCGGGGAAATTTTGCTCTCCGTCTACTTCTTCGGCGCGATCCTCTTCGCCGCCGTGGAGAACTACTGGCTCGGGATCCCTTTCCTGCTCGTCTTTTTCAACGGCTTCGCCTACACGGCCGCTCTCTCGCTCGCCGGGCGGGGCAGCGGGCGCCGGCGCGCGGCGCCGGAATCGGCCGAGCCGTCGGCGGCGTACTAGGAAGGGACCCAAAGACCGGGCCCAGCAAATGGAAACCGATCCCGTCTGCGGAATGGCGGTCGAGCCGGCCCGGGCCGCAGCGACCCGAGCCCATGACGGTCACACGTACTTCTTTTGCGCCCGCGGCTGCGCGGTGGCCTTCGAGAAGGAGCCGTGGAAGTACGTTGGGGGGAGTCGAGAGGTGCTCTCGGCGACGGCGACCCCCTCACTCGCCTTCGCCGAGGCTTCGGCGCGCAAGCCCCGGCCCTCTCCCGATGGGAGAGGGGGTCAAAGCCTGCTGCCGATGTTCGCGCCGGCAGGTCCCGCACCGATGAAGGCCGATCTCGATCCAAAACCCAAAATCCAAAATCCAAAATCGATCGAGCTGGCGATCGAGGGGATGCACTGCGCATCGTGCGTGCGGACGATCGAGACCGCGCTGGAGAGCGTGCCCGGCGTCTCCGAGGCGCTGGTCCATCTGGGCACGGGGCGCGCACGGATCACCGGCGAGGAGCTCGATCCGGGCAGTCTGATCGCCGCCGTCGAGGCGACGGGTTACGGGGCCCGGCGCGCCGCCGAAACGACGCCGCACGAGGATGAGAAGCGCGAGGCGAAAGAGCTCTCCGACGTCCTGCGCCGAACGGTCGTTTCGGCCGCGCTCACGCTTCCCGTCCTCGTCATCGCCATGGGTAACCTGCGCTTTGCAGGCCGCGAGCTCGTCCAGTTCGCCCTGACGCTGCCCGTCTATCTCTGGGCCGGCCAGCCGTTTCTTTCGGGCATGGTCCGAACCCTCAAACACCGCACCGCCAACATGGACACGCTGGTCGGGCTCGGAACGACCGCAGCCATGCTTCTCTCCACTGCCACGACGTTTTTCCCGGCGTGGTTCGCGCGCGGCGCGGGCCATGCCGGCATGGCCAACGTGTACTTCGAAGCCGTCGGCGTCATCATCACGCTTCTCCTGCTCGGCCGCTACTTCGAAACGCGCGCCCGCCGTCGCGCCTCTTCCGCCATCCGCAAGCTTCTTGACCTTGCTCCCAAGCTCGCGCGGGTCGTCGAGGACGGCATGGAGAGGCAACTGCCCGTGCAGGAAGTCGTCGTCGGCAATCGCCTCCGCGTCAAGCCCGGGGACGCCGTGCCCGTCGACGGCCGCGTGATCGACGGGGCCTCGTCGGTGGACGAGTCGATGGTCTCGGGCGAACCCGTGCCGGTGGCCAAGGCGAAAGGCGACCGCGTCATCGGCGGAACGCTCAATCAGGAGGGCGTTCTCGAGATCGAGGCCACGGCGGTCGGAGAGGCGACCGCGCTCGCGCAGATCGTCCGCCTCGTCGCCGAGGCCCAGGCCTCCAAGCCTCCTATCCAGAAGCTCGCCGACCGGATCGCGGGCGTCTTCGTCCCGGCCGTCCTGGCAATCGCCGTGGTGACCTGGGTCGCCTGGTACGTCCTCGGTCCCGATCCGCGCGCCCTGCTCGCGACGGTGGCGTTCGCTTCCGTGCTCATCATCGCCTGTCCCTGCGCGCTCGGTCTGGCCACGCCCACCGCCGTGATGGTCGGGACCGGGCGAGGGGCACGAGGCGGCATCCTCTTCCGCAACGCCGACGCGCTCGAGCGCGCGCGCCGCGTCGACGCGGTGCTGCTCGACAAGACCGGAACGATCACGGAAGGCAAGCCTCGCCTGACCGATCGGGTGCGCGTCGGAGGCACCTCGGACGAGGAACTTCTCGGCCTCGCGGCGGCGCTCGAGAAGGGCTCCGCCCATCCCCTGGCGGCCGCCCTCGTCGCAGCGGCCGCCGAGCGGTCCCTGACGGTTGCGCCGGTTTCGCAGTTCGTGTCGAAGCCCGGGCGCGGCGTCGTGGGCCGCGTCGCGGGCCGACAGGTCGCCGTCGGAAACGAGCTGCTCTTCGCGGAGGAGGAGATCGATGCCTCGGCCGTCGCCGAAGAAGCCGACCGCTTCGCGCGCGAAGGCAAGACGGCTCTGTTCGTGGCCGCGGACGGCAAGCTTCTCGGTTTGCTCGCCGTGGCCGATCCGGCCAAGCCGACCTCGCGCCACGCCGTCGAGCGGCTCAAGGCCGGCGGCCTCAAGGTCGCCATGCTGACGGGCGATCGCGAGGCAGCGGCCCGCGCCGTCGCGGGGCAGATCGGGATCGACGAGATCTTCGCCGGGGTGCTGCCTTCCGAGAAGGCCTCGAAGGTCCGCCAGATGCAGTCGCGCGGGCGCGTCGTCGCGATGGTGGGCGACGGCGTCAACGACGCGCCGGCGCTTGCCGCGGCCGACGTCGGCATCGCGATCGGCGCCGGCTCGGACATCGCCAAAGAAGCGGCGGACGTGACGCTGGTGGGCGGCAGCCTGGAGTCGGTGGCGGACGGCATCGCGCTCTCCCGCGCCACGCTCGCGACCATCCGCCAGAACCTCTTCTTTGCCTTTGCCTACAACGTGCTCGGCATTCCCATAGCGGCCGGAGCCCTGTACCCCTGGACGGGCTGGATGCTCTCGCCGATGATCGCGTCGGCCGCGATGGCCGCCTCGTCGGTCTGCGTGGTGACCAACAGCCTGCGGCTCGCGCGCCGGACTTTGACGTGAGCGCGGTCTTGGTCGGGACTCCCGACCGCGTCGCCGCCATCCTCTTTGGAGCGGCGCTGCTCGTTTTTCTCGCCTGGTTCTTCTACGGGAAGAAGCACCGAACCGGGGTTTTGGCCGCCGGATCCGAAGTCACGATCCTCGTCGAGGAAGGCTACGATCCCGACATCATCGTGGCGAAGCGCGGAGTGCCGCTCACGCTCGTTTTTGACCGGCGGGAGGAAAGCCCATGCTCCGACGAGGTCGTGATGCCCGAGTTCGGCATCCGGCGGTTTCTTCCGGCCCACGCCAAGACGCGGGTTCCCATCGTTCCGTCCCGCACCGGCGAGTTTCCTTTCGCGTGCGGCATGAACATGCTGCACGGTACGATTCGCGTCGTGGATTGATCGTGGAGCCCCGCATCCGCGTTACCGAGATTTTCCGCTCGATCCAGGGCGAGTCGATGCACGCCGGGTTTCCGTGCGCTTTCGTGCGGCTGACGGGCTGCTCGCTGCGATGCGTCTGGTGCGACACCGCCTACGCGTTCTCCGGCGGCGCGGAAATGACCGTGGAAGACGCCGCCGGGCGCGTTCTCGCGCTCGATACGGACCTGGTGGAGGTGACCGGCGGCGAGCCGCTCGAGCAAGACGGCGTCTATCCCTTGATGGAGCTTCTCCTCGGACGTGGCCGCACCGTGCTTCTCGAGACCGGCGGGCACGTTCCTCTCGACCGCGTCGACCCGCGGGTCGTCAAGATCATGGACGTCAAGGTCCCCGGCAGCGGCATGCTGTCGGCGAACTGTCTCGAGAACTTCGACCTCCTCTCGCCGCACGACGAGGTCAAGTTCGTGCTGGCCGACCGGGCCGACTTCGACTGGTCGCTCGCGCTCGTGCGCGAGCGCGGCCTCGACCGGCGCTTCGCCGTGACGTTCTCGCCCGTGTGGGAAACACTCAAGGCGGATGAGCTCGCCGGGTGGATCCGGGACAGCGGACGAAAGATCCGCCTGGGGCTTCAATTGCACAAGCTGCTCTGGGGAGACGTGCCCGGGAGATAGGACATAGGAGGAAGGTCGTGGGTGGTAGGGTACCTACGTCCTACGTCCTCTTATGAGTCAGCCTCCGCGCAGCATCGTGCTTCTCTCGGGCGGTCTGGACTCCGCCACCTGCTTGTTGATCGCGATCGCGGAGGGGTTCGAGGTCTACGCTCTCTCGTTCGATTACGGCCAGAGGCATGCGATCGAGCTCGACCGGGCGCGCGCCTTAGCCCGTTTCTACGAGGCGCACGATCACCGCGTCGTTCGCATCGAGCTGCCCTCGCGCGAAGCCTCGGCTCTGACCGATCCGGCGAAGGCCGTCCCGCGCCACGCCCTGGGAAAGGAGCCGATCCCGATCACTTACGTGCCCGCGCGCAACACGCTCTTTCTCGCCAACGCCGTGGCCTGGGGCGAGACGATCGGAGCCGGCGTCGTCTACATCGGCGCCAACGCCCTCGACTATTCCGGTTACCCCGACTGCCGGCCGGAGTTCCTCGACGCATTCGCGCGAGCGGCCAACCTCGGCACGAAGGCCGGGGCGCAGGCCTCACTCAAGTTCGAGATTCGGGCGCCCCTGATCGCTCTGACGAAAGGGCAGATCGTGCGGCGAGCCGCGGATCTGGGCCTGGAGTTCCAGCTCACCTTCTCGTGCTACGACCCGTCGGAGGAGGGAGTTCCTTGCGGTGCCTGCGACTCCTGCCTGCTTCGGGAAAAGGGCTTCAAGGAAGCTGGGATCACCGATCCGGTGAAGGATCAGCCAGGTTTCTAGATCGAGAAATTATTGGCCTTCAGTATCTTACAAATATGAGTCTATAACACTAAGATTTTTAGACTATTCACTTGACAATCCGTGGCTAAACATTTATGATCGCGTTCCATGCGATTCGATCAGCTGACGATCAAGGCTCAGGAAGCCATTCAGGAAGCCCAGCGTGATGCGCGGGCTCGCGGCAGCGCGGAGTTTCTGCCCGACCACTTGCTGCTCGCGCTCTTGAAACAGCACGAAGGTGTGGTCGTTCCGATCCTTCAGAAGCTCGGCGTCGATGCCGACGCGCTCGCCCGCGACACGGACGCGGCCGTCGACCACCAGCCGAAAGTCTCCGGGGCATCGGTCGATGCGGCGCCGTCGCGGGATCTGACGCGCGTTTTCGACTCGGCCTTCGAGATTGCCAAGGACTTCGGCGACGAGTACGTCTCGACCGAGCACCTGCTGATGGCTCTCGCCGAGGCCGGAGAGACGGCCCGGCGGCTGACAGCCAGGGGCGCCAAGAAGGAAGCGCTGTTGAAGGCCTTGAAGGAGGTTCGCGGCTCGACGCGCATCACCGATCCCAATCCCGAGGACAAGTACCAGGCCTTGAAGCGGTACACGCGCGATCTCACGGACCTCGCCCGCCGCGGCAAGATCGATCCGGTCATCGGCCGTGACGAGGAGATCCGGCGCGTGGTTCAAGTCCTCTCCCGGCGCACGAAGAACAACCCCGTCTTGATCGGCGAGCCCGGGGTGGGCAAGACCGCCATCGTCGAAGGCCTTGCCCGCCGGATCCATATGGGCGACGTTCCCGAGGGCCTGAAGAACAAGCGCGTCGTGGCTCTGGACCTCGGCGCCATGATCGCCGGCGCCAAGTACCGCGGCGAGTTCGAGGACCGGCTGAAGGCGGTCTTGAAGGAGATCGAGGAGGCGCAGGGGACCGTCATCCTCTTCATCGACGAGCTTCACACCTTGGTCGGCGCGGGCGCCGCCGAGGGCGCCATGGATGCGTCCAACATGTTGAAGCCAGCGCTCGCCCGCGGAGAGCTGCGCGCCATCGGCGCGACGACTCTCTCCGAGTACCAGAAGCACATCGAGAAGGACGCGGCGCTCGAACGGCGCTTCCAGCCCGTTTACGTGGACGAGCCTTCGGTCGACGACACGATCGCGATCCTGCGGGGCCTGCAGGAGCGGTACGAGATCCACCACGGCGTTCGGATCACCGACGGAGCGCTCGTGGCCGCGGCGCGCCTGTCGCATCGCTACATCACCGACCGCTTCCTGCCCGACAAGGCCATAGACCTCGTCGACGAGGCCGCCGCCCGGCTGCGCACCGAGATGGATTCGGTGCCGATCGAGATCGACGAGATCGAGCGGCGCATCGTGTCGCTCGAGATCGAAAAGAGGGCGCTCGCCAAGGAGAAGACGAAGGAGGCCGACAAGCGCCTCGCCGAGATCGAGAAGCAGCTCGCGCGCGAGCGCGAAGAGTCGAGCCGTCTGCGCGCCCAGTGGTCCTCCGAGAAGGAAGCGATCGCAAAGGTCCGGCAGACGAAGGAAGCGATCGAGCAGGCCAAGCAGGAGGCCGTCGAGGCCGAGCGGCGCGGCGACCTCCAGAAAGCGGCGGAGCTGCGCTACGGGCGGCTGCCGCAGCTCGATCGCGAGCTCGCGGAGGGCAACGCGCGCCTGGCCGACCTCCAAAAGGGGCGGCCGATGCTTCGCGAGGAAGTCACGGAAGAGGACATCGCGCGTGTCGTCTCGAAGTGGACAGGCGTGCCGGTCACCAAGCTGATCGAGAGCGAGCAGCACAAGCTCCTTCAGATGGAAGAGCGCCTGGGCGAGCGCGTCGTGGGCCAGAAGGAAGCCGTCAAGGCCGTGTCCGACGCGGTGCGCCGGTCACGCGCCGGGCTTTCCGACCCCAAGCGGCCCATCGGATCCTTCCTCTTCGTCGGCCCCACGGGTGTCGGCAAGACCGAGCTCGCCCGGGCGCTGGCGGAGTTTCTCTTCGACGACGAGACGGCGATGGTCCGGCTCGACATGTCCGAGTACATGGAGAAGCATTCGGTGGCGCGCATGATCGGCGCCCCCCCGGGCTACGTGGGCTACGAGGAGGGCGGTCGCCTGACCGAGTCCGTCCGCCGCCGGCCGTACTCCGTCGTCCTCTTCGACGAGATCGAGAAGGCGCACCCGGACGTCTTCAACGTGCTGCTCCAGGTCTTGGACGACGGCCGCCTGACCGACGGCAAGGGGCGGGTCGTGTCGTTCAAGAACACCGTGATCATCATGACTTCGAACCTCGGTTCCGAGTGGATCGCGCAGGACTCCTCGCGCGACGAGGCAGAGGTGAAGGCCAAGATCGAAGAGGCGCTGCGCCGCCACTTCCGCCCGGAGTTTTTCAATCGGATCGACGACGTCATCGTCTTCCACCGTCTGACGCGGGAAGAGATCGAGCAGATCGTAGAGATCCAGCTTCAGGCGCTCGCGAAGACCGTGGCGGACCGGGATATCCACTTGACGTGGACCCCGGCTGTCCGGCGCGCGCTCGCGGGGCGAGGCTACGACCCGACGTTCGGGGCGCGGCCGTTGAAGCGCCTCATCCAGAAGGAGGTCTCCGACGCGCTGGCGAACGAGATCTTGAAGAACGCATTGAAACCCGGCGACACGGCGGAATTAACCGTCGGCCGGGACAAGGAAACCCTGTCGCTTTCAAGAGCGGCTTGAACAAGGAGGTCTTATGAACGTGATTCGCTGGGATCCCTATCGTGAGCTAACGTCGCTCGCCGACCGCGTGAACCGTGCCTTCGGTGTGCCCCTGTCGCGCACCCGGGACGAGGAGATCAGCCTCGGCTCCTGGGTGCCGCCGGTCGACATCGTCGAAGAGAACGACAAGATCATGCTGACGGCGGAGCTTCCTGGCTTCCAGGCGGACCAGGTCGAGGTCCAGATGGAGGGTGGTGTCCTGACGTTGAGGGGCGAGCGCAAGCTCGAGGAGGAGAAAGAGGGCCGCAACTTCCACCGCGTGGAGCGGTCTTACGGCCAGTTCGTCCGGTCCTTCACGCTGCCCAACAACGTGGACCGCGATGCCATCAAGGCGAGCTTCCGTGACGGCTTGCTGCACATCGAGCTGCCCAAGCGCGAAGAGGCCAAGCCCCGCCAGATCAGGATCGAAGGCTCGGAGAAGAAGGCCATCGACGTCAAGACGAAGTAACCAGCTATCCAACGTCCCGGTTGCTCTGCGCCCCGCTCCGGCGGGGCGCTTTTTTTTAGGCTGCTCCCTCTCCCGGGGAAGAGGGGAAATGCCGTTAGGCCACCGGACGTTTAGGGCTCCCGTGAGGAAGGCTATCTCCTTTGCCTTGACGCTTTCGGTCGGTTCTTATGCCTTCGCCGCGCCGCTGCCCTCGCGCCGCAGCGAGATCGTCGAGGTGGTCGAGAAGGTGGGGCCTTCGGTGGTCAACATCGCCGCGGAGCAGATCGTGCGGCGTCGCCCGTCGCTCTTCGACGACTTCTTCTTCGGTTTCGAGCCGCGGGCGCGCAAGTCCCAGTCCCTCGGGTCCGGCGTCATCATCGACCCCAAAGGGATCATCCTGACGAACGACCATGTCGTCTCCGGCGCCTCGAAGATCATCGCCACGACGAAATCGGGCCTCGAGCTCGACTGCGACGTCGTCGGCTCCGACACCGACAACGATCTCGCCGTCCTGCGCGTGAAGAAGCCCGGCGGGCCGCTGCCCGCCATCAAGCTCGGAAGCTCCTCGGATCTCTTGATCGGCGAAACGGTCGTTGCGATCGGGAATCCATTCGGTCTCTCGAACACGGTGACGGCCGGCGTGCTCTCGGCGCTCGGCCGCAGCGTGCGCGGCGAGGGAAATGAGCGCGTCTACACCGACTTCATCCAGATCGACGCTCCCATCAATCCCGGCAACTCGGGCGGCCCGGTCGTCAACGTCCAGGGAGAGCTCATCGGCATCGCGACGGCCATCATCGGCGGCGCGCAAGGGATCGGTTTCGCGATTCCCGTGGACAGGGCCCGGAGGATCAAGGACGACCTCTTGACGTTCGGTCAGGTACGAGCGGTTTGGGTGGGGTTGCGCGGCCGCACGGTCACGAGCGAGGGGGACGTGTCAAA
>WNGF01000484.1_pt1 | contig 58055 bp, 58 predicted proteins | sample 5400641 | NCBI WGS metagenome assembly WNGF01 (sample SAMN13153371, study PRJNA577476) | soil metagenome | isolation source: 80 cm soil or saprolite under grassland replicate 2 | place: USA:California | collected 2016-06-15
GACTCCTCCCTCGACGACTTCGTGTGAACGGACGTCATTGTACGGCGCTCCCGGCCCTCGACGTGACGCTGATCGACGATGACGCGACAGGCCGATCAAAACCGGCCAGATGCGAGGCGGCGAGGGAAGACCCCGACTGCGGTGTACTCCGAGTACGCCGCAGGGAGGGGCGACCGAGTCAACGAAGCCGATGGCCGGTTTCATCGGCCCGTCAGCCCTTGACGGCTCCGGCGGCGAGGCCGCGGATGAGGTGGCGCTGCAGGTAGGTGAAGAGTACCGCGACGGGGAGCGTGCTGATGATGACGCCGGCCGAGAGCTGGCCCCACTGGATCTCGTATTGACCCACCATGAACAGCAGCCCCGCCGACAGCGTGCGCATCTCGGTCTGCGAGGTGAAGGTGATGGCGAAGAGCAGCTCGCTCCACGACGAGACGAAGGCGAAGATGGCCGTGGCCGCCACGCCGGGCGCGGCCAGGGGCAGGATCACCCGGCACAGCGCGCCGAAGCGACTGCAGCCGTCGATCATCGCGCTCTCCTCCAGCTCGCGGGGGATGGAGTCGAAGTAGCCCACCAGCATCCACACCGTGAAGGGCACCGTGAACGAGAAGTTGGAGTAGATCAAGGCCTGGTAGGTGTCGATGAGTCCGAGCGCGTGCCACTGGGACAGGAGCGGCGCGATCAGCAGCACCGCGGGAAACATCTGGGTGGCGAGGAACACGAGGAGGAAGGCCTGGCGGCCGAAGAACCGGAAGCGGGCCAGCGCGTAGCCGGCGAGGATGGAGATGGCGGTCGTCGCCACCATGGTGACCGACGACACCCACAGGCTGTTGGCGAAGAACCGGCTGAAGGGCGTGAGCCGCGACGTCCACGCGTCCACGTAGTTGGCCACGGTCAGCGTCCCCGGCAGGTACATCAGCGTCCCCGGCAGGTACACCAGCGGCGTGGCGTACAGCTCCTGGCGCGTCTTGAGCGACGTGAGGAACACCCAGACGAACGGCGCCAGCGCGAAGGCGGTGAGGAGCGCGATCCCGACCCACAGCACGGGTCCCCCGAGGATGCGCTCCGCGAGGCCGCCGCCGCGGCGGCTCACGACACGCTCTCGATCCCGCGCGTCACGCGGAGGTAGAGGATCGTGAAGGCCAGCATGATGACGAGGAGCACGACCGACAGCGTCGCCGCGTAGCCGAAGTCGAGGTTCGAGTACGCCTGCAGCAGCGTGTACGTCGACGTGATCTGGGTCGCGTTCGCGGGGCCGCCGCTCGTCATGACGAAGATCAGATCGGCGTAGTTGAACGTCCAGATGATCCGGGTGGCGGTGGCCACGACGATGATCGGCCGCAGCAGCGGCACCGTGATGTGGCGAAAGCGCCCCACGACGCTGGCCCCGTCGACGCGGGCCGCCTCGTACAGCTCGTCGGGGATGGCCTGGAGCCCCGCGAGCAGCATGATCGCGAAGAAGGGCACGCCACGCCACACGTTGGCGGCGATGACGGCGGGCATGGCCAGCGCCGGGTCCGACAGCCAGGCGACCCGCTCGCGCAGGATCCCGGCCCGCAGCAGCAGATCGTTGAGCACGCCGTAGTTCGGCTGGTAGAGCCACTCCCACACGAGCGCGACCACGACGCCGGGAATGATCCACGGAATCAGCGTGACCGTGCGAACCGCGGCGCGGCCGCGGAAGCCCTGATGGAGCAGCAGCGCCGCCGCGAACCCGCCCACGAACTGGAGCGAGACCGAGCCGAAGACCCAGACCGCCGAGTTCCACAGGCTGAGCCAGAACACCTCGTCGCGCAGGACGCGCACGTAATTTCCGAGCCCGATGAAGGCGTACTCCTGCGGCCGGATGAGCACGTGGTTGTAGAGGCTCATGTGGACGGCCTTGAGGATTGGAAAGAGGATCGTCCCGCCGAGGCAGACGGCGGCGGGGACGAGATAGGCGTAGCCGGTGAGGATCTCCCGCGCCCGCCGCGAGATCAGCGGGCGCGGGACGGCGGCGGCGACGGTCGCCTCGGGGTACGACATCGAGGCCCCGTCTACTTCATGTTCTTGGTCAGGACCTCGGCGAAGCGGTCGAGGCAGTCCTTGGCCGAGAGCTTGCCGACCATCGCCTGCTGGAAGAGCGGCACGCCCTCGGAGTCGAGCTTGCCGCCCCAGCCGGCGTGGGCGAGGTAGGGGCTGACGATCGAGAACGGAAAGGACTTGACGAAGCCGCCGAGGGCCGGGTCCTTGGCGAACTCCGGACGCTCGGCGAGGGTCTTCCGCGCGGGCAGCAACCCGAGCGTCTTGCAGTACATCATGTTCGGCTCGTCGTCCATGAGCCAGGTGCAGAACTTCCAGGCGCCGTCGCGGTTCTTGCCGCCCTTGAACATCGTGAGCGTCTCCGAGAAGTAGAACGACGCGCGCTTCCTGGTGGGCCCCATGGGCAGCGGGACAGTCGAGAAGTGATCGGGGCCCACGAATCCCTTCTGCTCCTCGGCGGAGCCGGAGTTGTGCAGGTACGTGTTGGTGATCCCACGGCCGAACCCCTCGACGATCTGCCGCCAGCCGTCGGTGGGCACGCTCGGCGGCGTCACCTTGTGCTTGCGCATGAGATCGAGGTACCAGTCCAGCCCCTCGACGGCCTCCTTGGAGTTGACGACGACCTTGCCGTCCTTCAGCACCTGGGCGCCGTTGCCGTACATGAACTCGGTGGCGTAGAGGACGGCCCACGTCCCCTGCCCGCGCATGCCGAAGCCGTACTGGTTCTTGTCGGGCCTGGTCATCGCCTTCGTGAAGGCCAGGAAGTCGTCCCAGTTCCAGTCGTCACGCGGCGGCTTGGCACCGTACTCCTTCGCGCGGTCGGTGCGCCAGTAGAGCCCGTCGTTGGTGACGACCCACGGATAGGACAGGATGCGGTCCTTCACGGTGACGGTTTGCCAGGCGAGCGGCAGCACGTCCTTGTAGTGCTTCCAGTCCTTGACCTTGCCCGTGAGGTCCTCGAGGGCGCCCATGCCCTCGAACTCGCCGACCCAGTTGTCCCACACCTGGCAGCAGTCGGGCGGCGTGCCGGCGGCGATGGAGGAGATCAGCTTCTGGCGGGCTTGCGCCTGGGGGACGAACTCGACCTTGACCTCGTGCTCGGTCTGCGACTTGTTGAAGCGCTCGACGAGCGATTCGACGAGGGCGGTGCGCTTGGGCTCGGGGACGCTGAACTGGAAGCGGACGGGCGTGGCGCCGTACGCCCGTCGCGGCGTCAGGAAGGGCTCTTCCCACCACGCCAGGTCGGCCGCGGCGACGACGCCGGAAGCGGCCAGGGTCTGTAGCAATCGGCGACGCGACAGGCGGCAGCGGTCATCCATGTGTGGCCTCCGTTCGAGGAGCGTCACGGGTTCTCCCGGGGCGCTCCGAGCGCTTGGGGGGCATGGGGGGGCCATGTCGAGGCCCCCCATGCGGTTAGTAAATGAGACAGCCGGGGCCATTTCGGGGCCCCCATCATGAAAAGTCAACGTGTCCGCAAGACGGACAACGAGTGCTCGAGCGCGGCGACCTCCTGAGGACCGAGCGCGGCCGCGCCGAAGCGCACGCGCTCGTACGCGAATGTCAGCGTGCCGAGGGCGGAGCCCGCATTCGGGACTTCCGCCTGCACGCGTGCCCAGAACTCGCGGGCCGTCTCGCCGTGGCCGGGGCGCATCCCGCGCCGGGCCAGCAGGCGCAAGGCCCGGCGATAGAACTCGGGGACGGCGCGACGTCCGAGCCGGCGCCGGACGACGCCACCGCGACCCAGATGCCAGGCGACGACGACGCCGAGGATCACGCAGCCCACGACGAAGGGGGTGCGCGCGCCCTGCCACGTGCCGAGATCCCGCCACTCGGGACGCCAGGCCCGCGCCGTCTGGCGGAGGGTGGAGGCGAGGTCGACCTGGTCCTTCAAGCTCCAGTTGACGACGTAGCGATACCAGCGCATCCGGAGCGCATCGAGATGGAGCGCCAGCCATCCGCCGGCCGACTTCGCGGTCTCGCCACGGGGCGAGGCGTCGAAGGTGAGCCAGCCGACGCCGTCGATCCAGGCCTCCACCCACGAGTGAGCGTCACTCAGGCGCACCGCGAAGTACTCGCCGTACGGGTTCCACTCGCCGCGCTGGAAGCCATTGACGACGCGGGCGGGGACCCCGACCGTGCGCAGCAGCACCGTGAGCGCGGTCGCGAAGTACTCGCAGTTGCCCGAACGCCGGACGAACAGGAAGTCCTCCAGCGGATCGGTGCTCGCGGTACGGGCCTGGGTGAGGCTGTAGCGGAACTCGCGCATGAGGAAGCCGGTGAGCCGGCGCGCGCGCTCGTGATCGTCGGCGCTGCCCGCGGTCAACCGGCGAGCGAGCGCGGGGACGCGCTCGGCCAGCGGCGGCAGCTGCAGATACCGCTCGCGGGCCACGCCGTCGAGGGGGCGCGCGGCGACGCCGCGGCGGCCGACCTGCTCCAGCTCCGACTCGACGGTGTAGTGCAGGCGCGCGGCCGGCGTCGTCACCGAGAGGCCACCGGTGTCGTCGACGAGCAGACCGAGCGCGCCGAGCCGTACCGTCAACACGCGGGGCATGGCGAAGATCACGTCGGTGCCGATGGGCTCGAGGAAGATCTCCTGCGTGAGCGTTCGGCCCGTGCCCCGCGGCGACGCCACACGGACCAGGCCCGATGGGGGGGCGCGAAGCGCGCGGCGTTCGGGTCGTGAGGCCGTCCAGCCGTGGCCGTCGAACTGATCGAGGGTGATCCCCCGCCACCGGAGGTCGAGCAGGTCGGCGGGAACCGGGCCGAGGTCGGGGAAACTCACGCGCATCACGACGGTGCTGTCGGTTTCGATCTCACCGATGGCCCCGAGCTCGACCTGGCTCGTGAACCCCGTGATCATGCGGCGCAGCTCCGCCCGGATCGGCAGGGACGCCTGGCCCACGCGCGGGATGATGAAGAACAGGCTGGCGGTGATCAGGATGGCGGCCAGCGAGCCCACCACGCTGACGCGGAACAGCCCGGGCGTCTCGGGATCCTGATCGGCCCGCTCCGACTCCGACACGACGTGGTGCAGCATCAGCATCCACGTGCCGAGGACGAGAAACCCGATGAACGCGAAGAGCAGGCCCACGCCGAAGGTCACCGAGGCCGACGCCACGAGCAGGAAGAACGACAGCAGTCCGGCGTCGCGAAGATCGCCGAGCGAGCGTGCCGTGAAGAGCCTCAGGAGGATGAGCAGGAGCAGGAGGTAGACGAAGCCGTCGAGCGGCGATTGCGCGACGTAGACGAGATGGATCGTCGCGGCGCCCGCGACCAGCAACACCAGCAGACGATCGAGGCGCGTCATCGGCCGACCGGATCCCGTTCGCCACCAGGACAGGCCCAGCGCCGCGGCGATGAGCACGAGCCCGAGCGGGCCCAGGAGGCCCGCGAGCAGGAGCGCGCCGATGGCGTCGGCCACGAGGAGATAGCAGGAAATCCGCAGAGTGAGCCGAGGATTCATCGATTAACGTCGGGGGGAGCGACCGCCGCTCCTCCCCGACACCCCCCACCGGCTAAGGCCACGTCGGGGGGAGCGACCGCCGCTCCTCCCCGACACCCCCCACCGGATACTGATATTCATCTCACCAGCCGAGGTGGAGGCGGATTTCGCGCTGTCCCGCGTGGGCGCGGAGGTTCGGGCCCGGCGGCAGGACGGGTACCGCGGGAGCGCTCGGGTCGTAGAGCGCGAGCGTGGTGAGCAGCCGTCGCTCCTGGTCACGGCCACGCCCGGCCGGGACACCGAAGCCGGGCCCCGCGAGCGACACGGCCGCGCCGGCGCGCAGCAGCGCCCGCGCCAGCGAGCCGGCGTCCGACAGCGCGACCTCACGCCGCTCGGCCTCGCGCGCGCCGGTGCCGACGAGCACGATCCGCGCATCGAGCGCCGTCTCCTCTTCCAGCTCCCGCACCACCAGGGCTCGGCGCTTGGCCGACAGTCGCCAGTGAATGAGCCGGGGGTCGTCCCCGGCGCGGTATTCGCGAAGGTTGCGAAGACCGTGGCCGCGTCCCGCGCGGCGCGGCGAGGTGAACACCGTGCCGTGCGCACGTCGCCAGGCCTCTGCGGGCACGGTCCGCAGCGCCGGATACACGATGATCTCGGCGTCCACCGCCACCGGCGCGGACTTCGCGAAGAGCCCGAAGGGAAAGCGCGTCGTCACCCGCAGGGCGGGCAGCCGCTCACGCCCGCGCGCGGGAAACGTCGTCTCCCAGGCGAGGAGCCGCTCTTCTCCGGCCCGCAGGCGGGGCAGATAGCGCACGATCTCGCCGTGCCCGGGCGCGGCCAGCGCCAGCGAATAGGACGGCAGGCGGCGCTTGCCGTTGACGATCACGACCGCGAACAGCGCGGGACGGCCGGCAAAGACCTCGTCGGGAACCCGAAGGGCGAGGTGGAGACCACGCATCGACATCTCGGAGAGCAGGCCGGAGACGACGATGAGGCCGAGCAGCATCGCCTCGAGCAGGTAGAGCAGGTTGTTGCCGGTGCTCACGGCCGCAAAGCCGACGCCGACGGTGGCGAGCAGACACCACCAGCCTTCGCGGGTCGGCCGCAGCGTGCGGGGCGCCGCGAAATATCGTTTCATTTAACGTCGGGGGGAGCGACCGCCGCTCCTCCCCGACACCCCCCACCGGCTAAGGCCACGTCGGGGGGAGCGACCGCCGCTCCTCCCCGACACCCCCCACCGGCTACGGCCACGTCGGGGGGAGCGACCGCCGCTCCTCCCCGACACCCCCATCGGGTAGGGCAGCTCATCACCGGGGGACGGGGACGTCGTGGAGGATCGCGCGCACCACGGCTTCGCCGTCGAGCTGCGGAGACTCGCCGTGACCGGCCCCGTTCTTCGGGATCACGCGGTGGGCGAGCGCAGCCACGGCCAACCGCTTGACGTCGTCGGGCACGAGATAGTCGCGGCCGTCGATGAGCGCCGTGGCCTGGGCGGCCCGCAAGAGCGCCAGCGAGCCGCGTGGACTGACGCCGAGCGCGAGCAGCGGCGAACTGCGCGTGGCCGCCACGACCGCCATGAGATAGTCGAGCACGGAGTCCTCGCTGCGTACCCGCTCGACCAGCGCCTGCAAGGCCACCACGTCGGCGTCGCCGAGGACGGCCGCCAGGCTCTCGGGCACGACGGCGGCGCCGCGCAGGATGGCCTTCTCGTCGGGCGCGCCCGGATAGCCGATGCGGATCCTGAGCAGGAAGCGGTCGAGCTGGGACTCCGGCAGCGGGTACGTGCCCTCGTACTCGCGCGGGTTCTGGGTGGCCAGGACCATGAAGGGCGCCGGCAGCGCGTGGGTCGCGTGGTCGAGCGACACCCGCGCCTCGTTCATCGCCTCGAGCAGGCTCGACTGGGTCTTCGGGGTCGTGCGGTTGATCTCGTCGGCGAGGACGATGTTCGCGAAGAGGGGGCCCGGCTTGAAGACGAACTCGCCGATCTCCGGCTCCCAGATGGAGACGCCGAGGATGTCGGACGGAAGCATATCGGACGTGAACTGGATGCGCTGGAATTTCCCCCCGATGGACCGCGCCAGCGCCGCCGCCAGCGTCGTCTTGCCCACGCCGGGGACATCCTCGATGAGGAGATGACCGCGGGCCAGCAGGCCCACGACGGCGAGCCGCACGGCCTCGGGCTTGCCGATCACGCAGCGGCCGATGTTGTCCTCGAGCCGCCGGACGAGCGCTGGCTCCGTGGCCATCGGTGGCATCAATAGTACCGGAGTTCGACGCGGCTTGGTCCGGACATCGTTCTGCGCCATCATCGCGGTGACATGGCCCCCGACGCTCCGCCCGTCCAGGGGTTCTGCGAGCCGGCATTCGCCGCGTTGCGCGGGGCCCTGACGGACATCATCGAATCCGGCGCCGAGGTGGGCGCGGCCCTGGCCGTTCAGGTCGACCGGCACCCGGTCGTCGACCTGTGGGGCGGACACCGGGACGCGGAGCGCACGCAGCCGTGGGATGCCGACACGCTCGTCAATCTGTACTCGGTCGGCAAGGCCGTGACCGCGATCTGCGCGCTCCGTCTCGTCGACCACGGCCTCCTCGACCTCGGGGCTCCCGTCGCGCGGTATTGGCCAGAGTTCGCCCAGGCCGGCAAGGCGCGGTTGCCGGTCCGCCATCTCCTCACCCACGAGGCGGGCCTGCCCGCCGTCGGCCGCGACCTGCCATCGGGCGCGATGCTCGAGTGGGACGTCATGACGGGCGCGCTCGCCGCGCAGGAGCCGTGGTGGGAGCCCGGGCAGGCCCACGGGTATCACGTGAACACGCAGGGGTTCCTGATCGGCGAGATCGTTCGACGGATCACCGGAAAGAGTCTCGGCACGTACCTGCGGGAGGAGATCGCCGGGCCGGCCGGGATCGATTTCGTGATCGGCTTCGGGCCCGCGCTCGATGCACGCTGTGCCGACATCCTGCCTCCCCTGCCGAGCCCCGAGGTCGAGGCCCAGCGCACGATCCTCGACGCCGATCGGACGGGCCTGACCGGCCTCCCCCGCATGCGCGTGCTCGCGTACATGAACCCGCGAGATCTGTCGGGACGCGGCGTCGTCAACACGCGGCGGTGGCGCGCGGCGGAGGTGCCCTCGACGAACGGCCACGGAACGGCGCGCGCGATCGCGCGTCTGTACTCGGCGCTCGCATCGGACGGTCAGCTGGACGGGGTGCACATCCTGTCGCCGGAGATCGTCGCGATGGCGATCGCCGAGCGCGTGTACGCGGAGGACGTCGTCCTGCAGCGCCCGACGCGCTTCGGGCTCGGATTCCAGCTCACGATGCCCGAGCGGCCTCTGGGTCCCAACCCGCGCACGTTCGGGCACTTCGGGGCCGGCGGCTCGCTCGGATTCGCCGATCCCGACACCCGTGTCGCCTTCGGCTACGCCATGAACCAGGGCCGCGCCGGATGGCAGCACCGCCACGTCCGCCATCTGATCGACCTGGTTTATGAATCACTCTAGGCGGCGACCTGTCCGCAGCGCCACGAGGCGGCGCGAGATCTGCTACACTCGGCCCGCTCAGATGCTTCGGAACGTCCACAGCGAGTCCCGCACATCGGCCGCCGTCGCGACGCTCGACTGACTCCCCCCGGCAGGCCGCTCGCCTCGATGTCTCGGCGTCCAGCCACCGACGTCCTCGTGGCCTGTCTCTTCGTTTCGGGCGCGACGGCCCTCGTGTACGAAGTGGTGTGGCTGCGGATGCTGGGACTGGTCTTCGGGCACAGCGTCTACGCGATCACGGCGATCCTGGCGGCCTTCATGGGAGGGCTGGGGCTCGGGAGCTACTTCTTCGGGCGGCGCGCGGCTGGTTTATCCGATCCGATCCGCACGTACGGCATGCTCGAGATCGGCATCGGCGTCTACTGCGCGCTGACGCCGGGCCTCTTCTGGGTGGCCTCTCGCCTGTATCTGCAACTGCACGGGATGCTGACGGCCTCCTACGAGACCTTCAGCTTCGTGCAGCTCGTCCTCGTGTTCGCCGTACTTCTCGTGCCCACCGCCCTCATGGGAGCCACCCTGCCGGTCCTGGTCCAGGGCCTCGTCCGGGACGAGAACGCGATCTCCAGGACGGTCGGAATTCTGTATGCCGTGAACACCTTCGGCGCGGTGCTCGGCGTCGCGCTGGCCGGATACGTGCTCCTGCCCGCGTGGGGAAACCGGGCCGTGCTGTGGGCGGCGGCGACCGCGAATGTCACGATCGGTATCGTGGCGATCGGGTACGGCTGGAGCCGCCGAGCCCGGCAGCAAGGAGGCGCGTCGCGGACGCGCGCTCCACGCCGGGAGATCGTGGGAGCCGAGCCCGGCGGGCCGAGCGATGGGCTCGACGCCCGGCTCATCGCGGGTGCGCTCGCGATCTCGGGCGCCGTCTCCATGGCCTACGAGGTCGCGTGGACACGGGCGCTCGCCCTCGTGATCGGCAGCTCGACCTATGCGTTCTCGGCCATGCTCGTCGCCTTCCTGATCGGCATCGCCGGGGGCGCCGCCGTCTACTCGTACTTCTGGGGAGCGCGCCGCGACGCCCTGACGGCGTTCGCGGTGATCCAGGCCGGCATCGGTCTGAGCGCGGCGCTCGTCGTGCTCGTCTTCGAACGCATGCCGGACCTGTTTGTCCTGGCCCTGCAGCGGTCGACATCCGCCCCCTTCGTCCAGGCCGTGCAGATCATGGTGAGCGGCCTGGCGTTGCTCGGGCCGGCGCTCCTGATCGGCGCGACGTTCCCCGGCGCGGTCGCGGCCTGTGCGAGCACCGCCGCGCGGGCCGGAGCGGACACCGGGCGGCTGTACGCGCTGAACACGCTCGGCGCGATCGTCGGCGCAGCGCTCACCGGCTTCCTGCTCGTCCCCGCGCTCGGCGTGCGCGCCTCGATCGTGGCCGGCATCGCCACGAACCTCGTGCTGGGCGCGGTCCTCTTCGCGACGTCCCGCCGCGCCGCTCCGCGATGGCGATGGGGCGCCTCCGGCGCGTGTCTCGCCGCCGCCGTCGTCGTTCTCTTCTTGCCGCGGTGGAGCCCACAGGTCATGTCGAGCGGCGCCATCTACGCCCTGGAATACCTCTCCGACGTCAGCGGAGGCATCACGCCGGTGGTGGCCGGGCGGGAGGTGCTGTTCTACCGTGACGGGCCGAGCGCGACGGTCGCGGTCACGCGGTCGGGTGACTATCTGAGCCTCCGGGTCAACGGCAAAGTGGATGCCTCGAGCGACCCGACCGACATACCGACCCAGCTCATGCTCGGCCATCTGCCGTTGTTGCTCCATCGCGAGCCTCGCGACGTGCTCGTCATCGGCCTGGGCAGCGGGATCACGGCCGGCGCCGTGGCCCGGCACCCCGTCGGGCGGCTGGACATCGTCGAGATCGAGCCCGCGGTCGTGCAGGCCTCGAGCTTCTTCGTCCGCGAGAACGGCAACGTGCTCGGCGACCGTCGCACACGGCTCATCGTCGCCGACGCGCGGAATTTCCTGCTCACGACCCCGGGCCGTTACGACGTGATCACCTCCGAGCCCTCCAACCCATGGATCGGCGGCGTCGCGTCGCTCTTCTCCGTCGAGTTCTTCGAGCTCGCCCGCCAGCGGCTGCGATCGGGCGGGTTGATGGTGCAGTGGCTGCACGGGTACGGTCTCGCTCCCGAGGACTTCGCCATGATCGTGGCGACGTTCCGGAGCGTCTTTCCGAGCACGAGCGTGTGGCAGGTGGCCCAGGGCGACTACCTGCTCGTCGGCCGACCGGAGGCGACGCGCATCGATCTCGGTTCGATGAAGGCACGGTGGACGGAGCTCAGCGGACTTCGTAAGGACCTCCAGCGGATCGGCATCGAGGACTGGCGGGGCGTGCTGGGGTTCTTCCTGCTCGGGGAGGCGGACGTGGCCCGCCTTCCGACCGGCGGTCGACTCAACACCGACGACTGGCTCGGGCTGGAGTTCTCCGCCCCACGCGGCCTGCTCGTCGACACCGCGGCGCTGAACTATCGAATGCTCAGAGCGGTGAGGACAGCGCCCTTGCCGGCGCTCACGCCCGACAGCGCCGGGGAGATCGAGCGGGCCGAGGCCCAGCAAGCGATCGGCCTCGTGGCCTTTTCGCAACGCAGGTGGAGCGACTCGCTCGCCTCCTTCCGTCGCGCGATGGAGCTGAATGCCGATTACACGCCGGCGATTCTCAAGGCGGCCCAGGCGTCGCTCAGTCTCGGACGTGCGAACGACGCGCTCGCCTTCGCGCAAGCCGTGGTGACACGCGAGCCCCGGAACGCCGATGCGCTCTTCGTCGCCGGCCAGGCCGCGATCGCGCTGCGGGCCCCGGCCCAGGGGCTCGCCTTCCTCCAGCAGGCCGTCGCGTTGCGCCCGAACGACGAGGAGATCCGCAGGGCCCTGCTCAGGGCGATGCCATCGTCCCCGGAGATCGGCAGGCGACCGTGAAGACGGCCCATTCCACGGGGAGGAGGATCAGCTCGTCCCGAAGTAGTAGATGGCCACGCCGAGGAGGATGGCGATCCACCAGAGCGTGAGGAGCGTGCGCATCCAGCGCTTGTAGCGCGAGAAGCGCAGGCGAGCGGGCACGAGGGGGGTGCCGGCCACCAGCACCACCCAGGCCCCGACGAGCAACGCGCCCGTGCCGACGACGACGTGGGCGGCGACGGCGAGGGTCACGCGATTGACGACGCCGCGGGCGAGGGCATCGGCGTGGATGGCGTGGAACGCGGGGATCATCCAGAAGGCCGTCATCACGACCGCCAGCACGAACCCGGCGCTCTGACACAGCCCGTGCGCGCGATACCGGCCGCCGCGCGCCAGGGCCATCCCGCCGAGCAGGACGACGCCGACGCCGACCTGGAGCAGGAGATTGAGATCGGCGCCGAACGGCGCGCCGCGGCCGAGGAAGCCGTCGCCGAACACTCGGCGGCCCTCAGTACGCGGGCGGCGCGTAGATCGTGACGAAGAAGAGCGGCGCGCCTCCAGGGTTACGAACGTGGTGGCGCGTGCCCGCCGGGATCATCACGAGCGATCCGGGGCCGGCCCGATGCTCGGCCTCGCCGACCCGCACGACGGCGTCCCCCTCGACGACGTAGATGACCTGATCCCCCTCATGCCGCTCCTCGGGCCCCGCATCGGCGCCCGGCGCGATCGTCATCACCGCGGTCTGGCTGCGCTCCGTCTCCTGGAGCACCGTGAAGAACTCGCCCCGGTGGCGGGTCGTGTCGACGATGTCGGCCATCAACGCTCTCCTTGCCCCGGCCGTGTCTCGCGGCTACTGCCTGAGGAACCCATTCTGCACGAGAAGGATCAGGAGCCACGCCAGCTGGCCGCCGACGAAGACCGCCAGCCCCTGCTGGCGGCCGCGCGCGATGCACGTGCGGTAGTGCCAGAACCCGACCACGACCGCGAGGATCACGAAGAGGTACGAGTCGTAGGCGGCCAGCGCGCCGTAGCGGTGCGCCAGGCCGGCGGCGAAGGTCCACAGCACGTAAGCGCCGAGCCAGTGCGAGATCACGGACACGAGGATCGACGCGCGGGACTCCGTGCGCCCGAAGAAGCGCCCCACCAGCATGGTCGCCACGCCGAGGGCGAGGATCGTCAAGAACGTCAGCAGGGCCCAGCGCGTCACCGGCGCTTCCTGTACTCGGGCCGCCAGCGGAGAAGACGCGTCTCGATCTGCTTGATGCCCAGCGCCATGACGATGCCGATCACACCGAGGGTGACGAGGGCCACCATCATGTCGGCGGCGTTGAGTGTCCCCAGCGACTGGATGATCAGGTACCCGAGCCCGCCGCCCGACTCGCCGCCGAGAAACTCGCCGACGACCACGCCGATCAGCGCAAACGAGATCGACGGGGTCAGGGAGGCGAAGGTCCACGCCAGCGCCGACGGGACAATCACCGTGCGCATGATCTGGCGCTCGCCGGCCCCGAGGAACCGCGCGGAGTGGATGAGGTCGGCGTCGACGCTGCGCGCACCCTGGAACGTGTTGAAGAACACGATGAAGAAGACGATCGTCCAGGCGAGCACGATCTTGGCCGCCAGCCCGAAGCCGAACATCATGGTGATCAGCGGCACCAGCGCGATGCGCGGCAGTGAGTTGAAGGCCACGATGTACGGCTCGAAGATCCGCGCCAGGCGGTCGTTGCGGCCGAGCACGAGCCCCGCCACGAAGCCCGTGGACACGCCCACCACGAACCCCCACAGGGTCGACTGCACCGTCGACAGCGCCATCTGCCAGATGCTGAGCCGCACCTGGTCGGACGCCAGGTAGACGAAGCGCTTGAGGATGGCGGACGGACGGCTGATGAAGAAGGGGTCGACCCAGTACAGGCCCGGCGTCCTCGACACCGCCTTGACCCCCGTCAGCCACTCCCACGCCCCGAGCAGCACGACCAGGATGCCGAGCTGCCAGGCCAGGATGCGGGCGCGTTCGGCCCTCATGGCGCCATCTCCGAGCTGAATTCCTCGCCGAGGACGTTCCAGATCGCGCTGTACTCGTGCGCGTACTCGTCGGTGGCGCGGAGCTTGATCACGTCGCGGGGCCGCGGGAGCTTCACGTGGTGGATCAGCTTCACGCGCCCGGGCCGGCGGGTCATGACGACGATGCGGTCGGCGAGCGTGATCGCCTCGGACAGGTCGTGGGTGACGAAGACCACCGTCTGGCGGCGGCCTTCCCACAGCCGCAAGAGCTCGGCGTGCAGGTTGATCTTGGTGTGGGTGTCGAGCGCCCCGAACGGCTCGTCCATGAGGAGGATCCCGGGATCCACGACGAGCGTGCGCATGAGGGCGACGCGCTGACGCATCCCGCCCGACAGCGTCGCCGGGAACGCGTCCTCGAACCCCTCGAGGCCGGCCAGCGCGATGGCCTCGCGCACGCGGCGCGCGCGCTCCTCGCCGCCGACGCCGCGATACTCGAGCCCGAGCGCGATGTTGCGGGCCACCGTCCGCCACGGAAAGACGGTGTCCTTCTGAAAGACGTAGCCGACGCCAGGCGGCGTGCCGGCGACGGGCCGTCCATCGATGGCGATGCCCCCGCCGCTCGGGTCGACGAGCCCGCCGATCATGTTGAGAATCGTCGACTTGCCGCAGCCCGATGGCCCCACGAGCGCGACGAACTCGCCGTCGATCACCTCGAACGAGACGCCGGCGACGGCCGCCACATCGCGGTCACCCTCGCGGAACGTCTTCGCAAGATCGCGGACGACGATGCGGGAACGGGCCACCGTCAGGACTTGTACTTCGCGTGCGCCTTCCGGACGAACGACATGTCGACGGCCTTGGCATAGGGAATCGGCTTGTCGACGGCGGTGGGGACCCACACCTTGATCCCGTTGTCGTAATCCTTGTCCTGGATCATGAGGTCCCAGTCGAAGATGGTCTTGTAGTACTTCACGGAGCGCAGGATGTCCTCGCGCTTGAAGGTGTCCATGTACGGCTTCCAGACCAGATCGACGATCTCGTCGTCCTTGGCCCGACGGATCCACTGCTGGGCGTGGTAGATCGCGTTGACGTAGGCCTGCACGAGGTCGGGCGACTTCTCGATGGTCTCGCGGAGCACGTACCCGACGGTGACGGCGATGGGCCCGCCGAAGACGCGATTCCACGCCTTCTCGTCCTGCACGTCGTAGATTGCCTTGCCGAACCCCTCGCCCTCGGCCGCCCACTGCCACTCGGGCACGGCCATGATCGCGTCGAACTTGCCGGCCTTGAGCCCGCCCAGCATCGTCTGCGAGGCGCCGCCGCCCACCCACTCCACGTGGTCGTTCACGGGCTTGCCGTCGGCCGCCTTGGTCTGCTTGAGCACGTAGACGCCATAGACGTAGGTGCCCGAGCCGAGGGCCGTCGCCGCCACGACCGCCTTGCGCCCGACGAGCTTGGCGTCGGACAGCGCCTCCACCGACCGGACGCCGCGATCGTAGAGCTCCTTGCGAACGACGATGTTCGCGTAGCTGCAACGGGTGTCGGTCGCGAAGAGCATCAGCGTCTCCCGCCCTTTCTCGGTGGCCTTCAGCGGATGGTTGGAGTCGCCGAGGCCGAACATCGCCTGTCCCGCCGTGACGGCGTTGATGACGCGCGCGCCGCCACCCGGCACGATGAAGCTCGGCACGCTGAGCCCCTCCTCCTCGAAGAACTTCCGTTCCTTGGCCACGAGGTGCTGGCCGTACACGAACGTCGAGACGCTGTGCGAGATGGTGACGGGCCGCAGGACCTGTGCCGCCGCCCGTCCCCGCCAGCCGAGCCCGGCGCCAGCCAATGCCCCCATGCCGAGAAAACGACGGCGGGTCCACGTCATGGAGCGAGCCTCCTGTCCGGTTTGATTTGCGAAAATGCGACGCTGTCCATTCTACGATCGCGCCGAGCGTTCGGGAACCGACCCGCCGCGGCGTCTCGGTCCCGGACCACGACATAACATATTGACGTTACAGGCTATTTTCGTCTATGATCAGAAGATGCCTTGGCGGGCCCACCCTTGATCCGGAGCATGACCGGTTTCGGCCGGGCAGAGGCGGCCGGAGAGACGTTGACGGTCATCGTCGAGGTCCGCTCGGTCAATCATCGACACCTCGACGTCGGGGCGCGCCTGCCGAATGCATGGGGCACGCTCGACGTCGACGTCCGCCGCGTCATCCAGGGGCGCATCGAGCGCGGCCGCGTGGACGTCAACGTGCAGGCGGCCCCGCTGTCCTCGCACTCCTCACGCACGGTGCGGATCGATACGGCGCTGGCGCAACGGTACGTCGAGCAAGCGCGCCAGCTCGCCGAAGAGCTCGGGCTGTCGGGTGAGATTCCGCTGGGCTGGGTCCTCGAGCGGCCCGGGGTGCTGGAGCTGACGGACGCTCCCCCCGTCGCGGCCGCCGCCGTCTGGCCGCTCGTGGCCGAGGTGCTGGGCCGCGCGCTCGACGAGCTGGTCGAACGCCGCGGGACGGAGGGCGCCGCGCTGGCCTTCGAGCTGCGGGCCCTGGGCGGGACCCTCGCCACCACGCTCGAGCAGATGGGAACGCGCGCGCCCGTGGCTGCGACCCGTCGCGAGGAGCGCCTGCGCGAGCGGATGACGGCCCTCCTGGCCGGCGCCGACGTCGACCAGAGCCGGATCGCGACCGAGGTCGCCGTGTGGGCGACGAAGACCGACGTGACGGAAGAGCTGGCGCGCCTGCGGGTCCACCTCGAGGAGTTCGGGCTCATGCTGGACAAGGGCGGCTCCGTCGGTCGTCAGTTCGATTTTCTCATCCAGGAGATGAACCGGGAGGTCAACACGATCGGCTCCAAGGCCGACGACCTCGAGCTCAGCCAGGCGGCGCTCGCCGCCAAGGGCCTCCTCGAGAAGATCCGCGAGCAGGTGCAGAACCTTGAATAGGACGGAGGAAGCGTGGCGAGCCGAGCGGCAGCACACCTGGTCAACGTCGGGCACGGCAACGTCGTGGTGGCCGAGCAGATCGTGGCGATCGTCGGGCTCGATTCCCTGCCCGTCAAGCGGCTCATCGAGAGCGCCAAGGGCAGCATGAAGCTGGTCGACGCCACCAACGGACGGCGCACGCGCGCGGTGATCGTGACTGGAAGCGATCACCTCATCCTGTCCTCCCTCGAGCCGGCGACCCTGGCCCAGCGCCTGGCCACCGAGCGCGGCGTCGCGGGTGATTAGACGGCGGGGCACGCTCTTTGTCGTCTCGGCGCCGTCGGGCGCCGGCAAGACCACGCTGTGCCGCGAGGCGCGCTTGCGGTTGCCCGAGCTCGCGTATTCCGTCTCCTACACCACGCGGCCGCCGCGGCCCGGCGAGATCGCGGGCACCGACTTCGTCTTCGTGACGGCGACGCAGTTCCGGGAGCTCCAGGCGCGCGGCGAGTTCGCGGAGTGGGCGACGGTGCACGGCAATCTCTACGGCACCCGCGCCAGCGTGCTCGAGACGGCGCTGCGCGACGGCCGGGACATCCTGCTCGACATCGACACGCAGGGCGCGGCCCAGCTCCGCGCGCGCTATGCCGAGGCCGTGCTCGTCTTCATCGTGGCCCCCACGATGAACGAGCTCGCACAGCGCCTGCGCGAGCGTCGGTCCGACGCGGAGACGGAGATCGCGCGGCGGCTGGCGCGGGCCCGCGAAGAAGTCACGCTGTGGCGAAATTACGACTATCTGATCGTCAACCGAGACCTCAAGGAGGCGGCCGAGCACCTGACCGCGATCATCACCGCGGAGCGGTGCCGCACGGCGCGCCTTACCCTCGACATTCCCGATCTGGAGGTATCAGACTGATGGCCTTTCCGTCCCTCGAGAACGCGATCAACAAGGTCTCGAACCGCTACATGCTGGTGGTGCTCTCGGCCAAGCGCGCGCGGCAGCTCAACCGCGGCGCGGCCGCCCGCGTGGAGAGCCGCCACAAGAAGCCCACGAGCATCGCCATCGAGGAGATCGGCGCCGCCAAGGTGGAGTACCGCGTGAAGGACGAGTCGGAGACCGCCAAGGCGTAATGGCCGCGCTCGCCGGGCGTGAGCTGATCCTCGGCGTCACCGGCTCGATCGCCGCCTACAAGGCGGCGTACCTGCTCCGGGAGCTGCGGCGTCAGGGCGCCGGCGTGTCCGTCTGCCTCACGGAGGCGGCGGCACGCTTCGTGGCGCCGCTCACGTTCCGGACCCTGTCCGGCCGGCCGGTGCTGACGGATCTCTTCGATCCGCAGAGCCCGGACGCCGTGGAGCACGTGGCGCTGGCCGAGCGGGCCGACGCCGTGCTGGTGGCGCCGGCGACGGCGAATCTCCTCGCCAGGGCGGCGCACGGCATCGCCGACGACTTTCTCACGACCATGCTGCTGGCCGCTCGCGGGCCGGTGGTGATGGCGCCGGCGATGGACGGCGGAATGTGGCAACACCCGGCCGTCGCGGCCAACGTCGCGCTGCTCCGGCAGCGCGGCGTCACCGTGCTGGAGCCCGGGATCGGGGATCTGGCCTCGGGGCTCTCGGGGCCGGGCCGGTTGCCCGAGGTCGAGGCCATCGTGGAGGCGCTGGTGGCGCTCCTGGCCCCCCTGCGCGACCTGGCGGGCGAGCGCGTGCTCGTGACGGCCGGCCCCACGCGCGAGCCGATCGACCCGGTCCGCTATATCTCCAACCGCTCGTCCGGAAAGATGGGATACGCCCTCGCGGCCGGCGCGCTGGCGCGCGGCGCGCAGGTGACGCTCGTGTCCGGCCCGACCGCGCTCACGCCGCCGGCGGCCGCGGTGTTCGTGCCCGTGCAGACGGCGGAAGAGATGCGGGAGGCCGTGCTGCACCACGCGGCCTCGGCGACGCTCGTGATCAAGGCGGCGGCGGTGGTGGATCACCGGCCGAAGCATCCGGCGACCACGAAGATCAAGGGCAAGCAGGACTACACCCTCGAGCTGACCGCGAATCCCGACATCCTCGCCGAGGTCGCGGCCCGCGCCGCCGGCGCCTTCATCGTCGGCTTCGCCGCGGAGACCCAGAACGTGGCCGCCTACGCGCGCGCCAAGCTCGAGGGCAAGGGCGTCGATCTCCTGGTCGCCAACGACGTCAGTCAGTCGGGGATCGGCTTCGACGCCGACGACAACGAGGTGCTGCTGGTCGACCGCTGGGGTGGCGAGCGACGCCTGCCGCGCATGCCCAAGCGGGCCGTCGCCGATGCCATCCTCGGCCACATCCTGACTCTGCGCGCCGCCGCGCGGGCCACGCCCGACCGGGTGAGCCGCTGAGCGACGCGGCGCGGGCGGCGCTGGCGGGGGCGCTCGACGCGCTGGGGCGCACGCTGCGCCATCATCGAGACCTGGGCGCGGGAGAGCTCGCGCTGAGCGGCGATTACCTGCTGGGGCCGGAGGAAGCGCTGCGTCGGCAGGAGACCGCGCTGCAGGGATGCACGCGCTGCAAGCTGTGCCACTCGCGGAACAGCATCGTCTTCGGCGCCGGCAACCCGCGTGCCGAGCTCGTGGTGATCGGCGAGGGCCCGGGCGCCGACGAGGACGCGCAGGGCCTGCCCTTCGTCGGCCGCGCCGGCCAGCTCCTGACCAAGATGCTCGAGTCCGTGCAGCTCTCGCGCGACGAGTGCTACATCACGAATTCCGTCAAGTGTCGCCCCCCATCGAATCGCAATCCCGAGGCGGACGAGCTGGCGGCCTGCGCGCCGATGCTCGCGGCACAGTTCGCGACCCTGCAGCCCAAGGTCGTGCTGTCTCTCGGCAGCGTCGCCACCCAGGCGCTCCTCGGGACCAGGGAAGCGATCGGCAAGCTGCGGGGACGCGTGCATCCCTACGGCTCCGCCGTGTTGATTCCGACGTTCCATCCCGCGTTTCTCCTGCGCAATCCCGGGCAGGAGTACAAGCGCATGGCGTGGGACGACCTCAAGCTCGCCAAGCGGGAGTACGACAACCGCCGCACTCGATGACACGGAGCCCCGCCTACCTAGAGCAGGCCACCCACGTGGGTTGGGGCCTCGCGCTCCGATAAATGACATCCGTCGCGGACGTCGTGTTCGACGCGCCGGTGGATCAGCCGTTCACGTATCGGGTGCCGCCGGAGGTGACGGTCCGCCCCGGCCAGCGCGTGGCGGCGCCGCTCGGCGGGGCGGAGCGAGTCGGTCTCGTGCTCGCCGTGCGCGACGAGGCCGCGCCCAGCGCCCGTTTGCGCCCGATCTCGCGGATCGTCGACGCCACGCCGCTCCTCGGGTCCTCGGCGCTCGAGCTCGTCCGCTGGATCGCCGCTCAGAGCCTCACCAGCCTCGGATCCACCGCGCTCTCGCTCCTGCCGCCGCCCGCGGACGTGGCCGGGGAGAAGCCTCCGCCCGGTGTCGTGGGCAGCCCCCACTCGCCGCTCGTCCTGAGCGGCAGCGGACGCGAGCGTCGGCTGCTCGAGCTGATCGGCGGCGCAGGGGCGGCGCTCGTCGTCACCGCCGACATCGAGAGCGCGGGGCGGTGGGCCCAGCGTCTGGAGAAGCTCGACCCCGTCGCGCGTCTGGACTCCGCCGTCGGCGACGCCGAGCGGGCCGCCTCCTGGGAGGCGCTGGCCGCCGGCCATATGCGCCTGGGCGTGGGAACGCGCTCGGCCCTGCTCGCTCCGCTGCCGTCGGGCGCGCTCGCCGCGCTCGTCGACGAGCACGAGCCGGGGCACAAGCCTCCCGGGCCGCCCCGCCTGCACTCGCGCGACGTGCTCCTCGAGCGCGGCGCCCGCGAGGGCTTGCGCGTCGTGCAGACCTCGGCCACGCCGAGCGTCGAGATGTGGGCCCGCTGCCAGAGCAAGGCGGCCACGCTGGGTTCCCTCGCCCGGGGGCGCTGGCCCGCCATCACGATCGCGGATCCGCGTGGCATCGCGCGGCGTGAAGCGCTCACGCCGCCGCTCGCGCGCGCGATGCGCGAAGCGCTGGGCGCCGGACGCCGCGTCTTCCTCGGGGTGAGCCGCCAGAGCTCGGCGCTGGGGTGCGACGAGTGCGGCGCGATCGTCCGCTGCGAGCGCTGTGGCATCGCCTTCGCGTGGTCGGCCGCGCGCCGGAGCCTCACCTGCTGGCTGTGCGGCGTCAGCCGGCCCCCGATGGAGACGTGCCCGGAGTGCGCGGGCCGGCGTCTGGCCGCGTTCGGCTGGGGCATCGAGCGGGTCGAGCAGTCCGTGCGGCGACGCTTTCCCTCGGCCCGCGTCGCGCGCTACGAGCCCGACGCGCGGCGCGGTCGGCGCGGCGACGAGCAGCGCGCCGCCGCCGTGGCGGCGGACGTGGTCATCGGCACGCGCGGCGCACTGCGACTGTTCGGCCCGGCCGCGCTCGGCGTCGCCGGCTTCGTATCTCCCGACCAGCTCCTCGGGGTGCCGGACTTCCGCGCGGCCGAGCGCGCCTTCGCGCTCTTCTGGTCGGCCGCCGAGCGCGTGCATCCGGACGGCGACGTCGTCATCCAGTCGCGCAATGCCGCGCACTACGCGCTCGAAGCGGTCACGCGGCAGGATCTCGACATCTTCTACGGTCCCGAGCTGAAGTTCCGTGCCGAGCTCGGCTATCCGCCCTTCCGGCGGCTCGCCTTCATCACCGTTCGCCCGCGCGGCAGTGCCGGCGATGGCGGGCTCACCGACAAGATCGCCGCGGCCCTCGCCGGATCCGCGGGCCTTGTCGCCTACCCGGCCATGGCGCTGCCGGGCCGGCAGGGTCGCCGCATCGTCGTCAAGGGCGGAGCGGATCTTCCGGCGACGCTGGCGGCCGCGCTGGGCGATCTCCTGGGCGTCCGAAGACTGCGCCCTGGTATCATGGATGTGGAGGTAGACCCGGTCGAATGGCAGTCCTAAACGTCCGGAAATATGGTGATCCCGTGCTTCGCCGGCGAGCGCTCGAGGTGACGGACGTCACGGCCGAGCTGCGCAAGACCATCGCCGACATGGTCGAGACCATGTACGAGGAAGTCGGCATCGGGCTCGCCGCGCCACAGGTCGGGATCTCGCTGCGACTCATGGTCGTCGGTCACGAAGAAGGCCGCGAGCCCCGCGCGCTGATCAATCCCGTCATCGTCGCGCGCGGCGGCGAGGTGACGGCGGAGGAAGGGTGTCTGTCGATCCCCGGCATCTTCGCGCCGGTCACACGCTCTGAATGGGTCGACCTCGAGGCCGCGGACGTCGACGGCCAGCCCGTGAAGATGCGTGGCCGCGGGCTGCTCGCGCGCGTGTTCCAGCACGAGATGGATCACCTGGACGGCGTGCTCTTCATCGATCACCTCGACCCCGTCACGCGTGATCGCATCAAGCGCCGGATCAAGAAAGAGGGCTTCCCCGAAGACGCCCCTCACCGCGCGTTCGCGCTTTGATTGATTAGATGGGGGGCCTCGAAATGGCCCCCCAAACCCCCCAATTCGCGTGTCGAGCGAGCGTGACGCTCGCTCGCGTCAACGGCCAACCGATGTGAAAGTTCTCTTCTACGGGACTCCGGAGTTCGCGCTGCCGACGCTGGAGGCGGTGCTCCGGCATCACGAGGTCGTCGCCGTCGTCACGCAGCCCGATCGTCCCGCGCATCGCGGCCAGCGACTGACGCCGTCGCCGGTGAAGCGGCGCGCGGAGGCGGCCGGAATGCCCGTGCTCCAGCCCGAGCGTGTCCGGGAGCCCGGCTGGCCCGAACGGCTGCGCGCCCTCGGCGCCGAGGTCGCCGTCGTGGTCGCGTTCGGTCAGATCCTGCCCAAGGCCGTGCTGGAGGCGCCCGCGCGCGGCTCGATCAACGTCCACGCTTCGCTGCTGCCGCGTTACCGAGGTGCCGCGCCGATCGCCTGGGCCATCATGCGCGGCGAGCGGGAGACCGGAATCACCACTTTCCTGATGGATGAAGGGATGGACACGGGCCCGGTGCTCCTCGGCGCCTCCACGCCGATCGGCGCCGAGGAGACGGCGGGCCAGCTCGCGGAGCGCCTGTCGAGGCTGGGCGCGGAGATCCTCGTCGAGACGCTGGCGCGCCTCGACGCGCTGACGCCCGCGCCCCAGCGACACGAGGAGGCGACACTCGCGCCGCGGCTCACGAAGGCGGACGGTCGCCTGGACTGGGCACGTCCGGCGCGCGAGCTCACCGACCGCATCCGCGGCTGTAACCCCTGGCCGGGCGCGCTGACGGCCACGCCCGGCGGCCCGCTCCGGATCTGGCGCGCGCGGACGCTCCCGGGGCGCGATCCCGCCCCGCCCGGCGCGCTCGTCGCGGCGGCGGAGACGCTCGCCGTCACGACCGGCGACGGGCTGGTGCTGCCGGTCGACGTCCAGCCGGAGAGCCGTCGCACGGTGACGTGGGCGGAGTTCCTTCGCGGCGCGCGGCTGGCGCCGGGCGCCCGCTTCACCGCGCCGTGATCGCGCCCGCCCGCGCGGTGGCCGCGCGCGTGCTCGAGCGCGTGGAAGGCGAGGGCGCGTTCGCGGACCTGGCCCTCGATGCCGAGCTGAACCGCGCGGCCGTCGGTCCACGCGATGCCGCGCTCGCCACCGAGCTGGTCTACGGCACGCTGCGCTGGCAACGCTATCTCGACTGGATCCTCGGCCCTCACTCGCGCCGGCCGCTGGCCACGCTTGACCCCCGCCCCCGCATGCTGCTCCGCCTGACGGCCTACCAGCTCGCCTTCCTCGAGCGGGTCCCGGCGTTCGCGGCGGTGGACGATGCGGTGACGCTGGCGCGACAGCGCGCGAAGCCCGGCGTGCCCCAGTTCGTCAACGCGGTGCTGCGCTCGTTCGTCCGACGCGGCCCGCGCGAGCGCGAGCCGGCGTCGCCCCGCGATCCGGTCGAGGCGCTTGCCGTGCGCTGCTCGTTCCCGACGTGGCTCGCGCGTCGCTGGATCGAGCGCTACGGCCCCGACGAGGCGACGGCGCTCATGCGCGCGATGAACGAGCGGCCGCCCCTCACCGTGCGCGCGAACACCTTGCGGACGACGCGCGAGGCCCTGGCCATGCGGCTGCGTGACGAGGACCAGCTCGAGACGACGCCGACATCCCATGCCCCCGAGGGGCTGATCGTCGCGCGCGGGGGCCGGCCCGTGGCCTGGCGGGCGTTCACCGACGGTGCGCTCACCGTTCAGGACGAGGCCTCGATGCTCGTCGCGCGTCTGCTCGAGCCGCGTCCGGGCGATACCGTGGGCGACGCCTGCGCGGCGCCCGGCACCAAGACGACGCATCTCGCGCAGCTCATGGACAACCGCGGGCGGGTCCTGGCCTTCGATCCGCAGGCCTCCCGTCTGGCCCTCGTCGCGGGGGCGGCGGCGCGGCTGGGGACGACGATCATCGAATCCCGCGGCGGCACCGCGGAGTCGCTGGCTCCGGGCTTTGCCGCCGCCTGCGACGCCGTCCTCGTCGACGCGCCCTGCTCGAACCTGGGGGTTCTGCGCCGCAATCCCGAGGTGAAATGGCGGCGCGCGCCCGAGGACATCGGCGTCAGCGCGGCGCGCCAGACCCAGATCCTGGCCGCGGCGGCGACGATGGTGAAGCCCGGCGGACGTCTCGTCTACGCCACGTGCTCGCTCGAGCCCGAGGAGAACGAGCACGTGATCGCGGCCTTTCTCGCCGAACGTCGCGACTTCGCCCGCGATGCCCCTGCCGGCTTTCCCTTGCCACTCGACGCCGATGGCACCCTCCGCTGCCTGCCGCAGCACCATGGGACGGACGGCTTCACCGCCGTGCGGCTGCGCCGGACGGGGTGACCCCCCCGAGCCGCGACGCTCCTCGAAATACCGGTCGGGGTGTCGTATAACAGGAGCGCCCGATGAAAATTGCGCCCTCGATCTTGTCGGCCGATTTCGCCGCCCTCGGTGAGGAGATCGCGCGGGTGGAGGCGGGCGGCGCCGACCAGCTGCACGTCGACGTGATGGACGGCCGCTTCGTGCCGAATCTCACCATCGGGCCCGTCGTCCTCGCGGCGATCCGCAAGCGGACGCGGCTGCCGCTGGACGTGCATCTGATGATCGTCGAGCCGGAGCGCTACCTCGCCGATTTCGTTCACGCCGGCGCCGACGTGGTGACCGTTCACGTCGAGGCGTGTCCGCATCTGCAGCGCACGCTGTCGCAGATCCGCGACCTCGGAGCCCGGGCGGGCGCCGCGCTGAACCCCAGCACGCCCCCGGCGGCGCTCGAGTACGTGCTCGACGATCTCGATCTGGTGCTCGTGATGTCGGTGAATCCGGGCTTCGGTGGGCAGAAGTTCATCCCGAGCGCGTATCCCAAGATCCGCCAGGTGCGGACGATGCTCGGGGCGCGGTCGGTCGACGTCTCCGTGGACGGCGGCGTGAAGCTCGACCACGCCCGCCCGCTGGCCGAGCACGGCGCCTCGGTGCTCGTGGCGGGCTCCGCCATCTTCGAAGCCCCCGACCCCGCCGAGATGGTCAAGCGTCTGCGGAGCGCCGCCGAGAAGTAGGGCGCCGTCAGCGACGGGTCCGATTCCAGGATGTCGAACCCCGTCGCCGTCAGGTCGGCCGCGAGCTCGGCCGGCGCATACATGTACCAGTAGACGGCCCTCCCTCTATGCCGTCTTCCGCGCGGTCGAACGGCGGCTGGGCCCGAGCCTCTGGAGGATCCGCGCCGCCCCCAATCGCTGAGGCGGGCGGCGCTGCCGCGGCCGCCTCCCCGTCTTCCGCGAGGGTATCCGACCGGCATTTGATATCGTGCGCATGTTCGCGTAAAGTCTAGTTTTCCATGTTTGACTCCCTCAGCACGCGATTGCAGGCCGTGTTCGATCGTCTGGGCAGCCGGGGTCGGCTCACGGAGGACAACATCCAGGAGGCGCTCCGGGAGGTCCGGGTGGCGCTGCTGGAAGCCGACGTCAACTTCAAGGTCGTTCGCGGCTTCATCGACCGCGTCAAGGACAAGGCCGTCGGCCACGAGGTCCTCCGATCGCTCACCCCCGCACAGCAGGTGGTGAAGGTCGTCCACGACGAGCTCGTCGAGCTGCTGGGCGGCAGCGGCCACCGGCTGGCCGCGGCCTCTCACCCGCCGACGATCATCATGCTCATCGGCCTGCAGGGCTCGGGCAAGACGACGACCGCGGCCAAGCTGGCGCGGCTATACGCCAAGCAAGGACAGCATCCGATCCTCGCCGCCGCCGACATCTACCGGCCGGCGGCGCAGGAGCAGCTGCGAACGCTCGGCGGTCAGCTCAACGTTCCCGTGGTCGGGCAGGCCAGCCAGACGCCGCTCGAGATCTGCCGCGCCGCACGCGACGAGGCGGCGGCACGCGGGCTCACCCCGCTCATCCTGGACACGGCGGGGCGCCTGCACATCGACGAGGCGATGCTCGACGAGCTGCGCGTCATCCGCACCGAGGTCAAGCCGCATCACGTGCTGCTCGTGGTGGACGCGATGACGGGGCAGGACGCGGTCACCGTGGCCGAGAAGTTCAACCAGGCGGTCGGCATCGACGCCGTCGTCCTGACCAAGATGGACGGCGATGCGAGGGGCGGGGCGGCGCTGTCCGTGCGTCATGTCACCGGGCGCCCCATCGCCTTCGTGGGCGTGGGGGAGAAGGCCGAGGCGTTCGAGCCGTTCCATCCCGACCGCGTCGCCTCACGCATCCTCGGCATGGGTGACGTGCTCTCGCTCGTGGAGAAGGCCCAGCAGGTCGTCGATCAGACGACCGCCGAGACGATGCTCCGGAAGCTCCGCGAGGACACCTTCACGCTGGAGGACTTCCGCGCTCAGCTCACGCAGGTCCGCCAGATGGGCCCGCTCGATCAGATCATGGGAATGATCCCCGGGCTCGGCAAGCTGCTGAAGGGGGCGCCGCAGGAGCTGGACAAGGAGCAGGCCGACCTCGGCCGCTTCGACGCGATCATCGCGTCGATGACACCCGACGAGCGGCACCATGCCGAGATCATCAACGGCAGTCGCCGTCAGCGGATCGCCCGGGGCAGCGGGACGACCGTGCAGGACGTCAACCGTCTGCTCAAGCAGTACGCGCAGCTCAAGAAGATGATGAAGCAGTTCAAGGGACTCGAGGGAAAGCTCCCGCGCATGAACCTGCCGGGATTTCCGACACTCAGGGGGTGACCACGTGGCCGTAGCGATTCGACTGAGACGGATGGGCTCGACGCGGCGACCGTCGTACCGCGTCGTGGTGACGGACTCGCGCTCTCCGCGCGATGGGCGCTTCATCGAGATCCTCGGGCATTACAACCCGTTGACCTCGCCGCCCACGGTGAAGATCGACCGCGAGAAGGCGCAGGCATGGATCGCCAAGGGTGCGCAGGCGTCGAATACCGTGAAGAAGCTGATCGCGAACACGAAGCAGGCCTCATGATCTGAGGCTCGGCAGCAGGAGGTAGCGGTGGAAGCGGAAGTGGGAGTCAGCACCATGCGGGACCTGGTCGAGTACATCGCGAAGGCGCTGGTCGACGACATGGACAAGGTGAACGTGACCGAGGTGGAGGGCGACAACGTGACCGTGCTCGAGCTGCGGGTCGGCCAGGGCGACCTCGGCAAGGTCATCGGCAAGCAGGGGCGGACGGCGCGGGCCATCCGCACGATCCTGAACGCCAACGCCACCAAGATGCGACGACGAGCGGTGCTCGAGATCGTCGAATGAGCGTGAGCCGCACGGAAGCGCTCGTTGCCATCGGCGAGATCGCGCGGCCGCATGGGCTGCGCGGCGAGGTGCGCGTGACGCCGCTCACGGATCATCCCGAGCGGTTCGAGCGCGTGACCACGTGCGTGCTGTGGGATGCGACACGGGATGAACGGGAGCCGTGTCGCATCACCACGGCACGGCGTCAGGGCGACACGGTGCTCGTCTCCTTCGCGGGCCACGCCTCGGTCGAGGCGGCGCGCGCGCTCGTCGGGCGCCTGATCGCCGTGCCCCGGCACGAGGCGCTGCCCCCGCCGCCGGGCAGCTTCTACCCCTGGCAGCTCACGGGGGCGTCGGTGACGACGGAGAGCGGCGAGGTAGTGGGACGGCTGACCGGCATCGAGCACTCGACGGGGCACGATCTGTGGGTCGTCGAGGGCGCGAGCCGTGAGCATCTGATTCCCGCGGTCCCGGAGATCGTGATCGACGTCGACGTGGCGGCGGGCCGGGTCGTGATTCGCCCCCCCGACGGCCTCCTCGACCTCTAGCCGGGCCGATGAAAAGGGCCCATCTGCGTGGCAGTCGGAGGCGAGGTCGTCCGTCGACCGAGCCGACCCTTCAATGGTTCGAAGATCGGCTCGTCCGGAATTTTCGGTCATTGAAGCGTCGGCTCGGCCGCAGGCGGCCTCACCTCCTACTGCGGCGGCGTACTCGGAGTACGCCTCAGTCGCCGCTCAGTCGCCGCCTAGCATCTGGACCCTTTTGATCGGCCCGATCGGTGCGGCTCGATATCGTTACTTTGTTTCCGGGGATGGTGGAGCCGGCGCTGGGCGAGTCGATGATCGGGCGTGCGCGCGCGCGCGGCCTCGTTGACATCCGCGTGGTCAATCTCCGAGACTATGCGGACGGCAAGCACCGCGTGACCGACGACTACACGTTCGGCGGCGGTGGGGGGATGGTCCTCAAGCCGGAGCCGCTGTTCGCGGCCGTCGAGGCGCTCCGGACCCCGGCGGCGCACGTGATCCTGATGGATCCGCGCGGCCGGACGTTCTCCCAGCGCATCGCCTGGGAGCTGGCGGCCGAGAAGCACCTGATCCTGCTCGCGGGCCGCTACGAGGGCGTCGACGAGCGCGTCAGCGAGCATCTGGCCGACGACGCGCTCTCGATCGGCGACTACGTGCTCACGGGCGGCGAGCTGCCGGCCCTCGTCGTGGCCGACGCGGTCGTCCGGCTCCGTCCCGGCGTGCTGGGCGGCGAGGGCGCGGCCGAGCGGGAGTCGTTCGCCGGCGGGTTGCTGGAGCCGCCGCAGTACACGCGGCCCGAGGCGTTTCGCGGCGCCCGCGTGCCGGCGGTGCTGCTGTCCGGCGACCACGCGCGCATCGCGCAGTGGCGCCGGGCGCAGGCGCTGTGGCGGACGTGGCGCGCGCGGCCGGACCTGCTGGTGGAGGCCGAGCTGACCGTCGAGGACCGGAAGCTGGTGGAAGGATTCGAGCGCGGCGAGCGGCCGGAATAGGTGTTTTCGAGGAGCGCCACCGGTTCCCCTGGGCGCTCCGAGCGGGGGGGGTTGGGGGGCCATTTCGGGGCCCCCCATGTCGGTCGATAAATGAGAAAGCCGGGGCCATTTCGGGGCCCCCATCAGAAAGGAACGTCATGGATGCGATTCGCTTGGTGGAAGCAGGACAGCTCAAGAAGGGCCGCGACGGATTCGGCCCGGGCGACACCGTGCGCGTGCACGTCAAGGTCGTCGAGGGTGAGAAGGAGCGCACGCAGCTCTTCGAGGGCGTCGTGATCCGCAAGCGCGGCGACGGCGCCCGCGCCTCCTTCACGGTGCGGCGCATCTCCTATGGCGTCGGGGTGGAGCGGACGTTTCCGCTGCACTCGCCCCGCATCGACCGCGTCGAGGTGGTGCGCGCCGGGCGGGTGCGGCGCTCGAAGCTCTACTATCTCCGCGCGCTGGCCGGCAAGGCGGCGCGGCTCAAGGAGCGGCGGGTCGTCCCGGTTCCCACCACGACCGAGCCGGGATAGCGTCGCGCGCCGGCCGTGACGCCGCCGTCGGCGCCGTATCACTATGAGGCCGCCGCCTGGCGCGCGGGCCGGGCGCGTATCGCCGGCCTCGACGAGGCGGGGCGCGGGCCCCTGGCGGGGCCCGTGGTCGCGGCCGCGGTGATCATCGCCTCCGACCGCCGCGTCAAGAAGCTCTGCGACTCCAAGCTCCTCACCCCCGAGCGCCGTGAAGAATTGTTTCAGACCATCACCGCTCATGCCGTCGCCATTGGCGTGGGCATCGTCGATCACGCGACGATCGACCGCGTGAACATCCTGCAGGCCACGCGCCTGGCCATGCTGGAGGCGCTCCGCCAGCTCACCGTGTCTCCCGACCTCGTCATCACCGATTTCGTGAAGCTGCCCGGCCTCACCTGTCCGCAGCGCAACCTCGTGGACGGCGACCAACGGTGCGCCACCGTCGCCGCCGCCTCGATCATCGCCAAGGTCACGCGCGATCGGCTGATGCTCGAGGCCGACAAGCTGTTCCCCGAGTACGGCTTCGCCCGCCACAAGGGCTATGCGACCGCCGAGCACCTCGGGGCGCTCGATCGCCACGGCCCCTGTCCCCTGCACCGCCGCACGTTCGCCGGCGTGTGGCGCCAGGGTGAGCTCTTCGTGCTGGAGGACGAAGACTAGCGGACCAGGCCGACGAGGCAGACGATGGCGGCGACCGCCATCACAGCGGTCGCCGCCCAGCCGAAGACGTTCAGCCACACGCCGTTGGTGTGGCGGCCCATGATCTTGCGGTTGTTGCCGACGAGCATGACCAGCACGAGCAGCGGCGGGGCGATCAGCCCATTGAGGACCGCCGAGACAAAGAGCATGCGCAGGGGATTGAGGTCGAGCACGTCGAGCATGATGCCCGCGAGGATGGCCGTGCCGAGGACAACGTAGAAGCGCCAGGCCTGCCGGAAGCGAAGATCCAGTCCCGTCCGCCACCGGAACAGCTCGGCGACCGCATACGATGCGGAGCCGGCGAGCACGGGAATCGCCAACAGACCCGTGCCGACGATGCCGAGGGTGAAGAGCAGATAGGCGGCATCGCCGGCCAGCGGGCGCAAGGCCTCCGCGGCCTGCCGGCTGCTCTCGATGTTGGTGTGACCGGCGCGGAAGAGCGTGGCGGCCGTGGTCAGCATGATGAAGAACATGACCAGGTTCGAGAACAGCATCCCGGTCGTCACGTCGAGGCGCGCATCGCGAAGCTCCTCGGCGCTGGCGCCCTGGCGCTGCGCCAGTGTGACGCGGCCCCGGGCCTTCTCTTCCTCGACCTCCTGCGAGGCCTGCCAGAAGAAGAGATAGGGCGAGATGGTGGTGCCGATGACCCCGACGAACGTCGTGATCCACTCCAGGTCCCACCGGATGGCGGGCACGACCGTCGCCCAGACCACGCCATGCCAGTCGGGCTTCGCGAGAAACGCCGCCGCGACGTAGGCGAAGAGCACGGCCGTCAGCCACTTGAGATACTTCGCGAACGTCCGATAGCTCATGTACACGGTGACGAAGAGCAGCAAGGCCCCGAAGATCGGGATCGAGACATGCGATGAGACGCCTGCCAGCATCTCGACCGCGTCCGCCATGCCGGAGAGGTCGGCCGCGATGTTGAAGACGTTGGCGACGAGCAGCAGGGCGCAGGCGACGTACAGGAACGACCGCGGATAATGCTGACGGACGGCCCCGGCGAGCCCACGGCCCGAGACGAGGCCGATGCGCGCGCAGACGAGCTGGACGGCCGCCATCAGCGGGAAGGTGAAGCCGGCCGTCCACAAGAGGCCGTACCCGAACGACGCGCCGGCGATCGAGTACGTCGCGATCCCACTCGGGTCGTCGTCGGCCGCCCCGGTGACGAGCCCGGGACCGAGGACGGTGAAGTAACGACGGAGGGGATTGTGACGACGCCCGAGGCCGGACGCGCTGTCGAACCCGGGACGGGTCACAGCGGGATCATACGTCACGGGGTCAGGAGCACCCAGCTTCCCACGGCGAGGAAGCCGATCCCGGCGACGGTCTTGAGCAGACGCGGCTGCACCCACCGCCCGAGCTCACCGCCGATCGTCACCGCGAGCAGCGTGGACAGTACGAGCGCTCCCGCCGCGGCCACGAAGACGCCGGCCTTGCTCGTCCCCGGGTCCGCCGCGTACAGGAGCGTCGCGAGCTGGGTCTTGTCCCCCAGCTCCGCGAGAAAGACGCTGACGAAGACGGCCACGTAGGTCTTCATCCCGCTAGAATACCTCCTCGATGCTCTCCCTCCTCCGGCGCGGCACGGCGAGGCTCTTCCTCGTCGCCGCCCTGGTGATCGTGGGCCTCGACGCTCACGTCGCCACGGCCGAGGAGGCGTCGTTCGAATATCCCGGGTGGTATCCATCGTGGGGACCGCGCCTGCTGGGCGCCCAGTTCACGCTGGTCGGCCAGAGCCTGCTGCCCTTCGCGAGCCCGTACTCCGGGCCGAACAGCCTCACGGGAAAGGGCGACGGCGTGCTCTCCGAGACGTACGGCCTCTATCTCGGCTCCCAGGTCACCCGGCACTTCCAGGTCTACGCGGACGTGGAGATGGCGCGCGGCTCCGGCATCGGCGGGGCGATCGGTCTGGGCGGGTATGCGAACGGCGAGGTAATCCGGCAAGGCAGCGTCGACCTCGGACAAGCGCCGTATCTCGCGCGCCTCTTCGCCCGCTACGTCGTTCCGCTGTCGGAGTCGATGGAGACCGTCGAGCGCGAGATGGACCATCTTCCCGGCCAGCAGGCCACACGACGGCTCGAGGTGAAGCTCGGCAAGATGGCCCTGCCCGACGACTTCGATCTCAACCGCTACGCCAACAGCGCGAGGACGCAGTTCCTGAACTGGTCGCTGTTCAACGACACAGCCTGGGATTTCGCCGCCGATACGCGCGGGTACACCAACGGCCTCATGGTCGCGTTCATCGATCAGCGCTGGGCGCTCCGGGTCGGCAGCTACCAGATGCCGACACGCGCGAACGGCAACGAGCTCGACTACGATCTCGGGCGGGCCCGGGGCGACAACGTCGAGCTGACGCTCCAGCCCACGGCCGTGGGGACCGTCGTCCGCCTCCTGGCCTACGTCAATCAGGGTCGCATGGGTGATTATCGCGAGGCCTTGCGGCGCGCCCGGACGACGGGGACGACCCCGTCGATCAGCGCGGACGACCGCCCGGGCCGGATGAAGTACGGCTTCGGGATCAACCTCGAGCAGCCGCTCGCCGACGACGGCAACACCGGCCTCTTCGCGCGTGCCGGATGGAGCGACGGGCGGACGGAAAACTTCGCGTTCACGGAAGTCGATCGTCACCTCAGTGCGGGGATCCAGGTCAGTGGCGCGCGGTGGTCGCGACCCGACGATCGCTTCGGCGCGGGGTATGCCGTGCACTGGCTGTCGGCCGAGCATCGCGATTACCTGGCGGCGGGCGGCAAGGGGTTCATGCTCGGCGACGGGCGGCTCAGCTACGGCACCGAGCGGATCCTCGAGATGTACTACCGGCTGCAGGTGTTCCGCTTCGCGCAGGTCGGCCCCGACTTCCAGTACATCGCCAACCCGGGATACAACCGCGATCGCGGCCCCGCCTTCGTCCTCGGCGGGCGACTGCGGGTCGCGTACTGACGTCTCAGCGTCCGAGCGGCAGCGTGAGCACCGGCCCCGGCCCGGCCTTTCCCGTCAGCTCCAGCCGCGAGAGCTCCATGAGGAGCGAGAAGGTCGACTTCGTGTCCTGGTCGGTGTCGTCGACGTAGAACCAGTACCCCTTGTAGGGCACGGCGACGTGAGCGCTCGGCGGTCGCTCGTCGCTCTTGATGGAGCGTACGCGGAACAGGCCGTCGATCACGAGCTGCCAGTCGAAGGGCCGGCCGGCGGAGTCGCGCGTGATCGTCACCACGCCCGCGGCGGCGTGCTCGGCCGGAACGTCGATACCGTGGCTGACGTAGTAGAGGGCCTGCAGGAGGGAGCGGGTCTCGAGGTCGATCCCGGTCACGCCCTCGCTCGGATAGGTCGCCGGGAACGGCCTCAGGGCCTCCTGGGTGAGGGGGAACTTGGTCAGCCCGAGCTTGAGCTTGAACACCTGGGCCACCTCGCGCATCTCGGCGGACTCCGCGGCCCGCGGATCCACGAGCAGAACAGGCTGCGGGATCTTCTTGAGGAGCGTCCACCCGGCGCCGCCCTCGTCCAGCCGGTACTCGTAGCCGCTCTTGGCGGCCTCGATGATGTCGCGCGGCGTGACGCTGCCGGGCGGCAACGGGCTGCCCTGCGCGTCGATCCGCTCTTCGACGCCGAAGACGATCTGGCCACGGTCCTGGAGCGTCTGCAGAGCCCGGACCCCGCGCTGGAAGTCCTGGAAGACCGGGGCAGCCTTGGGCGTAGGACCACTCGCCGTCTGGGCATTCGAGACCCAGTTGAGGTTCTCGAGGTACAGGCGGAAGACGGTGGAGATCGGCCACGTGGTCTTGGCGAGATAGATGAGGCCGTCCAGCGGGACGGGCGTGAACAGCTTGCGCGTGAACTCCTGATCGTCGAGCGGCGTCAGGCTGAAGGTGGGACGGTCGGCGCCGGCGATGCCGAACTGGGGCAGGACCGCCGCATAGCTCTTCGCGACCTCCGCCCCGGAAGCGACGAAGAACGGCGTCAGCTGGAAGTTCCTGGTGATCTCGTACTGGGCGGCGATCGTCGAGACGGCCAGGCTGCTGGGCGTGTCGGTATAGCGCAGCCGCACGATGTTGAGGAGCAGCTGCTCTTCGGTGGTCTTCTTGACCACCTCGTTGTACTGGAGCCGCTGCGAGTGGAGCGTATCGGGTCCGAAGGTCGAACACCCGGTGGCGAGCAGGACCACGAGCGTGACCCAGATGACGCGAGCCGCGCAGGGGCCGGGAGCAACAGCGAGCCGATCAGCGCGCAGCTCGGCGTGGTCGGTCACGAGTCAGAGTCTAACCGAGGCGCGGAGGAATCTACGCCTACTTCCGCACGGCACCGCGCGGACGATGACTCAGTGGACTGGGCGGAGGGGCAGGTAGCCCAGGAGCAGGACGCTCAGGTGCACGAGCAGCAGCTTGTTCCAGGCGGCACTCGCCGCCGCCGCCTCGTCGGAGGGGAGCTCGGCGTCGAAGATGGCGGCGAGCGCGGTCTGGGCGAGGCTCATCGCCCCGATCATGAGATGGGGCGGGATCGTGCCGCCGGGCCGCTGGGCGCGGTGGCTGTGCGAGATGCCCACGGCCAGCAGGTAGTACGAGAACTCGGACGTGGTCGCGACCTCCGCCGTCTCCCGCAGCCAGCGGGCGAGACTGTGCTTGCGGCGCTCGAGGCGCTCGGCGTCGACCGAGCCATCGTCGCGGAGGAAGAAGCGGGCCGAGCGCGGAAATTTCAGGAAGTGCTCGTAGAGGGCTGTCGTGAGCCCGTCGGCCTGCCGGAGCACCGCGGGCGCCGAGCCCCGGATCGCGGCGACGTCCGCCTCGTCGAGACCGACGAACTCCATCATCTCCCGGACGAAGCGCGGCATGTCGGTTCCCGGTAGATAGCCCGCGCGTCCCGTGCCGGCATCCATGCGCGCCAGCATCTCCGCGCGCGGGGATGCCGTCAAGTGCGGCGGTGTCTGCATTCGTCGACTCTTGCGCCCGGCGGACGGCGGCGTATACGGAGGGCGTGAGCGACGCCCGGCGATCCATCGGACAGGCCGCCGAAGATGCGGCGGCGCGCTGGCTGGCCGCCGCCGGCCTCGCCGTACTCGAGCGCAACGTGCGGTTTCGCGAGGGCGAGATCGATCTCGTCTGCCGCGACCGCGACGTCATCGTCTTCGTCGAGGTCAAGTGCCGGCGTGCCCACTGGGGAGACGGACCGGGCGACGCCGTGGCCTGGGACAAGCGCCGCCGGCTCATCCGTCTCGCCCAGCACTACCTCCGCGCGCGCCGCCTGGACCACGCGCGCTGCCGGTTCGACGTCGTGGCCGTGACGATCCAGGGCGACGGCGCGCGGACCATCCGCCATCTCCCCGCGGCCTTTGACGCGTCGTGACCCCGCGCGTATCGCGTCAGCGAGACGTGAAGGCGATGCTTCCGATGAGCGCGGCGGCCGTCGAATGCGTATCGTTCGTGTCGATCGAGATCGCGATCACCTTGGGATTGTCGGGTCGTTCCCCATGGGTCTTCCGGTAATCCTCGACGACGTCTCGCCGTTCCGTGACCCACCGCCCGAGGCCTTCCGCGCCGGAGCGCAAGATGACGAAGGTGACGGTGCCGGACTTCCGGCTGCGCTGCATGCTGTTCACGGGCTCGCTGGTCCCCCAGGCGTAGCCGATGAGCCGCGACCGCAGCGGCCCCGGGAAGCGCGGCCACACGACGAAGAGATGCCCCGTGAGGTCGGAGGTGGCGCGGTTGCGCACGTCGGCGCCGGCGGGAAGCTCGACGATCTTCCAGCTCCACTCGAGGATCGGCGTCGCCGCGAGATCGACGTGGACCTCCTTGGCGATCGTGGAGTGGTCGTCGTGACTCTTGAGCCCGAGGGCACGCCGGCCGCCGTCCTCGACGATGGTGAAGTCGTACGCCGCACGGCCCCCGGGCGTCGCATACGCCGTCCACCCCGCCGGGATGCCGTGCGCGCCGACGGGTTGACTCGTCCAATCCTCGACCACCGTAGTTGCCGCGAAGGCGAGCGCGCTCAGCGCCACGACCGCGAGGACCGCCACGCGCACCATGATGCACAGCGTACCAGCCGCCGGGCTCGTCTAACGGGGCGTCGCGGGAATGATGGGTGCTGACATGTCCCCGCCGGCTACCGAAGTGATCGGCACGTCTCTTGCGCGTGTACTCAGCACCCTGTCGCGGGTGCGCTGCGATGGCACCGAAATCCGGGTGTGGCGCGCCAAGAGGTGGAGACGTGAGCTGGAAGGGGCGGCGGTCGCAACGCGTGATCGGTCTCGGCCTGCTCGTGATCGTCGCTTACTTGCCCGGGGCGTCGCCCGACCCTGGTTCGGCCGGGCCAGCGTCCGCGCCACCGGCAGGGGACGACACTCCCTCTGCAGCGCAGCGTTGCTTCCATGTGGTTCTCCGGGGCGAGTCGCTCGGCCGGGTCGCCGCTCGCTACGGAACGCTCCGCGGCACGCTCATCAGGGCGAATCACCTGGCGCCCACCGATGCGCTCCTGGTCGGTCGGCGTCTGGAGGTCCCGCGCTGTGCGCCGGGGCTACGGGTCTCGGCCATGACGTCATCGAGCGAAGCCGTCCGGGACGCCTTCTCGACCCGCGCTCCCAGTCGCTCGGTTCGGAGTGTCGCGTCCACTCGGGAGCGCCTGGTCTTCGTCTGGCCGGTTGAAGGTCGAGTCATCTCCGGGTTCGGCCGGCGCGGCTTCCGGGGATGGCATCAAGGAGTAGACATCAAGGCCGACCAGGGCCAGCCGATCCGTGCCGCGGCGCCGGGTACGGTGTCGTTCAGCGGCTGGCAGTCCAATTATGGGCGGATCGTCACGGTCGCTCACGCCAACGGATTCAGCACGCTGTACGCTCACAACCTCAGGAATTTCGTTCGCGCCGGCGATCGCGTCGAGGCCGGGACACCGATCGCCGCCGTCGGACGCACTGGCCGCGCCACCGTACAACACCTGCATTTCGAGATTCACCGTAAGGGCCTGCCCCAAAACCCTCTGGTTCTCCTCGATGGTCGCGAGCCGGCGCGCATGCTGGCCAAGAGCGACTGAGTATCGCCGAGCCGTGTCGTCCCGACCGTGATGCGCCCGGGGAGTATCGGCGGCGGTTGGAGGCGGTGCCGGCGGGACGAGCTCCCTCCCTACGAGATCCGGTCCGCACCATAGCGCGGCACGCCCGCCTCCGGTCGGGTAGAATTCAGCGTCATGTCGATTCCCTGGGACGCGTACCGGAATGCCTTGCCTTCGATCGCGCAGGCCGTGGGGCGGACGCCGCTCGTGAAGCTCAACCGGGTGACGGTCGACGTGCGGCCACCGATCTATCTGAAGATCGAGTGGTTCGGACCGAGCGGCAGCCTCAAGGACCGGATCTACCTGCACATGTTCGAGCGGGCCGAGGTGCGGGGCGAGCTCAAACCGGGGATGCAGGTCCTCGAGTGCTCGACCGGCAACGCGGGGATCGCGTGCGCCTTCGTCGCGGCGGTCAAGGGCTATCCGTGCACGATCGTGATGCCGGAGGGGATGAGCGACGAGCGGAAGAAGATCATGCGGGCCTATGGCGCGCGGCTCGTCTTCACGCCGGGCGGTGAAAGCGACGTCGATCTCTCGCTCGCGAAGCTCGAGGAGCTGCGCTCCGCCGATCCCCGCCGCCACTGGGTACCGGGCCAGTTCTCCAACGCCGACAACGTGGAAGCGCATTACCGCACGACGGGACCGGAGATCTGGGAGCAGTGCGGCGGCGTCATCAGCGCGTTCGTCGCGTCACAGGGCAGCGGCGGCACGCTCACCGGCGCCGGGCGATTCATGCGCGAGCGCGATTCGCGCGTCAGGCTCTACGCCGTGGAGCCCGAGGAGTGCGCGCTGCTGGCGCGCCGGCAGTGGGGGCCCCACGGGATCGAGGGTATCGGCGACGGCTTCATTCCCGAGAACCTCGACGTCACGCATCTCGCGGGGGTGATCACGACCACGACGGAGGAGAGCCTCGTCCTCGCCCGCCGTCTGGCCGCCGAGGAAGGGATCTTCTGCGGCGTCTCGACCGGGTGCAACGTGGCGGCGGCGCTCAAGCTCGCGCGCCGGCATCCGGAGCTGCGCGCGATCGTGACCATGGCCAACGATACCGGCCAGCGCTACTTCACGACGCCGCTGTGCGGGGCCGAGAAGCACGTCGAGGTGCCCGAGCGTGAGCATCCGATGGACGAGCGCACGCGACAGCTCCTCGACCGCCACCAGGCCGCCTGGGAGATCCTCACCTGAACCCCGCCGAGTACGACTTCGTCGCGGCGCGCCGGCGGCTCGAGGGCAAGGCGAAGTCGTCGAGCGAGAAGCTCACCGACGTCGAGGACGCCGTGAGGCGCGTGCACGACGGCGATCACGTCGCCGTCGGTGGGATCCTGTTCTCGCGCACGCCCATGGCGCTGATCCGCGGAATTCTCCGCCAGCGGCGGCGGGGACTGACCCTCACGCGCAATCTCACCTGCTACGAGGCCGAGCTGTTCATGGTCGCCGGTGGCGTCGACCGCATCGTCACCGCGTGGATGGGCATCGGGCTGCCGTGGGGCGTGTCGAAGATCATGCGCCACTACGTGGAATCGGGGAAGGTCGCGATGGAGGAGTGGAGCCATCTCGCCCTCGGCCTGCGCTTCCGCGCCGGCGCCATGGGCGTTCCCTTCCTGCCGAGCCTCACCATGCTCGGCTCGGACCTGATGGCGGTCGGCGGGATGAAGACCCTCGAGGATCCCTACAGCGGCGCCACGCTGGCGGCGATACCCGCGCTCTTTCCCGACGTGGCCATCCTGCACGTGCATCGTGCCGATCGCTTCGGGAACTGCCAGATCGACGGCTACCCCCACATGGACGCCGACATCGCCCGCGCGGCGACGACAGTGCTGGTGACGGCCGAGGAGATCGTCCCCGAGAACGAAACGCGGCGCCATCCCGATCGCACGGTCATCCCCGGCTTCGTCGTCGACGCGCTCGTCCACGTGCCGTTCGGATCGTTCCCCCACGAGTGCTACGGGCTCTACGAGGCCGACGTCGAGCACTTCGACGAGTACGCGCGCGGGGTCGACGCGCGGGGGGCCGACGGTGTCGCCGCCTACCTCGAGCGTTACGTCTACGCCCCCCCCACGTTCGCCGACTATCTCGATCTCTTCGGGGGCGAGCGCCTCGCGCGCCAGCGCCAGCGCGCGCGCGAGCTCACCCAATGAGCCCGGCGTTCAACGCGCAGGAGCTGCTCGCGGTCATCGCCTCGCGCGAGCTGCACGACGACACGACGGTCTTCGCCGGCGTGGGCGTGCCGCTCCTGGCCGCGGCGCTGGCCCGGCAGCGTCACGCCCCGCGCCTGACGATGGTGATCGAGGGCGGGATCATCGGGCCCGAGATCGCCGCGGGCAAGCTGCCGATCTCGACGAACGAGATGCGGGCCGCCTACCGGGCCACCATGCTGCCCGCCATCACCGACGCGTTTCTCTTTGCGCAGCGCGGCTTCGTCGACGTCGGGTTCATGGGCGGCGCCCAGATCGATCAGTACGGCAACATCAACACGACCGTCATCGGCGAGTACGCCCGGCCCAAGGTGCGGCTGCCCGGCACCGGCGGCGCCAACGACATCGCCTCGCTCTGCCGCGAGGTGATCATCGTCACCGCCCACGAGAAGCGCCGTTTCGTGCCGCGCGTCGACTTCATCACGAGCCCGGCGTGGCTCGCGGGCGACGGCTCGCGCGCGCGCGCGGGGCTGCTCTTCGGCGGTGTCTCGCACGTGGTCACGACGCTGGGCATCCTCGGCTTCGATCCCGCGACGAAGCGCATGCGCATCGAGGCGACCCACCCCGGAATCACCGTGCAGACGATCGGGGAGAACACCGGCTTCGAGCTGCTCGAAGCCCCGGAAGTCCGCGTGACCGACCCGCCGTCGGTCGGCGAGCTGGCGATGCTGCGCGCCCTCGACCCCGACCGTCGGTTTCTCGGCTAGCCCGGAGGCGCCATGGATTTCGGTCTCGCCATCAAGAACTTCGTCGGGCCCACCGAGACGCCCGACATCGACGCGCTCCTGGCCTACGCCGAGCGGGCGGAGGCGCTGGGCTTCGAGTCCCTGTGGGCCTGGGATCACGTGATCCTCGGCGTGGAGCCGGCCTTCCCGATCCTCGACGCCGTCGGCACGTTGACCGCCATCGCCGCCCGCACCCGGCGGATCAAGCTCGGCACCGGCGTCATGGTGCTGCCGCTGCGCAACCCGACCGTCGCGGCCAAGGCGCTGGGGACGCTCGACGTCATCTCCAAGGGGCGGTTGATCCTCGGCGTGGCCGCCGGCTGGTACGCCCGCGAGTTCGACGCCGTCGGCGTGCCGTTCAAGCAGCGCGGCCGGCTCTTCGAGCGCAACCTCGAGATCCTCACGCGGCTGTGGACCGAGGACCGGGTCACGCTCCAGGTCGACGGGTTCAACCTGCGCGAGGCCGTGATGCGGCCCAAGACGGCCCAGCGCCCGCGGCCGCCGATCCTCATCGGGGGGTACGTCGATGCCGTGCTCAAGCGCGTGGCCACCAAGGGCGACGGCTGGCTCACGTACTTCTACACGCCGGAGAGCTACCGGAAGTCCTGGGCGAAGATCGTCGCGTTCGCGCGCGAGGCCGGACGTGATCCCGCGACGCTGACCGGCACGAACCAGCTGGCGATCTACGTGGGCCGATCCCGCGCCGAGACGGAGCAGCCGATGCGCCAGTGGCTCCAGACCGAGTGGGACGTGGCGGCCTGGAGCGAGTCGACGATCGATCACGCCATCCGCGGCGGCGTGGACGAGTGCGTGAGCCAGCTTCGCGCCCACGTGGAGTCCGGCGTGGACCGGCTCATCCTGATCCCGTACCGCTACGAGCCCGCCCAGGTCGAGATCATCGCCCACGAGGTCTTCCCCCGGTTGACATGATGGAGATGACAACATGAACGAGCCGCTTCGATTCTCCGGGATCATGCCCGCCAACATCCTGCCCTTCACCGCCGACCTGACCGTCGACGAGCCGGCGTACCGCCGGCATCTCTCCTGGCTCGCCGACACCCGCGGGGTGACCGGGATCGTGGCCAACGGGCACGCCGCCGAAGTCTCCTCGTTGACGCGAGAGGAGCGCACGCACACGCTCGCGATCGCCCTGGACGAGGTCGCGGGGCGCTGTCCGGTGATCGCCGGCGTGTATTCCGACGGGACGCAGGAAGCCGTCGAGCTCGTGCGAGAGGCCAGGCGCGCGGGGGCGGCCGGGGTGCTGGTCTTCCCCCCGACGGTGTTCATGTGGGGCGCGCAGCTCAAGCCCGAGATGGTGCTGCGGCACTTCTCGGAGATCGCCGCCGGCGCCGACCTGCCGATCGTCGTCTTCGAGTATCCGCCGGCGTCGGGAATCGGCTATGCGCCGGACACGCTGGCGCGGCTCGCCCGGATCCCACAGGTGGTCGCGGTGAAGGACTGGTCGAACGAGATCGTCGCTCTCGAGGCCAACCTCCGCGCCCTGCGCGCGACAGGCCGGCCGGTGGCCCTGCTCTCGGCCTTCACGATGTCGCTGATGGCGAGCTTCCTGCTCGGCGCCGACGGCGCGATCTCGGGGATGGGCAGCGTGACGGCCGACTTGCAGGTCGAGCTCTTCGAGGCCTGCCAGAAGGGTGATCTCGAGGGCGCCCGGCACATCAACGATCGGCTGGCCCCGCTCGTTCGTGTCTTCTACGCGCCGCCCTTCGTCGACATGCACAACCGCATGAAGGAAGCCCTCGTGCTCCTCGGGCGGATCCCGGCCGCGCATGTCCGCCCGCCGCTCACGCCCGTGTCCTCGACGGAGCGGCAAGCGATCCGCGCGGCGCTCGTGGCGTCGGGGCTCCTGACCGGACGCTGACCGGCGTCCGACCGTTGCGGTCCTCCGATTTTTCGTGTAGATAGGAGCAACTCTTCCCGTCACTGATCTGCCTGATCCAGGCATTCAAGGAGGCCCGCGATGGCCGAACACTGGCAGAACGAACCCTGGGCGAAGGACATGTGGTGGAGCGGCAAGACGACCCGCCGGACGTTCCTCGGGCTCTCCGCGACGGCGGCGGGCGCGCTGGGGGCGACGATGCTGGTGCCGGCGCCGTGGCGTGCGGCGTTCGGTCAGGCGAAGCCCTTCAAGGTCGGCGTGCTCCAGCCGCTGTCCGGCGTGGCGGCGGCCGGCGGCAAGACGGCGCTGGTCGGCACGCAAGTCGCGACCGATCGCATCAACAAGTCGGGCGGGATCAACGGCCGGCCGGTGGAGCTGGTGATCGCCGACTACGAGTCGAAGCCCGACGTGGGCCGCCGCAAGGCCGAGAAGCTCGTCGTCGAGGACAAGGTCGACGTCGCCGAGGGCGGGTATCTCTCCAACGTGTGTCTGGCCTGCATGCCGGTCTTCGAAGAGCACAAGACGGTCTGGATGATCGGCGTATGTCTCGACACGACGATCACCACGACCAAGTGCAGCCGCTTCGTGTTCCGGCCCTTCGACTACGCCCCCGGCCAGGCCGTCGCCTTCGCGCCCTACCTGGTCAACAAGATGGGCAAGAAGTGGCACATCGCGTACCTCGACTATGCGTGGGGCCAGACCACCCGTGATGCCTACGTCGAGCAGATCAAGAAGGCCGGAGGCGAGGTCGTCGGCGGCACCGGCATTCCGCTCGGCACCGCCGACATGACGGCATTCCTGTCCAAGATCACCGGCAACTTCGACGGCCTGTTCGGGATCTTCTTCGGCGCGAACGGCATCGTCATGGCCAGCCAGGCCTACGACCTCGGCCTGACCAAGAAGTACAAGTTCGCGGGCGACGGCGCGATCGCGGAATCGACCCATCTGCCCGCCCTCGGCCAGAAGATCGAGGGGTTCGTCGGCATCAACCGGTACGTGCCCGTGCTCGACCCGCCGCTGAACACGCCGGCGCACAAGAAGTTCTTCGACGAGTCGGTGGCGGCGCTCAAGAAGATCGATCCCTCGGGCCCGCTGCCCGATCGCTATGTCCAGTCGAACTTCGAGGCGATGAACGCGCTCAAGATCGGCATGCAGAAGAGTGCTTTCCGAGGCCGTGAGGACACGATGAAGCTCATCGAGGCCCTCGAGGGCCTCGAGATGAAGGAAGGCGACGACTTCCCGCAGGGCGACAAGACCCTGCGGAAAGAAGACCACCAGGCCTTCCTGCGCGAGTTCATCTTCGACATCAAGAACGGCAAGCACCACATCATCGAGACGATCGCGAAAGAGAAGACGATCTTCCCACCCGCGTGCAAGTTCGCTTAGCGTGACCGCGGGCCAGATCGATCGGGCGGCCTCCGCTCCCGGCGACGGGGCGGGGGCCGCCCCCCTGCTCCGGACCGAAGGGCTCTCCATGCGGTTCGGAGGCCTGACGGCGCTCAACGACGTCAGCATCGCCGTCCCCGCCGGCGAGGTGCGCGCCATCATCGGGCCCAACGGCGCGGGCAAGTCGACGTTCTTCAACTGTGTCACGGGCGTGCTGCAGCCGAGCGCGGGGCGCATCCTGTTCGCCGGCGAGGACATCGCCGGGCTGCCCCCGAACCTGATCTCGCGCAAGGCCATCGCCCGCTCGTACCAGATCACCAACATCCTGCCGGGGGCGACGGTGCTGGAGAACGTCCGCATCGCCGCCCAGTCTCGCCATCACAACTGGAGCATGCTCCGTCACCATCGCGCGTACGGGGACGTCATCGACAAATCCCACGCGGTGCTGGCCTCCGTCGGCCTCGACGGCGAGGCGGACGAGCTGGCGGTAAACCTGTCGCACGGCGCGCAACGTAATCTCGAGATCGCCATCGCGCTGGCCACGGAGCCGAAGCTCCTGTGCCTGGACGAGCCCACGGCGGGCATGAGCGTGGCCGAGACCCACGCGAGCGTCGAGCTGATCCGCCGGATCGCCGCGAACCTCACCATCCTCATCGTGGAGCACGACATGGAGGTGGTCATGGGGCTGGCCCAGACGATCACCGTGCTCCACTATGGCGAGGTGCTGGCCGAGGGCACGCCGGCGCAGATCCAGGCCAATCCCCGCGTGCAGGAGGTCTACCTCAAGACCTGATGCTCGCCCTCCACGACATCCACACCTATTACGGCAAGTCCCACGTCCTGCATGGCGTGTCCATCGAGGTCGGGCCCGGCGAGGTCGTCGGCTTGCTCGGGCGCAACGGCGTCGGCAAGTCGACGACGCTCAAGACCATCATGGGCATCGTCCGGCCCGCCCAGGGACGCGTCGTGTTCGAGAACCACGAGGTCGGCGGGATGGCGCCGTACCGCGTGGCGCGCATCGGCATCGGCTACGTGCCCGAGGACCGACGTATCTTCCGGCTGCTCACCGTGCTGGAGAATTTACGAACGGGCCTGGATCGCCAGGGCCTCACCGACGCGCGCCGGGAGGCGCTCCTCGAGAAGGTCTACGTCAACTTCCCCGTGCTCCGCGAGCGGCGGCACCAGGCGGGCGGCACGCTGTCGGGCGGCGAGCAGCAGATGCTCGCCATCGCGCGGGCCATGATGCTCGAGCCGAAGGTGATCCTCCTCGACGAGCCGACCGAGGGACTCATGCCGCGCATGGTGGGACAGATCCACGAGATCATCCGGGTGCTCCACGGCGAGGGTGTGGCCATCCTTCTCGTGGAGCAGAACGTGCCGCTGACGCTCGAGGTCAGCAACCGCGTCTACATCATGGAGAAGGGCGTCGTCCGCCATCACGCGCCGGCCGCCGAATTGCGCGCCGACCACGCCGTCATCCACCAGTACCTGGGAATTTAGACCGCATGGACGCGTTCCTCATCCAGACGCTCAACGGGATCGTGAACGGCATGATCCTGGCGCTGGTGGCGTCGGGCCTGACGCTGATCTTCGGAATCATGGACGTGGTCAACTTCGCGCACGGCGAGCTGTTCATGCTCGGCGCGTACGCCGGTGTCCTGGCGCTGGCCGTCACCGGCAACTTCTGGATCTCCCTGGTCGCGGCGGCCATCATGATCGCCGTCCTGGGCGGGGCGCTGCAGGTGGTGACCCTGCGTCCCTTGCTCGGCCGCGACCCTCTCTACACGATCCTCGGCACCTTCGGCATCTCGCTGGTGCTCCAGAACTACGCGCTGTGGCAGTTCGGACCGGTCCCCCGCAAGCTCACCGAGCCCCTCACGGGGCACTTCCGCTTCTTCTATCTCGAGTACCCGTACTACCGGATCGTCATGGCGCTGCTCTCGGCGGCGATCATCGGCGCCCTGTGGGCGTTCCTCAAGTATGGCAAGTATGGCATCTGGATCCGCGCCACGACCCAGGACCGCGTCATGGCCGCCGCCATGGGGATCCCCGTGCCCATCGTCCACACCGTCGTGTTCGGGATCGGCGCCGCGATGGCGGCGGCGAGCGGCGTGCTCTTCGCGCCCCTCGTCGGCGTCACCCACGCGATGGGCGCCGACTGGGTGCTGAAGGCCTTCGTCGTGGTGGTCGTCGGCGGCATGGGCAACCTCGCCGGATCGATCCTCGCCTCGATCTTCATCAGCCTGCTCGAAGCCTATGCGTCGCTCATCGTGAGCCCCTCGCAGGCGGTGATCGTGGCGTTCATCGCCCTCATCGTGACGCTCCTGGTCCGGCCGACCGGCCTCTTCGTCCCCACGCCCAAATAGCCCGATGCCGTCGGCGCGCGCGGCCAATAGAGGCTACTGGATCGGCTTCGCCGTCGTCCTGGCCCTCCTCTTCGTGGCGCCCCTCGTGCTGCCGGAGTTCTGGCGGCGCTTCACGACCGAGATCCTGATCTGGGGCCTCCTCGCCATGTCGTCGGACATCCTCATCGGATACACGGGCATGGTCTCGTTCGGGCACTCGGCGTTCTTCGGGCTCGGGATGTACGGCGCGGCGGCGGCGCTGCTCACCATGCGTCCGCCGAATCTCTGGCTCGCGATGGTGTACGGCCTGGTGGCCGCGGCCGTGGTCGCGGCCTTCGTGGCGTACTTCTCCACGCGGCTGCGCGACATCTATTTCGCGATCACCACCCTCGTCTTCTCGCAGATCTTTTACGTCATCATCTTCACGTGGACGGAGGTGACGGGCGGCGAGAACGGCCTCACCTTCCGCCAGCCCGCCTTCGGCGTGCCCGGGCTGTTCGCGATCCCGTTCACGCCCGTGACCCTGCACTGGTTCGTGCTCGCGATCGTGACGATCTCGTACCTGCTCCTGCGCCGGATCACGCAATCGCCCTTCGGCATGGTGCTGCAATCGATCCGCGAGAACGAGCCGCGCACGCGGGCCATCGGCTACGCGGTGGAGCGCTACAAGATCGTGGCCGTGCTGCTCTCGGGGCTCTTCGCCGGGCTGGCCGGGGTACTCTACGCCGTCCAGAACAAGTTCGCGGCCCCCGACTTCGTGTTCTTCCTGATCTCCGGGGAGGTCGTGATCTTCAACGTGCTGGGAGGCATGGGCACCCTCGTGGGCCCTCTGGCCGGCGCGGCGTTCTTCCTGCTTCTGCGCGAGGCGTTCTCGCGCTTCTTCACCGAGTACTACCTGATCCCCGTCGGCATCATCTTCATGCTGATGGTCATCTTCATGCCCCAGGGCCTCCTGGGGCTCTGGCGGCGTCAGCTCAACCGCTGAGCGTGGCCTTCGCCCGTCGCATGGCTCTTCCGAACTTCCTCGTCATCGGCGCGGCCCGGGCGGGAACGACGTCGCTCTATCACTACTTGCGTCAGCATCCCGACGTTTACATGAGCCCGGTGAAGGAGCCGAGATATTCGCGGTACGAGGGAGTCTCGGACGAGGCCGTCGAACAGGTTCACGGCCGGGAGGCGTACGAGCGTCTCTTCGCAGGCGCCACCTCTCAGCGAGCCATCGGCGAGGCCTCGCCCCAATACCTCAACAGTCCAACCGGGCCGGATCGGATCGCGGAGGACCTGCCGGGCGTGAGGCTCATCGTCTCACTGCGTAACCCGGCCGACCGAGCCTATTCGAGCTACGTGGGTCGTCTGCGCGGGGCGACCGAGCGATGTGGCGTGGACGAAGCGATGCGCCCGGGGACCTATTACTTCGACACCAGCCTGTATTACCCGCGGCTGGCGCGCTATTTTGCTCGCTTCGAGCGGAGTCGGATACGAGTCATTCTCTTCGACGACCTCGTCGCCGACACCCGCGCGGTCGTGCGAGACCTCTACGCGTTTCTCGGGGTCGACCGCACATTCGACGGTGATGTTTCGAAGAAGCACCACGCGGGCAGCGTTCCGCGCTCGATCACGATGAACCGGATCCTGCTCAGGACATCCTTGGCGGCCCGCCGTCTCGTTCCGGTGGAGGCGCATACCGGGCTCATCAATCGGGCGCAGCGGCTGCTCCTGCGGCCACCTGACCCGCTGCCGCCCTCGATCCGGGGTCGACTGCTGGAGCGGTTCCGTGACGACATCGTCGCCACCGGCGCACTGATCGGACGCGACCTCACCCCCTGGATCCGCTGATCCGCTGCGCCGGGGCTCGGGCCTTCGGCGACGGCGCCGCTCACGCCGAGGGCGGCGGACCACCGTCGGCGGGCGCCGCGTCGGGCACGAGGGGCAGCACCACACGGAACGTGCTGCCCACGCCCGGGGTGCTGACGACGTCGATGGTCCCCCGATGCTCCTCGATGATCTTGTGCGTCAGTGCCAGTCCGAGGCCGGTGCCCCCTTCCTTCGTCGTGTAGAAGGGGTTGAAGATCCGGTCCCGCTCGGCGGAGGGAATGCCCGCCCCCGTGTCCTCGATCTCGACCCGCACGCGGCGGTGATAGGCCCGCCGGGTCGGGCCCTCGGCCCAGCCGACGCGGAGAGTCAGCTTCCCGCGCGACCCCATCGCGTCCAGGGCGTTGGCGACGAGGTTGACGAACGCTCGGTAGATCGCGTTCTCGTCGGCGTAGATCGTCGGGACGTCGCGCGCGTAGTCACGGATCACCGTCATCTGCTTCGTCTCGATCTCGTTGCCGTACAGCTCGATGACGCCATCGAGCAGCGCGGGGAGCTGGACCGTCGTGAAGTGCAGCCGCTCGGGCCGCGCCAGCTCGAGCAACCGATCGACGATCTCGTTGATCCGCTCGAGCTCTCGCGGGACGACCTTCTGGAACTTCTCGCGAAACACCTCGTCGCCGAAGCGGCGCGAGAGATGGCGGCTGAAGGTCAACAGCGACGTGAGGGGATTCTTGATCTCGTGGGCGAGGCCGGCCGCGAGCTCGCCGAGCGCGGCCAGGCGGTCGGAGCGCTGCAGCCGGTGCTCGAGGGCGCGCATCGCGGTGAGGTCACGGATGACCCCGACGACGCCCAGATCCTTGCCATCGCTGCCCTGGAGCGGCGCCGTGCTCAGCTCGACGGGCAGGGCCAGCCCGGTGCGCCGCCTCAGCGTCACCGTGACGCCGGCCAGCGCCCGTCGACTGGTGAGCGTCTCCATCAGGACGTCGCCGACCTCCCCCGAGCCCGCGAAGAGCTCGGTGCAGAAGCGCCCGACCGCCTCGCCGGCGAAGAATCCGGTGAGGAGCTCGGCCGCGGGGTTCAACGTCACCACCCGTCCCTCGAGGTCGATCGTGACCACGCCGGTCGTCAGGGAGGTGAGGATGCTGTCGGTGTAGCTCTTGAGGTCCGCCAGCTCGAGAAATCGCCGGGACAGCTGGGTGTTAGCCGTCTCGAGGGCGGTGCGCTGCTGCAGGAGCTCCTCGGTCATGTGATTGAAAGTGAGCGCGAGCCGGCCGATCTCGTCCGCGGTCGTGGGCTCGACGCGCTGGTTCAGCTCGCCGCGCGAGACGGCGGCGGCGCCCTCCGCGAGCTGACGGACGGGCCCGGCGATGCGTCCCGCCACCAGCGCGGCGGCGACCCCGCCCAGCGCCAGCATGACCGCGGTGAGCGCCAGCAGCTCCAGGCGGGTCTGGCGGATCTCGGCGTCCATGCGGCGCTTGGACAGCCCCACGCGTACCGTCCCCCACTTGTGGTGGTCGACCTGCACGGGCACCGCGAAGTCGTAGACGGCTTCCCCGGTCTCGCGGAGAACCGTGGTCTGGGTCAGGGGCGTCGGCGCCGCGGCGGCGCGGTGGTCGACCTTGGCGGCGAGCGGCTGCCCGACCGACTCCGGGTGCCGGCTGTGCGCGGCCACGCGGCCGTCCGCGTCGAGGACGATCGTGTAGACCACGTCCGCCTCGGCGGCGAAACGCGCGACGTTCTGCTCGAGGGCCGTGAAGTTGTAGAGCAGCAACGGCCCGTAGGACATCGCCGACAGGCTCTTGGCGAGACTCTCGCCCCGGCGCTCCACCTCCCCGATGATCGCCGCGCGCTGGTGCTGCTCGACCACGGCCATCACCGTGCCCATCACGAACACGATCACGAGCAGCGTGCCGCACAAGAGGCGGGCCCGCAGCGAGCGGAAACGCAGTCGCGCCAGGCTCACGGGGACGCCTCCAGCCATATCTTGCGCAGGTCCAGATAGGGGTCGCCGAGCCCGTTGACCTCGATGCCTCGAACCTTGCGCTGGAAGAGGCGCTCGTATGTGTGGTGGAGAATCGGGATCAGGGGCGCATCGTCGAGGATCTGCTCCTCGGCCCGGCGATACGCACCGACCCGGCGCTGCACGTCCGTTTCCGTCCGGGCCACGGTCAGGAGGGCATCGACGCCGGCGTTGGCGTACGAGAAGAGGTTGCGGGGACTCTTGGAATGAAAAAGCTTCGAGAGGAAATTATCCGGATCGGGGACGTCTGCATACCAGGCGTACATGAAGGCCTGAAGCCGACGATCGGCGAGCGCTTTCGAAAACGTCGGCCAATCGCCGATGTACTCGAAGTCGACCTTCACTCCGACGGCCGCGAGCGCCCGGCGGATGTAGTCGTGCTCGCGGAGGACCGGATCGGCGTTCACGCTCGAGCTGATCCGAATCGGGGGCAGGCCACGACCGCCGGGATAGCCCGCCTGAGCCAGCAGCTCGCGGGCCCGAGCCGGGTTGAAGTCGGGGGCGTTCAGTTTCGGGTTGAAGCCGAGGCTGCCCGGCGGCAAGATCCCGCGAGCGACGGTGTAGCGCCCCAGGTGCACGTGCTGGATCAATTCCTGGCGGTCGATGGCGTGCATCAGGGCGAGCCGAATGCGGCGGTCGTCGAGCGGCTTCATGCGCGTGTTGAATCCATAAAATCTGATGCTCATCATGGGTCGCTTCACGTACGTCCAGCGAGGATCCTGGACCACCTCGAGATACCCCCGGCTCGGAGGAATCGTGTCTTCGAGGGAGCCCCGCTGGAACTCGCCGAATGACGCATCCCACCGATCGCCGGGAAAGATGCGAAAGACGACCTGCGACAAGCGGGGCGGCCCGCCGAAATATGCGTCGTTGGCGGCAAGGACGATCTCGCGGTTCCGCTCCCACCGCACGAACTTGAATGGACCGGTGCCGACAGGATGCAGCCCGAACGCGTCGCCGTCCTTGCTCACGACGTCCTTGGGAACGATCTTCGCGTGTCCGATGGCGAGCAGCGACACGAGGGGGACCGTGGCCTCGGTAAGATCGATCCGAACGGTGAACCGGTCGAGCGCCTTCAGCCCAGCCACCGTGTCCGCTCGCCGCTCTCTGTATTCTCGGGCTCCGCGGACGTGCAGAAAGAGGTCCGCCGCTCCGGACCGCGTGGCGGGAGCCAGGATTCGCGACAATGAGTACACGACGTCGTCGGCCGTCACCTCCCTGCCGTGATGGAACCGCACGCCTTTCCTGAGGGTGAAGGTCCACGTCAAGCCGTCGCGGGATGCGTTCCAGAACTCGGCGAGCGCCGGTGACACCATCAGCGTCGGGTCGAACTGCACCAGGCCGTCGAAGATCTGTTGGGTGACCGCACGGCCGTAGACGTCGTCGATGCGAGCGGGATCGAGGGTCTGCGGATCGTGTCCGATCGGACGACGATAGGTTCCGCCCTTTTCCGGCTGCGGCAGCGCGGGGACCGCGCAGGCGACGACGAGGCACAGGCCGAGAACAATGCCGACGGGGGAGCGGCGGCTCCCCCGTCCGGCGTGTGTCAGAGCGTGGTGACGCTCGAACGCGGTGGTTAGCTGCCGCCGCCGTCGGCGTTGCCGATCGCCTGGAAGAACTGTGTCGACTCCGACGTCCCCGACTCCATGACGGGCGCCAGCATCAGGAACGACGCGATGACCAGAAGTGCCGCCCAGATCTTTGCCATGAACCGTCTCCTTCTCGAGATTCGGATCGCTCATCGTGAGCGATCCGTCCAGCATTCGGAGACGAGAATGAGCAACTCACCGGCCATACCGTCCCGGGACAAAACCCGGCGGATTCCGCGGGGATTCTCGCCGGAGCGCCGACGGTGGGCGTGGCCGTCACGGACAGGTTCTGGGCACCGAGCGCGGCGGCGGCTCGGCGCCGGCCAAAAACGTGCGGCGCTGACGTCAGTTAACGGCGTTGCACCGCTTCGGGTCGGTTCTGCACCAGCCGAGGGCACGTGGCTCATCTCGGGCAAGGTCTTACGTCCGGGTGAGGTGGCGACCAAGGAGCGCGATCACCCTCTGCCACCCGTCGATGACCGGTCGCCGCGTGCCATCGTGTCCTGCGGCGACGCCGGAGGGGGAAAACCATGCCGCTCGCATGCGCTTGGCGCGCGCCAGGCGTTCCCCGGCGTCGACGATGTGCGGCGCATACCGGCGCCCGCCGGACGACCTCAGCAGACGCCGCCAGCTCCGCGCGCCGTGGTTCCCGGCGATCTCGATGCGCGCCCGGCGGACGTCGCGCCCTCGCGGCGCCAAGGCCGCCGCGGCGGCGGCTCCGGCGGCCCGGGTGACCGCCTGGAGCCGCATGAGCTCGGCGTCGAGCTGATGTCCTTCTTCGAGAAGCTGCCACATCATCAGGGCGAAGGCCTCGAAGGCGCCGTCCGGCGTGGGCCACGATGACGCGGGTAGGTAGCGGGCCAGACGACCGCTGCCGATCAGCCACTGGACCAGTAACGGACGGAGCCGCTCGGGATCGATGCCGTCGGTCGCGTCGTAGCCGCGCTCGCGCGTCATCTCGGAGCGCGAGAAGGCCCCGTGCCGTCGCCGCTCGTGACGAGCCGCGAGCGCCGGGGCATCGCGCAGCATCCGCTCGACGTGGGACAGGGCCCGGCGCGCATCGTCACGCTTCAGGTCGAGCTGCGCGCAGTAGTCGAGCACCGCGGCCGGCAGGGGGCCCACGCGCTGCCCGACCGCCCGCCAGGTGCGCTCGGGGTAGTAGATGCTCGCCGCGGCGGCGACGATCTGCCGCGCGCGCGCTCGATCGAGGAGCCGTCGTCGCACGGCACGCGAGACGGCATACCGTACGTTGACGAGCGGAACGGAGACCGCGGCGTCCGAGCCATCGGTGCTCACCGCGACGGCGACCTCCTCGTCGCTGCCGAGGACTCCCCGGCGATAGAGCCGGTAGATCAAGCCGACGCCCTGCGCTCCCGCCGGCCAGCAGTCGGCCGCACGCAGCGCTCCCATGCTGGATGCGCCGACGACCAGCGCCCCGTCCTCCAGCACGTCGGCGACCTCTCGTGGAGAGACCGCGTCCTCCTGCATGAACACGCCATCGATGATGAGAAAGCCCCAGGCCCCTTTCTCGCGCTCACGGTAGAGGTCGTCCCGGCGAGCCGGCGGCCGCAGGTCGAGGCCGGGGCACCGCCCGGCGGCTTCCGTCCGCGAGATCGACGGGCCGACGAACGCGATCAGGGGACGTGCGGGGTCGGTCACAGCAGGTGCCGGAAGCAGCGCGGGCCGGGTCGGCGCATGTTCACACTGTACGAGGACAACCCGGGGATGCGCACCCGCACGACGGGGATCGACCACGACCCGTTCGTCAAGTCGACGGCAACGCATTGCGAGACGCCGGTCGCCCGCAGACGCGCGAGCAAGAAGCGCAGATCCGCGTGCAGATCGGTGGACCTGAAGCCCGTGACGCGAGCGAAGCTGCCTTTGCGCAGGCGGACGGGGCCGCGGCCGGTGGCCCGCGTCGGCGTCCGTGTCGGGCTGCGAAAGCGGTTGTACGAGTCACGCGCGGCCTGGATGATGATCAGCCGCGACTGGATGGCCTCCGACAGCGCACGGAACACCGCCACGTCCGGATCCGGATGGGTCCCCGACCCGAAGAAGCGGCGCGGCCGGCGCTCGCCGCCGGGCGCCGGGTACTGCGGATCCAGCAGGAGCGCGTGAAAGGTCGGCACGCCGATGTCGGTCGTGATGTCGACGACGTCGAGCTGCAGGCCCGCTCGAGCGAGCCGCTCCGCCCATGCGCGCGCCGGTGCGGGCAAGGTCGGAAGATCGATCTGCGTCACGGTGCGCGGCTGGTCCTCGACGTCGCCGAAGGCGGCCACGAACAGCACCTGGCTGAACGCATCACGCTCGATGACTTCACAGATCGCGTGGGCGACGGCCTCCAGGTGGATGTTGCCGGAGGCGACGCCGTTGGTGTCGACATCGCGAAGGATTCCCTCCCCCGGCGGCGTGATCACGAGGTCGAGCGGCATCAGCACGTCGCGCTCGCCCAGCAGATCGTATCCCTGGATCCAGCTGAACGTCGCGTCCGGACGATACGCGCTGTCGGCCGGAAGGTCGAAGGCGCGAGGGTCGACCGGAGACAGCGGCCCGCCGTGCGCCAGCTCCTGGTAGGACGCCCTGATCGTGGGGGCCTCGGCGCGCTCGGCCGACACGCGCTCGACGGCCTCCATCATGGCGCTCACACGGGCCGCCTCGCGCGTGGCGCCCTTGCCGTTGTGGACCTTGAGGTCGCGAGCGAGCGGCGTGACGGCCGAGTAGGCGGGCAGCCCCAGGTCGTCGAGCGGCGTGAGATCCGCGACCCGCGAGATCGGAACCTGGCGCGCGATACGCGTGACGCGAGCGTACGTCTCGGCGACGAGGACGCTGCGCTCGCCGGCGTCCACCTTCGGCGTGGACGCGAACGCCCACGGGCCGGGCGCCGGCATCACTCCTCGGCGCGGCTGCCGAAACCCCAGCGGGTCAGCATCGTCTTCAGCGAGTTGCGATGCACGCCGAGGATTCGCGCCGCCTCGCTGCGGTTCCAGCGGACCCGCTCGAGCACCCTGAGCACGATCTGTCGCTCGAACTCCTCGGTCGCCTCGCGGAGCGGAAGCGTCTCGGCGTGGCGCAGCCGCACGGTGTGATCGGGCAACAGCAGATCGAGCGGCAGGTCGTTGATCCCGATGATGGGAGTGTCCACCAGCCCCACCAGCCGCTCGATGATGTTCTGCAGCTCCCGCACGTTGCCGGGCCAGGGATAGTCGTGGAGCACGGCCATCGCCTCCGGCGACAGCCCCTCGATGCGCTTGTTCATCTCCGCGCTGTAGCGACGGATGAAATGCTCGACGAGTAACGGGATGTCGTCGCGGCGATCCCGCAAGGGCGGCACCGAGATGGGCACCACGTTCAGGCGATAGTAGAGATCCTCGCGGAAGGCCTGGTTGGCCACGGCCTGCTTGAGGTCGACGTTGGTGGCGGCGATCACGCGGACGTCGATGCGGATGATCCGCGTGCCGCCGACGCGCTCGATCTCGCGCTCCTGCAGCACGCGCAGCAGCTTGCTCTGGAGCTCGGGCTTGAGGGTGCCGATCTCGTCGAGGAAGAGCGTACCGCCCTGCGCCATCTCCAGCTTGCCGAGCTTGCGCTGGTAGGCGCCGGTGAACGCGCCCTTTTCGTGGCCGAACAGCTCCGACTCCAGCAGCGTCTCCGAGAGCGCCGCCGGGTTGACGGCGACGAAGGGCTTGTCGCGCCGCGCGCCCTGCCGGTGGATCGCGCGCGCGATCAGCTCCTTGCCCGTCCCGCTCTCCCCGGTGACCAGCACGGTGGTCGAGGTCCGGGCGACCTGCGCGATGAGGCGAAAGAGCTTCTGCATCTCGGCATGCGTGCCCACGATCTCGCCGAACTCGGGCCGCCGGGCCAGCTCCGAGCGGAGAAAGACCACCTCGCGCTCGAGGGACCGCTTCTCCAGGGCGCGACGGACGACGGCGAGCAGATCGTCTTCCTCGAACGGCTTGGTCAGGTAGTCGAAGGCGCCCAGCTTCATCGCGGCCACCGCGGTGCGGACGGTCTTCACGGCCGTGACGAGGACGACTTCGACCTGCTCGTCCATGGCTTTGATGCGCTCGAGGACCTCGATGCCGTCCATCTCGGGCAGTCGGATGTCGAGGAGGACCAGGTCGATCTCGCGGTGGCGGACGATCTCGAGGGCCTGGCGGCCATCGGCCGCTTCCACCAGCTCGTAGCCATCCTCGAGGATCAGGCGGAATGATTCCCGAAGCCCGGCGTCGTCGTCGACGATCAAGACGACCGGCCGCATCGTCCCCGACGGCTCGCCCCCTTCGGCGGCGCGAAGATCGCGCGACATGGTCCAGGACTTTACCATGCCGAACGTATCCGATCCGGGACATTGACGGCCCGCGCCCATCACGCGGAAGATCGACCCGTGCTCGCTCGCATCCTCTCGGCCGCACTCCTCGGGGTCGAAGCGGTGCTCGTCCGCGTCGAGGTCGACGTGAGCAACGGGCTCCCGGCGTTCATGACGGTCGGGCTTCCGGACTCCGCCGTCCGTGAAAGCCGGGAGCGCGTCCGCACGGCGATCCGCAACGCCGGCTTCGCCTTTCCCTCCGACCGCATCACCGTGAATCTCGCGCCCGCCGACCTTCGCAAGGAGGGTGCGGCCTTCGATCTGCCGATCGCGCTCGGCATCCTCGGCGCCACCGGCCTGCTCAAGCCGCGCGACGAGGCCTTCGTCGTCGTGGGCGAGCTCGCGCTCGACGGCCAGATCCAGCCCGTGCGGGGGACGCTGGCAGTGGTGCTCGCGTGCCGCCGGCGTGGCATCACCACCGTCCTCGTGCCCGCCGGCAACCGCACCGAGGCCGGAGCCGTCGGCGGCGTCCGGCCCCTGGGCGCCGCCACGCTGCGCGAAGCCGTTGCCCTGCTCAACGGTGAAACCGAGGAGACACCGGCGCCCGCCGCGCCCGCCGTCGACGCCGCGCCGACCGACGACGTGGACTTCACGGACGTGCGCGGCCAGGCTCACGCCAAGCGCGCGCTCGAGATCGCGGCCGCGGGGGGCCACAACGTCCTGCTCGTGGGGCCGCCGGGCGGAGGCAAGACGATGCTCGCCCGGCGGCTGCCGACGATCCTGCCCCCGCTCGGCAACGATGAGGCGATCGACGTCACGACGATCTGGAGCGTGACCGGGCTCCTGCCGAGTCGGACCGCGCTCGTCCGGCATCGTCCCTTCCGCGCGCCGCATCACACGATCTCGGTCGCCGGGCTCGTGGGGGGCGGCGGTCCTCCCCATCCCGGTGAGGTGACGCTCGCCCATCTGGGCGTGCTGTTCATGGACGAGCTGCCGGAGTTCGCTCAGCACGTGCTGGAGTCCCTCCGTCAGCCGCTCGAGGACGGCCGGGTGACCATCGCCCGTGCCAGCGGCATCGCCGATTTCCCCGCGCGCTTTCAGCTCGTCGGCGCCGCCAATCCGTGCCGGCGCGGCTGTGCCTCGCTCGACCTGTGCGTGTGCACCCCCGCCGAGCGCAGCCGGTACCTCGGTCGCCTCTCGCGCCCGCTGCTCGACCGCATCGATCTGCAGGTCGAATTGCCCGCGGTCACCCACACCGAGCTCAGCGCGCCGCCCGGCGACACGTCCGCCGTCGTCCGGCAGCGCGTGGAGGCCGCCCGAGACCGCCAGCGCCGACGGCTGCGCGGCGCCATCCGGGTGAACGCCGAGCTCAGCGCCCGCCAGATCCGGCGCGTCTGCGTCGTCCCCGGCGACGCCGAGCGAATGCTCGTCGCCGCCATGAGCCAGCTCGGGCTGTCGGCCCGCGGCCACGACCGCGTCCTCAAGGTCGCGCGAACGATCGCCGACCTCGAAGGCGCCGACTCGATCACCGCCGAGCACTGCGCCGAAGCGCTGCAGTATCGCGGCCTCGACCGCCGCTGGCGTCCATAGGGGCCCTTCGGGGGCGTGAGAGAATGAGGGTGGCTCGAGCCAGTCCGCGGAGGTGGCCGGATGCCGGGTCCCCGGGCCTCGAAGCGCCCGCGCCGATGACGCGCTACTTCGACCTGCGTTCCACCGTGCTGATCGTGGTTGGCCACGGGATCCTGCCCGAGGAGGAGGACCGGCCCATCGCGTACGACCTCAAGCGCGCGATCAACGCGCGCGGCGGCGGGTCAGAGGAACGCGCCGGGGTCGTCGTGACCGACGTCTGGATCATGAACAACGAGCTGGGTGAGTTCTTCCCGGCCATCGCGCTGGGCGGGCCGACCGTGAACGCCTTCACCGCGCAGATCTACGAGGATCTGCCCGTCGTCCTCGCCCGTGATCAGCGTGCGTTCATCCAGCTCGCCGACGAGGGCAAGCGGACCGCGATCTGGGGCATGGACCAATCGGCGACCCGCGAAGCCGTCGACATTTTCGTGAAAGAGGGCATGCTCGAGCGCTTCCTCGACCTCGTCTGGCGCCGTTCCTAGGCTCGGACGGGCGCCCGACACTTCGAGGAGCGTTGGGGCTTGGGGGCCATTTCGGGGCCCCCATCTACTACAACCGGCCGCGAGCGGAAGGTTGGGGCGGGACGTTCGTGTAGACGACCGTGCCGTCCGGGGCCTCGGTGCGATAGAAATCCCGTAGCACCGGAGCCGCCGCCGCTGCGGGTGGACCGAACAGACCCAGCACCTTCGTCACGTAGTCGCGGGTCTCGGCATACGGCGGAACTCCGCGGTGGTTGAGCACCGCCTGCTCACCCGCGTTATAGGCGGCCAGCGCGAGCTTGAGGTCATTGCCGAAGCGATCGATCAGCCCGCGCAGGTGACGCACGCCGCCGTCGATGTTCTGACGGGGGTCGAACGAATCTCGTACCCCGAGCATCGACGCGGTGCCCGGCATCAGCTGCATCAGCCCACGCGCTCCCTTGCGGGAAACCGCCTGCGCGTTGAACCCGGACTCGACGCGGATGACCGCC
>WNGF01000472.1_pt1 | contig 58011 bp, 43 predicted proteins | sample 5400641 | NCBI WGS metagenome assembly WNGF01 (sample SAMN13153371, study PRJNA577476) | soil metagenome | isolation source: 80 cm soil or saprolite under grassland replicate 2 | place: USA:California | collected 2016-06-15
GTCCGCACCGCCCACGTCGACCCCCAAGCCGACCCTGTTTCCCGCGCCGACGCGGAATCCGGCCCCGGCCGCGCCGGCCCCGGCCCCCACGCCCAGCGGCGGCACCAATCGAACCCGCCGCCTCCCCACGCCGGTTAAACCGTAACTTCCGGCCAGATGCATTCACTCCTTGCACCAATCTCCGTCGTCTGCCTTCTGATCGGCAGCGGCCGATGGTGCCTGGGCTTGGGCGAGCCCACCGTCGAGCTTACCGGCATCGTCCATTTCAACGATCGCGCTCGCGCGCTCATCGAGATTACCCAACCGCCGCCCCGGGCCGTCATGCACCGGGCGATTCTTGCCCAAGGCGACACGTTCGAAGGCGTGACGGTGCTCGAGGTCGATGAAAAGGCCGCACGCGTGCGGCTGCGCCACGGTAGCGTGGAAACGTTCCTCGCCCTCGGCGGCGCTGATCCTGAAGTCGCCGGACGCACCTTCAACCTCAAGGCTGCGGACTCGTCCCAATTACTCGACGTTTACCAGGAATTGTCCGGCAGCACGGTCCTGCTTTCGCCCAGACTGCCTGGAGCGAAATTCGACCTGAAATCCGAACGTCTCGCTCCCGGAGAAGCCTTGCCCTATCTGCAAGACGCCTTTCGGGCGAAGGGTATCGTTTTGCAGTCGCGCGGGACGAAGTTTGTCTTTGCGGTGCGTGATTCGGAGCTGGCCCGCTTGGTGGCCATTCCCGATGCCCCCGCTCCGCCCGCCGCTGGCTCCGAAACATTTCCCGCCGGCCTGATGAAGTTTATCAACGCCGACCTCTCCCAGTTACTGGACATTTACCAGGAGTTAAGCGGACGGACGGTTTTGCGGTCCTCCAAGTTGAGCAGCGCCAAGGTAAGCTTCCGCACTCAAACCGAGCTGAACCGGGCGGAGGCCGTGTGGTTGATGGACGCGGTGCTCGCCCTGGCGGACGTCGCGATGATTCCTCAAGGGGAAAAGTTTGTCTTCGCCTTGGCGGGACTCGAAGCGGCGCAGCTACCCGGCATTGCGGCAAAACCGGCGCTTGCCGGCCCTCAAGACCTGAACCCGCTGACGCCTGCGGAGATGACGCTCAAGGCCGTCGGACTGCACGACTTCCTTAACCTCTACGCCCGCCTGATCGGACGCGAACCGTTGCCGTTGGAACCAACCACGCCGTCGGTGAAAGTCAGTTTTCGCCCCCAAACTCCGCTCACAATGAGCGAAGCGGTCTATGCCCTCCAAGCGTTGGCGGAGATCAACGGTCTCGGTTTCGTCCCGGTTGGAGACAAACAGGTCAAGGTCCTTCCTGCCGCGAACGTCCGCCCCGAGCCCAAGCCAAGCTACCCATGAAACGACTTGTCACTGGTAACTTGTCACTGGTAACTGGCGATTTGCAGAAGCTCATCCCGAGTGTGACCCTCTTTTCAATTTCCAGTTACCAGTTACCAGCTACCAGTTACAAGTCTAAGCGGTTCATGGTCCCAACGCGTGGCAAAAAGCCAAGGAGGCTTTCCATGAACGCCAACCAAGGAACCATTGTGAAAAATTTCTTAAAACTCCTGACGTTCGTGGCGCTCGCCAGCGCACCGCTCGCCCGCCCCGCCACCAACCCAGCACCCACCGCAACTCCGCTCCCCGCTGCTCCCGCGCTGAGTCCGGAAGCCGAGGCCGCAGCACGCGCGGCGCTGCAGAAAGCTTACGCCCAGGCCGACAACACCAACACCCCGGCCAGACGCCCCCTGCCCGCCCGAGTGACCAATGCTCCCGCAGGAACCCCCACGCCAGCGGCTGCTGCTCCTCCTCCTCCTTCGAACACTCCGGCGGGAGCAGCAAACCCGTCGCCCGCGGCCACGGCTCCAACCAAGGCTGCGGCTCCGGCAGCGACGAACCCCGCCACCACGCAAGTCGTCGGCCCTGCGCCGGCTGCTCCCCCCAACGCGGCGGCTCCTCAACCCGGTACGCCTGCCGCCGCCAGGACCACCACCAACACCCCCGCCACCACCGCGGCCGGCGTGAAGGCAACCAACATCACCGGCACCGCCACCAACCGCGCCCGAACCCAGGCCACCCCCGTCCTGCCGGCGGCGGGCGCACCCCCCGCCGCGGGTCAGAAGAATGTCGCCGGCGCCCCCGTTCCCGGGGCGGCCGGAGCCGCCGCCGCGCCAGGTGCGGCCGCCGCCGGCGCAAAGAAGCCGGACGAAAACGAAATTTTTCCCGCCGGCTTGATCAAATTCCAGGAAGCCGACCTCAGCCAGGTGCTGGAAATCTACCAGGAATTGACCGGCCGCACCGTGCTCAAGCCGGCCAGTGCTCCGGCGGTGAAAATCACCATCAAAACCCAGACCGAGTTGACGCGCGCCGAAGCGGTCCAGGCGCTGGACACCATCCTGTCCATGAATGGAATCACGATGGTGCCCGAAGGTGAGAAATTTGTGAAAGCCGTGGCCGAGGCCCAAGCTGGTGCCGCCGCGGGGCGGCTCAACGATCTGCCACCGGAATTGCTGCCCGAATCCGGCACCTACGTCACGCACGTGGTGCAACTCAAGAACGCCACTCCGAATGACATCCTGCCCGTGCTCACCCCGTTTTCCAAAGCACCCAACAGCATTCTCACCATCCCCAGCACCGGCATGCTCGTGCTGCGCGACTACGCCGAGAACGTCAAGCGCATGGTCGAGATGATCGAGAAAGTGGATGTGGTGCCGCAACAGGAGTTCGAATCGGTGGTCATCCCGATCAAATACGCCCTGGCCGGCGACATCGCCCAGGTGCTGGGCAGCTTGACCGCGGGCGGCGGGGGTGGCGCCACCACCGTCGGCCGACAACAAACCCGCACCGGTTTGACCGGTCCGACCGGCGGACTGGGAGGCGCGGGGGGAGGCTACCCTGGCCAGCCCGGCTACAATCCGAACAATCCAAATCAATTCGGCCAACAGCAACAGGGTCTCGGCGGGGTCGGTGGTCTGGGCGGGGGCGCCGCCGGCCGTTCCTCTTTTCAGAACCGGCTCCAGCAAATCGTCAACCGCGCCGCCACCGGTGGGGCCGGCGGGGACATCTTCGTGCTCGGCCAGACCAAAATCATCGCCGACGAGCGGATCAACGCCCTCCTGATCTTCGCCAGCAAGACCGACTTGAGCACCATTTCAAATATCATCGAAAAACTTGACGTCGTGCTCGCCCAGGTGCTTATTGAGGCCATCGTCATGGAGGTCAGTCTCGGCAACGATTTGAACTACGGCATCAGCTATCTGCAAACCAACCCGCGCAAGATCGGCAGCATCGCGACCGGCGTTGGCGCGATCAATAACGGGCCCTTCCTCAGCGCCGCCAATTTCGGCAGCCTGGCCACCAACGCCGCCGGCGCCCTGCCCAGCGGTTTCAGTTACTTCGCCAGTTTCATGGATTTCGACGCCACCGCCACCGCCATCGCCAAAGACAGCCGCGTCAATGTGATCTCGCGACCCCGCATCCAAACTTCCCACGCGGTCGAAGCGAACCTGTTCGTCGGCAACACCCGCCCCTATGTCACCGGCAGCTACTCCTACTTCGGCGGCGGACCGCAAACGCAATTCCAGCAGCAGCAGATCGGCTTGACCCTCTCGGTGCTGCCCTTGATCAACGCCGAAGGGCTCGTCGTGATGGATATCCGAACCAAAATCCAGCAGATCGGCGAAGAGATTAAAATCGACGCCAACTTCAGCGTGCCCGAGACGGTGGACCGCGAGGCTAATTCAAAAGTGGCGGTGCGCGACCGCGAGACGATCCTGCTCGGCGGCTTCATCTCTTCGACCAAGAACAAGTCCAAATCAGGCGTACCCATCCTCAAGGACATCCCGATCCTGGGCAACCTCTTCCGCAGCACCAGCGACAGTGACCAGCGCAAGGAACTCATTATCCTGATTCGCCCCACCGTGCTGCCCACGCCCCTGGACGCCGCCACTTACGCTTCGGAGGAGCGGGCCAAGCTCCCCGGAACGCGCCGCGCCGAACAGGAGTTCCTGGATAGCGAGCGCAAGCTGCTGGACGATGAAAACCGCCGGCACGAGAAAGAAATTCGCAAACTTCAGAAGAAGGAAGGGTCCTCCAAGTAGGCGCTAACCGGCCTTTTTTTAATTCATCATGATGTTGTCAGCCAAGGCCCTCCGTCCCTTGTTCCTCAGCGGGTTGCTGTCGCTGCTCTGCTCCCTCCCCAGCCCGGCCCGCGCGGATAGCGTGGTCTCCCCGTGTGATCAGCTCGGACTCGAAGCCGCCATCGCCGAGGGCGGCACCATCACGTTCGACTGCGACGGGATGATCGTCATAACCAACACCATCACCATCTCGGAAGACCTGACACTCGATGCCACAGGACACAGCGTCACCATCAGCGGTCCCGGAACGACCAATGCCGTGCGCTTGTTCATGGTCGAGCCGGACGTCAATTTCACGCTGGTCAACCTGAAGCTGATCAACGGACTCAGCACCAATGGTGGGGCCATTTTCCTCGACGAAGGAAGCATCCTCATGGCCAGTGCGTGTGTTTTCTCCAACAATATCGCTTTCGGCAGCAACGGTGTCTCTGGCGCCAGCGCTCCAACCAACAGCGTCGTCGCCAACGGCCCCGATGGACACAATGGAACCTCCGGCCTGACTGCGTGCGGCGGCGCGGTCTTCAACCTCGGCACAGCTTGTTTCACGGCTTGTTCGTTCCTGACCAACATCGTCGCCGGCGGCCAGGGCGGTAGTGGTGGTAACGGCGGCAACGGCCTCTTTACCGGCGGCGACGGGGGCTCGGGCGGGCGCGGGGGCAGCGCGCTGGGAGGCGCCATTTACAATCTGGGCGAGATCGCCGTCACCAACTGCAATTTCAACAGCAACGAGGCCGTCGGGGGCGATGCCGGCGCCGGCGGAAATGGCGGGAACGCGCCCTTTCCAGGCGTCAACGGCCGGGGCGGCTCCGCCGGCGCATCCTCGGGCGCCGCCATTTTCAATCATAAAGCCAGCCGGAGCACCATTATCAGTTCGACCTTCGCGCTCAATGGGGCGGCCAGTGGCGACAGCGCGAATGCCGGCGGCGGCAGCGGTCGCGGCCGCCGCGGTTCCAATGGCCCGCACAGTTCAGGTGGGGCGATCGCCAACTTTGGGACAAATGTGATCGTCAACTGCACTTTCTTCGCCAACGCCGCCATCGGCGGTGGTGGAGGCCAGGGTGGGCCCAGCAAGTTCGAGGGCGGACGCGGTGGAACGGGGGGCTCTGCCTGGGGTGGAAACGTGTTCAATGGAGGCAAGACGGCCCGGTTAATGGCCACCAACTGCACCTTCTCCGACGGCGGCGCCATCGGCGGCACCAACGGCCTGGGTGGCTCCGGCCCCTTCGTCGGGAAGAATGGGACGCGCGGCGCGAGCCGCGGCGGCAATATTGCCGGCAGCAACGGCGTGTTCTACCTCAAAAACTGCATCATGGCTTACCCGAGCGCCGGCACCAACGGTTATGGCAAATTGACCGACACCGGCTTCAACCTCAGCTCCGACCGCAGCATCAAGCTCAATCGCAAAATGGGGAGCATCACCAACACCGATCCCCGGCTGGACATCCTCCGGGACAACGGCGGCCCCGTGCAAACTCTCGAACTGCTCAGCGACAGCCCGGCCATCGACGCCGGAGACACCAACTTTTGTCTCGTCAGCGACGCGCGCGGCGTGGCCCGTCCCCTCGGGAACCGCTGCGACCTCGGCGCCTACGAAGCCGGGCAACGATTGCTGGCGCCGCAGATCGTTTCTCAGCCGAGCAACCAGGTTGCCCAGGAAGGCGGCAGCGCCACCTTCCGCGTCGTCGCGACGGGCGACCCACCGCTGAGTTACCAATGGCAGCTCAGAACGGTCGGGGGCTCTTTCCAGGAGATCGACGGCGCCACCAGCAGCAGCTACACCGTGACGGATGCGAGCTCCGCGGACGAAGGGGAGTATGAGGTAATCGTCTCGAATAATTCCGGTTCGACCAACAGCGCTGCCGCGACGTTCACCGTGGTCAGCCCTCCGACGATCACCGACCAACCGCAGGAAGTGAGCCTGGACCAGGGCGAAAACTTCACGCTCAGCGTCACCGCCGACGGAGATGAGCCACTCGAATATCATTGGTTGACCAACGGGGTCTCCATCCCCGGCGCGCTGCTCAGCACCTACAGCGTGGTCGGCGCGGCGGCGAAGGATGACGCCGATTACCAGGTGGTCGTCTGCAATCCTTACGCCTGCGTCACCAGCGACGTGGCCCACGTCACCGTCAACACGCTGATGGTTCCCCCCGCCATCCGCCAGCAGCCAGTCAGTGTCAATGGCTACACCGGGGATAACGTGACCTTCGCCGTGACGGCCGTCGGCCTCTCCTTGTCCTACCAGTGGTTTTTCAATGCCACCAACCCCCTGCCTGGCGCCACCAGCCGGACCTTGACCCTGAGCAACGCTCAACTCACCAACAATGGAACTTACCGCGTGGTCGTGACGAACGTGCTCGGATCCGCGACCAGTGCGCCCGCCTCCCTCAACCTGACCAACTCCGCCCCCATCATCACCCTGCACCCCAGCGACGCCAGTGCGGTCGTGGGCAGCAACGTCACGTTCAGCGTTTCGGTGGTGGGTTCCAAACCGTTCCTCTACCAGTGGATTTTTACTGATCAATCCCTCACCGCTCCGACGAACTCGACTGTCAACCTCACCAATAGCGTCTCGGGCTCCTTGCTGCGCATCACGACCAGCTCGACCGGCTCCTCCCTGACCATCACTTTGGTGCCACCGGCTTCGGGAATGCCTTATATGGTGGCGGATGAAGGTGTTTACCAGGTGAATGTGTTTAACCCCGTCGGCAGCAGTCTGAGTAACGAAGCATTACTGGATGTCCTGGGGTTTGGCGTCGGTAATTGAGTGGCGCTCAAGCTGCCTCGACTGCGCATTGGAGCATGAACCGGAGCGCGGCCGGGCCCCCAGCCATTGACGATTTACGATGTACGATTTACGAGCGCCACGCAGCGCAGATCGCCGGGCGCGCGAATCGTGTAGAGCCGCGATCTCTCCATCGGGGCCTCGTAAATCGGACATCGTAAATCGCTCGGCCCAGGGAGAAGGCGGGATTAAAAATCTCATTGCCGGGCCGGCTAAATCGGTCAAGATTGCCTGCTCGTCGCGAGTGAACTACTATATGGCCATGTTCGACCTGAGCCGCCAACAGCAACTATTCCTGTGCGTGGTGCTGCTGCTGCTGTTGACAGGCTGGGCCGTCAAAGCCTGGCGAACCATTCATCCGCCGGCCCGACAAGCGGTCTCGGCCGGTCCTTGAGTCTTTTATGCACACCGACAACTTCGACGAAGCCATTGCGCAGATCGTCCAGAAGGACCCGCGTTATCAGCACGACGCCTATCAATTCGTTCGCGAGGCCCTCGATTACACCCAGAAGATGCTGAGCAAAGTGGCCAAGAGTGAACCGCGCCAGGCTACGGCCGAGTCGTCGCCGGAGGGGAAGATCCGTCATGTCACCGGCCAGGAACTGCTCGCCGGCATCCGGGCCTGCGCCCTCGATCAGTTCGGGCCCATGACCCTCATCGTCTTGCAGGAATGGGGCGTGCGTTCCTGCGAGGATTTTGGTGAAATTGTTTTCAACATGGTCGAGAACAACCTGCTGGCGAAAACGAAGAACGACAGCCGGGAAGACTTCAAGGGCGGCTATGACTTCCACGGGGCCTTCCGCCAGCCGTTCCTGCCTGCGGGCACCCCTCCCGTGGTGGAAAGCGAACCGAAAGCCAGCCGGGCTTGACCAGGCGCGGACAGGCAGCTCCTGAGGCACACCGGGCGCCCTGGTTCTTGCTCTTGAAATTATGACCGCTCCCCGCACTTCCGGACTTCGTATGGGCGTCAAGCCCGCCCTGCCTGCCATCCCGCCCGGAGTGCGGTTCAGCACGCTGCCCAACGGCCTGACCCTGGTCGTCCGCGAGGATCACAGTGCGCCGGTGGTTTCCGCGCAGGCCTGGTGCAAGGCGGGCAGCATTGATGAGGGCAAATGGCTCGGCGCCGGCCTCTCCCATGCCCTGGAACACATGCTCTTCAAGGGCACGACCACGCGCGCCGCGGGCCGCATCGATCAAGAGGTGCAGGATGCCGGCGGTTATATGAATGCTTACACCTCGTTCGACCGCACGGTCTATTGGATCAATGTCCCCAACACCGGCGCCACCGTCGCCATCGACATCCTTTGCGACATCATGCAGAACGCCACCCTCCCGGCTGACGAATTAGCCAGGGAAATGGACGTGATCCGGCGCGAAATGGACATGAACCAGGACGATCCGCACCAGCGCTCCGCCCGGCGCCTCTTCGAAACTGCTTACACCCGCAGCCCCTATCGCTTCACCATCATCGGTTACCCCGACATTTTTAATGAAGTCCGCCGCGAAGACATTCACGCCTACTACAAGGAGAAGTACGCCCCGAACAATATCTTCTTCGTCGTGGTCGGAGACTTCTGCGCGACCCAGGTCGAAGAACAGATCCGGGCCGCTTTCGCCAAGGCCAAGGCCCGTCCCATGCCGCCGGCCGTCCTTCCGACCGAGCCCAAGCAAATCGCCGCGCGCGAAGTGATCGAGGAAGCCCCCATCGAGATGGGCCACTTCCACTTTAGCTGGCACATTCCTGAGCTGCGCCATCCCGATGTGCCCATCCTCGACGTGCTGGCCACTCTCCTCGGCGGCGGACGCAGTTCGCGCCTTTATCAACAGGTCCGCGAGCGCAAGGGACTGGTCAATTCGGTCGACGCCTGGACCTACAGCCCCGGCAATCCCGGCCTGTTCGGCATGAGCGCCGTGGTCGAGCCGGACAAATTCGAGACCGCGCGCCGCGCGATGCTTGCGGAGGTGGAGCGGATGAAGGCCAGACCCGTCTCGCGCGCCGAGTTGACCAAAGCCGTGAAGCAATTCACCGCCGGAACTCTCGCCAGTCGCAAGACCATGCAGGGCCAGGCCCAGGACCTCGGCGGCAACTGGATCTCCGCGGGAGACTTGAACTTCTCCGAACGTTACCTCGCCGCGGTCGAACGCATCACCCCCGCCGACCTCCAGCGCGCCGCGCGCGAGTATCTCACCGAGGAGAGCCGCTCGCTCTACGTCCTGCTCCCCAATGGCGCTTCCCCCAGCTCCATCCCCCAACCAGAAGCTCACGCCGACCACGCCATCCGGAAATTCGAATTGGCCAACGGCCTGCGCCTGCTCGTCAAGGAGGATCATCGCCTGCCTTTCGTCGAGTTCCGCGCCGTGTTCGAAGGAGGGGTCCTGGCCGAAACGCCGACCAACAACGGCAGCACCCTCCTCCTGACCAAGATGCTCTTGCAGGGCACCCGGCGCCGCCGCGCCGAGCAGATCGCCTCCGAGATCGAGTCCGTCGGCGGCCACCTCGACACCTACGGCGGCAACAACAGTTTTGGCGTCAATGCCGAGGTGATGAGCGCCGACTTCCAAACCGGGCTCGATCTCTTCGCCGATGTTCTCCTTCATCCGTCCTTTCCCGCCGAAGCCCTCGAGCGCGAACGGCTCATCCAACTCGCCAACCTCCGGGCGCAAAAAGATGAACTGCTCAACAGCGCCAGCAAACTGATGCGCCACGGTCTCTTCGGCGAGAAGAACTACGGCCTCCACACCCACGGCAACGAGGCCAGCGTGCAACGCCTCCAGGTCCCGGACCTCAAGGAATTCCACCGCGCGCTCGTCCTGCCCAACAATTGCGTGCTCGCCGTCTTCGGCGATGTCACCGTCGCCGGGGTGACCAAGGCGGTGGAGACCAAGTTCCGCGGGTGGCTCAAGGGACCGGCCCCTCTGCCCAACCTTGCCCCGACCCCGCCGCTCAAGAAACCGAAGCGCCTCGTCGAGACGCGGGACAAAAAGCAAGCCGTCATGGTCATCGGCTTTCCCGGAACCTCCCTGCACGATCCCGATCGCTTCGCCCTGGAACTGATCCAGGAAGCTTGCAGCGATCTTGGCTCGCGCCTGTTTTTGCGCGTGCGCGAAAAACTCGGCTTGGCTTACTACGTCGGCGCGCAGAATTTCCTCGGCCTGGTGCCCGGCTACTTCGCCTTCTATGTGGGCACTGACCCGGCCAAAGTCGGACTGGTCGAAGCCGAGTTGCTCAAGGAAGCCGAGGAACTCCGCCACCACGGCCTGACCGAGGAAGAACTCAAGCGCGCCAAAGCCAAAGTCATCGGCCAGAAAAAAATCGCGCGCCAGGACCTGGGTGGCTACGCGCTGACCACGGCGCTCGATGAGCTCTATGGCCTCGGCTATCAACAGACCGACCTGGAGGACGCCCAATACGAGGCCGTCACCCTGGAGGAGACCAAGGCGGTCGCGCAGAAGTATCTGAAACCCGACGCCCTCGTCGTCGCCGTCATCCAACCGGGACATGAGGGGTTGAACCGCTAATCTGCGCTAATCATCGCTAATGAGATCGACCGCATCCGGCGATTAGGTCGCTTTGCCTGGGGACGCCCGCGCTACCACCTCCATAATCGTTGTTCCATCAGCGTTTATGAGCGCAGATTAGCGGTTCAACCTCTCGCCTGAATATTTTTACGAAAGAATCCCTCCCGTATTGTTCTTCACTGGCTCCGCGGCGCCCCCGGACGCTTCAGGCTTTCCCATCACCGGATGTTCCCCTAAGCTCGGCCCCGCATGACTCCGGGAGCCGACTACTTGAACCAGTGCCGCGAACTCATTGGCATCGTCGAGAAACAGCAACCGGCGATCGAGCAGGCCGCCGACTGGTTTGCCCAGACCATCCTGGCCGGGCGCATGGTCCACCTGTTTGGCTCCGGCCACAGCCGGATTCTCGTCGAAGAAATGTGGCCGCGTTACGGCTCGTTTCCCGGCTTCAATCCCATTGTGGAACTCTCGCTCAGCTTCCACCACCTGGTCGTGGGAGCGAACGGTCAGCGCCAGGCGATGTTCCTCGAGAATGTCCCGGGCCTGGCGGCGCGAATTCTGCGTAACTTCGATCTCTCCCCGAAGGACTCGGCCCTCGTCGCCTCCTCCAGCGGTGGCAACGTCGTCCCCATCGAAATGGCGGAGGGTTTCAAACAGCGCGGCGTCAAAGTCGTGGCCATCGTCAGCCGGCGGCACGCCGCCGCCAGCCCCAGCCAACTGGCCGACGGCCGCAACCTGGCCGACGTCGCCGACCTCGTGCTCGACACCGGCGCCCCGGTGGGCGACGCCATGGTGAGAATCGAAGGCCTCGACACCCCAGTCTCGCCCGGATCCACCGTCGGGGGCTGCCTGCTGGTCAACAGCATCAAAGCGGAAGTGGCGGCCCGTCTCACCCGGGCCGGCCAACCGCCGAAGGTGCTCACCGCCGGGGCGGTTCTCGGCGCCGAGAAGGCCGCGGCCTTGTTCGAAGCGGCCTACGACGAGCACGCCCGGCGCCTGGCCCGACTTTACGAAAAAGCGGGACTCACCCCATGAGCGCTCAACTGCTGCTGGTCGAGTGTTCCGATCGGCCTGGCCTGGTCCATGGCATTACCGGGGTGCTGCTGCGCCATGGGTGCAACGTCACCACCAACCACGAGTTTGTGGACGCGCAGACCAGCCGGTTTTTCATGCGCACCGAATTCACCGGCCCGGCCGCCCGGTCGCCCCTCGAAGGTGAAATCCGCGCCGTGCTCCCACCGGAGGCAACCGTGCGCGTGACGAAGATCGAGCCGCGGCGAGTCGTGGTCCTCGCCTCGCGCGAGCATCATTGCCTGGCCGATCTCCTGGTCCGAAACGCCTTCGACGAGTTGAACGCCCGGATCGTGGCCGTGGTCAGCAACCATGCCGAGCTCGGCGCGCTCGTCGGGAAGTTCAACGTCCCTTTCCATTGCCTCAGCCATGAGGGATTGACGCGCGAGGAACACGAGGAGCGGCTCCTCGGATGGATCGAAAAACAAGCCCCGGAATATCTGGTTCTCGCCAAATACATGCGCATTCTCAGCCCGGGATTCGTGCGTCGCTTTGCCCACCGGATCATCAACATTCACCATTCCTTTTTGCCGGCGTTCGTTGGCGCGAAACCTTACGCGCAAGCCTTCCAACGCGGCGTGAAAGTCATCGGCGCCACCGCGCACTTTGTCACCGAAGAACTCGACCAAGGACCGATCATTGTCCAGGAAGTCCTGCCGGTGAACCACACGCACACCCCCCAGGACCTGGCCCAGGCCGGGCGGGAGGTGGAGAAAACGGCCCTCGCTCGCGCCTTGCGGCTCGTCTTCGAAGATCGAGTTCTGCTCTGTGGCAATCGAACCATTATTTTTGACTAACCCGGCCACGTCCATGCCTTCGCCGCCCCTTCGCACCACGGTCATTGGCAGCTACCCGTTCCCCGGCTGGCTGGAGTTTTCCTGCCAGCACCTCGAGCGGTTCGGCGACGCCGACCGCGCGGAACTGATCGAGGACGCCGTCAGCATCGCTCTGCGCGACCAGTTGGACGCGGGACTCGATGTCATCACCGACGGGGAACAGACGCGCCTTGATTTCAACCTCTCGTTTTACGGCTTTCTCGAGGGCATCGAACTCGAGTCGGCTTCGCCCCGGCGCTTTGGACCGCCCGCCCATGATCAGCGGGGAAAACACAAAGTCACCGGTGACCTGCGCGCCCCGCGCGGGCTGGGCACGGTCGAGGACTTCGCGCGACTCAAACGGCTGGCGGGTCCGGCTTCAGCCTCGGCGAGTCGGCGCACACCGATCCTCAAAGCCAGCGTGCCCGGTCCCTACACGCTGAGCGGACGGCTCATCCCGAACGAGCGCTATTCGGATCGCGACGCGTTGACCGAAGCGTTGCTGCCGCTGGTCCGCGCGGAGTTGGAAGCCCTGGTGGAAGCCGGCTGCCAGGAAATCACCGTGGACGAACCCTCCATGAGCTGCTACGCGCACCGCGAAAATCCCGCCCGGCTCGTGGACTTCTTCAACCGCACGGTCGAGCCCATCGTCGGTCGATGCCGTCTCTCGACCCATCTTTGCTTCGGCAACTACAAGGGCCGGGCGGTCGGTCCGCGACGTTACGCCCCCATGTTCCCGGCTTTCCTCGACTTCCACGTGGACGAGATCCACCTGGAGATGGCCAGCCGCGAATTTGCCGAGTTGGACCTCCTCAAACTCGTCGCCTCCAGGAAGGACGCAGCCATCGGCATCATCGACGTGAAGAGCTATTATATCGAAACGGTGGACGATGTGGTCGCGCGCGTCCGCGCCTGCCTGCAACACGCGCCCCCGGAGAAGCTGTCGTTCGCACCGGACTGCGGCTTGAGCCAGACGGCGCGGTGGGCCGCCCGGCAGAAGTTGCGGAACCTGGTGGCCGGCGTAAAACAGGTGCGGAAACAATTGGGAATCCCAAATGACCTATGAGTTTTGTGCAGCGATACCTCGATGAGACACAGCAAGTGATCGCTCAACTCAACCCCGCGGCCATCGAACGGGTGGTGGATGAACTGGCCGCGCTGCGCGACCGGGGAGGCCGCCTCTTCATCCTCGGCGTGGGCGGCAGCGCCGCCAACGCCTCGCATGCGGTGAACGACTTCCGCAAAATTTGCGGCCTCGAAGCCTACGCGCCGACGGACAACGTCTCCGAACTCACCGCCCGAACCAACGACGAAGGCTGGGCCACGGTGCTGGCCGAATGGCTCAAAGGCAGCCGCCTCGGCGCGAAAGACGCGGTGCTCATCTTTTCCGTCGGCGGCGGTAACATCGAGAAAAACGTCAGCCCCAACCTCGTTGCCGCCATTCAACTGGCGCAACAGGTCGGCGCGCGCATCCTCGGCATCGTCGGGCGCGACGGAGGCTGCACGGCCAGGGAAGCCACCGCCTGCGTCATCATCCCCACGGTGAACCCGGAGCACGTCACCCCGCACTCGGAAGCTTTTCAGGCCGTCGTCTGGCACCTCTTCGTCTCCCATCCGAAACTGAAGGTGCATCGGACCAAGTGGGAAGGGACCAGGTGAATGACCAATGACCAATGACCAATGACCAATGACCAATGACCAGTGAATGACCGATGACCAATGTCCTGGACCAATGAACAATGAACCTCCAAGGTCCAATGCCCAAGGCTCGACTCACGCAGCCGAAGAGCCTGACGCGCGCTCGCTGGTCATTGGGCATTGGACATTGGGCATTCTTTGGTCATTGGTCATTGGTCATTGGTCATTCTTTGTTGTCACGGCTCGCTCCGTCGCATATTAGCCGATGAGTACCGATGCTGGCTCCATGCTGCGCCGGGCGGTTTTCCTCGATCGCGACGGGGTCCTCAATCGCGCGCTCACCCGGGAGGGTAAGCCCTCTGCGCCGTCGAGTCTCGGCGAGTTCGAACTCCTGCCCGGAGTCGAAGAAGCTTGCCGCAAGTTGAAACAAGCCGGATTCCTGCTCGTCGTGGCGACCAACCAACCCGAGGTGGGCCGCGGCGCGATGAAGCAGGAAACGGTCGAAGCCATCCACGAGCAGTTGCGCCGCCTGCTGCCAATGATCGATCGGGTGGAAGTGAGCTACGACGCCGGCAACGAACAACCCCCCTCGGAGTTTCGCAAGCCGCGCCCGGGCCTGCTCCTGCGGGCGGCGCGCGAGTTGGGCATCGACCTGGCCGCCAGTTTCATGGTGGGCGACCGCTGGCGCGACATCGACTGCGGCCACGCCGCCGGATGCGCGACCATTCTGATCGACTACGAATACGACGAACCCCTGCGCCGATCCCCGCACTACCGCGCCAAGAGCCTGCTCGAAGCCGCCGAACTCATCCTCGGGCTTGCGGGCAAGAGCGCGGCGTGATTGTGGAGGATGCGGGATGCGGGCCAGTCGCCGCCCATCCTGCATCCTGTATCCCGTATCCCGTATCCTGTATCCCGTATCCTGTATCCCGTATCCCGTATCCCGTATCCTGCATCCTGCATCCCGTATCCTGCATCCCGTATCCTGCATCCTGCATCCCGTATCCTGCTCCGGGCTCCCGGCCGCCCGAAGCCGACGCGTGGAGCGCTCAAACCAGGATGCCCTTGACCACTTCGCCAAACACGTCGGTCAACCGGTAGTCGCGCCCTTGGAATTTGTAAGTCAGTTTCGTGTGGTCGAGTCCGAAGCAGTGGAGGATGGTGGCCTGGAGGTCGTGGACGTGCACTTTGTCTTTGACGACATGATAGCCCAGTTCGTCGGTCTCGCCGTAAACGGTGCCTGGCTTGATGCCGCCCCCGGCCATCCAGATGGAAAAGCAGTGCGGGTGATGATCGCGCCCAAGGAGCTTGGAGCCGTTGCGCTCTTCGTTCATCGGCGTGCGCCCGAATTCACCGCCCCAAATCACCAGCGTGTCCTCCAACAAGCCTCGCTGTTTGAGATCCTTGAGCAGCGCGGCGCAGGCGCGGTCCGTTTCCTTGCAGCGCAGTGGCAGCGAGGTCATGAGGTCGTCGCTCGGCGCGGTGCCGTGACTGTCCCAGCCCCAGTGATAGAGTTGCACGAAACGCGTGCCGCGCTCGAGCAGGCGGCGGGCCAGCAGGCAATTGTTCGCGAACGAAGCCTTGCCCGGTTCGGTCCCGTACATCTGGTGGACTTCCTTCGGCTCGGCCGAAATGTTCATCAACTCCGGCACGCTGGTCTGCATCTTGTAAGCCAGCTCAAATTGCGCGATGCGGGTCAGCGTTTCCGGGTCGCCCACTTGTTTGAGTTGCATCTCGTTCAAATCCTTCAGCGCATCGAGGGAGCGGCGGCGCGTGGCCGAATCCATGCCGGGCGGATTGGAGACGTAGAGCACCGGGTCGCCCTGGGAACGGCATTGCACGCCCTGGTAAACCGTGGGCAGGAAACCGCTGCCCCAGAGCGACGCGCCACCGTCCGGTGATTTGCCCCCCGAAGCCAGGACGACAAAGCCGGGCAAATCCTGGCCTTCGCTGCCCAGCCCGTAGGTCAGCCAGGCCCCCATGCCCGGCCGCCCGAGTCGCGACGAACCAGTGTGGAGAAACAGCTGCGCCGGCGCATGGTTGAATTGCTCGGTGAACATCGACCGGACGATGCAGATATCGTCCACCATCGTGGATAGATGAGGCAGGAGATTCGACAGTTCCACCCCGCTCTGACCATGCCGGGCGAAGGCATGCGGACTGCCGAGCATCTTGGGAATGCCTTTGATGAAAGCGAACCGTTCCTTCTTGATGAGGGATTCAGGGCAGGGCTGGCCGTTTAATTCCTTCAATTTCGGTTTGTAATCGAACAGATCGAGCTGCGAAGGCGAGCCGGCCATGTGGATGTAGATCGCCCGACGGGCGCGAGGGCTAAAGTGCGGGCGCTTCGGCGCCAGCGGGTTGGCCGGCGCCAGCGGGGCCGCGGCCGCCAGCAACTGCTCGTCCAAAAGGGACGCCAACGCCACCGAGCCGATGCCCGTAGCGCAGCGGCCGAAGAATTGACGGCGCGTAACGGCCTTTAAGCTTTGTTCGTTGAACTCTTGAAGAATGGGATGCATGCGGGGCGGGGTTGAGTAATCAGTAATCAGTAATCAGTTGTCAGTTGTCAGTAATCAGTGTTGAGCATTCAATATTTAGTATTCAGTTGGTCGTGGAAAATGTCACTTGTGAAGTGGAAAAAAGTGTTGCCTACAAGTCTGGCCCCGGATTTCTCACCGCTGAATGATTGGCGTGCTCCATCAGCTCTCCGCGCCTTCCGCCGTATACGACAAGCTCTCCGAAACTGTTCGCATCCGCCAACGCCAATTTCCTCGTCTGCTCCGCACTCATATCATTACTGAACTTCGAACTTTGAACACTGATTACTGAATACTGATCACTGATTACTGATCACTGATTACTGAACACTTCCCCTCACCCTTTCGTAACCGTCTCATCGAGGTTCAGCAATACATTGGCCACGACGGTCCACGCCGCCAGGGCAGCGGTGTCCCCACCGGCGGACGACTCGCCCAGTTTGCTCCCGGCCATCTTCTCGGCCGCGGCGGGGTTCTGTTTGAAGTTGGCCAGTTCCTGTTGAAAGAGTTTTGTCAAACGCTCGAGTTCCCCGGCCCGCGGCGCGCGGGAGAGGCAGAGGCGGAAGGCGTAGGTCGCCCGGGATTTCACGTCGGTTTTCGACTTCGCCGCCACGCGGCGGGCGAGCGCTTGCGCGGCTTCAACGAAAGCCGGGTCGTTCAGCGTCGTCAAGGCTTGCAGCGGGGTATTGCTGCGATTGCGACGCAGGACGCAAAACTCGCGGCTGGGCGCATCGAAAGTCGTCATGGCCGGGTGCGGCACGGTGCGGCGCCAGAACGTGTAGAGACCGCGCCGAAACTTGTCTTCGCCTTTGCTGGTCTCCCATTTGTCCCCGCTGTAAACGATTTGCCAGATCCCGTCGGGTTGGGGCGGCATGACGCTGGGTCCACCGATCTTGTGGCTGAGCAGTCCGCTCACCGCCAGCGCCTGGTCCCGGATCATCTCCGCTTCCAGGCGGACGCGCGGTCCGCGAGCCAAAAGCCGATTGTTCGGATCCCGCTGCAGCAGGTCGGGTGAGACACGCGAGGTCTGACGGTAAGTGGCCGACAGCACGATGGTCTTGTGCATCGCCTTCATGTCCCAACCCAGCCGCATGAACTCCGTGGCCAGCCAGTCGAGCAATTCGGGGTGCGAGGGCGGTTCACCTTGTTTGCCGAATTCCTCGACCGTCTCGACGATGCCGCGACCGAAATACTGTTCCCAGAAACGATTCATGATGACACGGGCGGTGAGCGGGTTGTTCGTGTCCACCAGCCAGCGGGCCAGGCCCAGCCGATTGGTCGGCAGGTCCGAGGAAAATCGATGGAGCGTAGCGGGCGTGCCGGGGGTCACCAGCTCAGCCGTGTTGAGGTAGGCGCCCCGAATGTGCCGGCGGGTCTCGCGTGGCTTCGACATTTCGCTCATCACGCTCGTCACCGGAATGAGCGCGTCGAACTCGTCCGCGGCTTTCTTGGCGGCGGCGAGGCGTTCGCGTTGCGGCTGCAGAGCGGGGTCGATGGACTGGTAGTAGTCACGCACTTTCTGGCGTTGCTTTTCATCGCGCTGGTCAGACGCCACGCCCAAAGCGTCGCGCACCTCGTCCGGCAGCTTTGGCGGCGGGCCGATGTCGTGGTTCTGCGTGGCGTAAAGGCGAAAGCGCCTCAGGTTTGCGCCCGGATGCTTCTCGCTGTGTCGCAAGGTGAAGATGAGGGTGCTGTTCTCCGGAACATCGAGCGGTTCGGCCAGGGCGAAGTAGGCGGAACGGCGCACGCGGTTCTTCTCCTCGGCGGCGCCCACCGCCCAGCCATCGCCTCCGCCACTGAGCAAGTTGGTGACGTCGAAACCGGCTTGCGAGTAATCGGCGCTGACGCTCTTCCACTGCGCGGCTTGGGCGGATTCGGCGCCAGCCGGCTGGACCGCGAGATCGAATTTGCGCAGGACAAACGCACCGTTGGTCTGGCGTCCGAGAGCCTTCTCCGGTCCGGTCTCGAGCGCTTCGAGCCGGATGCCGGTCCACTGACCGGGCCCCACCTCGGTTGTCACCACGTAAGTGTCGGCGATGGAATTCGTCCCTTCCGCCAGGATGGACTTGCTTTGGGTTTTGCTCAGGGTGGCGCCGCCTTCCGATTTGAATTCGGAGGGGTCGAGAGTCACCCAGGAGGCTTTGTCACGGGCCAATTTCGCCTCCCACTCCTCCTGGGCCTGGGCGAATTCGGGCGTCGAGGACTGCTGCTTGAGTTGGTCCTGTGCCGCCTTCTCCGCGTCGCGCAGTTGCCGCAACCTGGCCTCCTGACCGGGCTTGAAGACCTTCATGGTCGGTCGCTCGTCATCGTAATCAGCGTCCTCGGTGTTGTTGAGGAAGGCCATGACGCGGTAGTACTCGACGGTGGTGAACGGATCGTACTTGTGATTGTGACACTGGGCGCAGTTGAAAGTGGTGCCCATCCAGACGGCGAAAGTTGTGTTCACGCGATCGACCAGCGCCTCGTAACGGAACTCCTCGTTGTCGGTGCCGCCCTCGGTGTTGGTCATGGTATTGCGATGGAAGCCGGTGGCCACCCTCTGCTCCTGCGATGCGTCGGGCAGTAAGTCACCGGCCAGCTGTTCGAGGGTGAATTGGTCGAAGGGCATGTTGCGATTCAACGCACGGATGACCCAGTCACGATAAGGCCACATGCTGCGGCGGTTGTCTTTCTCGTAGCCCTGGCTGTCGGCGTAGCGGGCCAGGTCCAGCCAGGGGCGCGCCCACCGTTCGCCGTAAGCCGGCCAGGCCAGCAGGCGGTCCACCGCCTTTTCGTAGGCATCCCCGCTCTGGTCCGCCAGGAACTCATCGACCTCCTCCAGGCTCGGCGGCAGTCCCGTCAGATCCAGACTGGCCCGCCGCAACCAGACCGCCCGCTCGGCTTCCGGCGAAGGTTCCAGTTTCTCCTTTTCCAAGCGCGCGAGCACGAAGTAGTCGATGCCATTGCGTGGCCACTGCCGATGGGTCACCGCGGGCAGCGGCGGGCGAACGGGGTTCAGATACGCCCAATGCCTCTTCTCGGCTTCCTCCGGCCAAACCGCGCCGGCGTCGATCCATTGTTTGAGCAAAGCCACTTGCCCCTCCGTCAGCCGTTGGCCCTTCGGAGGCATGACTTCCTCCGGATCGTTCGAGGTGATCCGCCGGATCAGGACACTCTCCGAACTGTTCCCGGCCACGACCAGCGGCTTGCCGGAGTCCCCGCCTTGGAAAACGGTGGCCCTGCGATCAAATCGGATTCCGTTCTTTTGCTTGCGCGGGCCGTGACACTCGTAGCATCGACTTTCGAAAAGGGGTTGGATGTCGCGCTTGAAGTCGACCGGCCCCGGGGAAGCCTCCGGCCGCGCCCCCGCCTCGCCTCGCGGAAGGAAGATCAGCGCCGGTCCCGATAGGAATAGAAGAAGCAACAATGGCCGTTTCATGCGACAATCAGAGCGACCCATTTTGCCCCGGGCCCCTTCAAAAAGCCAGCCGCGATTTCCACTGCCCTGCGGAGATTTGTTTGCATTTGCCATGATTCCCGGCAAAGTCGCCCGAGACATCATGTCTGATGCTGAATCAACGCCGGCCTCCCCGTCGTCCCACGCCGGCCCCTCCTCGGCCCGCCGTCGCCGGTCGCGCGGCGGCCGCGGACGCGGGCGCGGCCCGCGCGGCGCTCGACCTTCGCCTGCGACCGCCGCAGATCCGCCGGGCGCTCCGGCCGGAAAGGCATTCGCCGACACTCCCCTCGAAGCAAACATAGAAGCGCTCCCAGAACCGACCGCCACAGAAAGCGCCAGCTCCGAAGAAGAATCATTTTTCGTTCCGTCGCCCGAAGTGGAAGTTCCCGACCAGCCACCCGAGAGCGGGGGCGAGGCAGGAGCTGCGCCGGGAACGCGGCCGGCCGACGAGAAGCCGGCGGGGGCCGCTTCGTCTCGCCAGAAGCATCCGGCCCACCCGGACTCAATTCGCAAGGCCATCGACGAGGTGATGGAGGTGATCGCGGCCTTGCGGGAGTCGCTGGAGCAGTTGGACGAGGTCCTGGAGATCCTGGAAGAGGCCGAACGCCAGAAGACCGCCGATGAACGCGAAATCGAGGCCCTGCGCCAGCAAGTGCGCCGCTTCCATCGTCCGATCGAGGAAGGCCATCGTCCGCGCGCCCCACACACCCAGACCGGCGCGCGCGAGTCGCACCGTCCGCCCCGCGACCACGGAGGACGCCCGCGGGGACCCCGCGACCCGCGAGGAGCGCGGGCGCCGCACGATTCGCCCAAATCCCACGGCTCGCACGGAGCCCACCCCGAGTCATCGGCCGGCGCCCACCCTCCGCCCGGCGGCCAGGCGTCGCCCGCGCCGCAGTCCAGTGAACCGCAGACCGGAGAGCATTCGTCTTCCGCGCATGGAACCGACGCCGGCGATCCGAGTTGATAAATGGCTCTGGTCGGTGCGCCTCTACAAGACCCGAAGCCTGGCGAGCGGCGCGTGCCAAGCCGGACATGTCCAGGTCAATGGGCAACGTTGCAAGCCCGCCCGCCCCATCCGCCCGGGCGATGTCATCACCTCCCTCGCCGGTGAGATGACCCGCACCGTCAAGGTGCTCGCCGTTTTGCAAAACCGCGTCGGCGCCCGATTGGTTCAGCATTATCTGGAAGACCTCACGCCCCCTTCAGAGTACCTCAAATGCAAGGATAAGTTGCTCACTCCCGCCAGCGGCCGTCCCAAAGGCGCCGGACGCCCCACGAAGAAGGAACGGCGAGTCCTCGGAAGTTTTTTCGGGCTCGACGAGTCTTGATCATCGCGGCCGCCGATCGCCCGGCCGGCCTCGCCGGCTCCACCCAGTGCCCAGGCCCAATCACATCGAACTCGGCGACGGCACCAGGATCCCCATCCTCTACGAAGACCGCTCCGTCCTCGCCATCGACAAGCCCCCCGGCTGGATGCTCGTGCCGCATTCCTGGCAGAAGACCAATCGTAACCTGCAAGCCGCCATCGTCTCTTCCGTCAGCGCGGGACTCTTCTGGGCACGCTCGCGCAATTTGAAATTCCTGCGCTACGTCCACCGGCTGGACGCCGAGACGAGCGGCGTTCTGCTCCTGGCCAGGAGCCCGGGTGCCCTCGGCACTTTCAGCGACTTGTTCGAGTCACGAAAAATGGAGAAAGTTTACCTCGCCCTCGTTCAGGGCATGCCCGACGAAACGGAGTGGACCTGTCGCCTGAAGCTGGCACCCGACCCGCGCGAAATCGGACGCATGCGCGTGGACGAACGAGCCGGCAAGGAGGCGGAAACGCATTTCAAGGTGCTCCGCGGCCACCGCGCCAGGAGCCTCCTCGAAGCCAGGCCGGTCACGGGGCGGACCCATCAAATCCGCGTGCATCTCTCCGCCTGCGGTTATCCAGTGGTGGGCGATCCGCTCTACGGGCCGCCCGGCAGGACCTCGCGGAACGTTCGGCGTGGCGGACGGGAACCGGCTTTGGCCTTGCGCGCCGTCTCCCTTGCTTATACCGACCCGTTCACCAGGCGGCGTGTGCGAATCCAGGCGCCGGCGGAGGCGTTTCTTCGAGAATTTGGGCTGAGCCAGGGGCAATGGACCAATGACCAATGACCAATGCTCAAGCGGCACTCACGGCGGTCCCTGCGGCTGTTTTGGTCGAGCTTTGGGCATTGGGGCTTGGTCATTCATTGGTCATTGGTCATTGGTCATTGGTCATTCATTGGTCATTGGTCATTGGGCATTAAGGCCAGCGAGAGAACGCCAGGCTTGATTCAACGGCAGTGGGCTGCCGCCCTCGCCGCAAAACTCGAGCTGCGCCCCGCGCAATTTATTGCTAGTCGGGCGGATTATGGCATGCTTGGATGTCAATTAACATGGGTCTGACCAGGGCCGCTCGATTCCCGAAAAAGTCGCGACCGGTCGCCTTTCCCACGATGGAAGCCAAGCCGATCAAGATTCTGCTGGTGGAAGACAATCCAGCCGACGTGCGGCTGCTGGGCGAATTGCTCAAAGAGATCACGACGGCGGAGTTCGAACTCACTCAGGTGGAGCGGCTGAATGAGGCGCTGGCGCGATTGGCCGACGACCCCTTCGATATCGTGCTGACTGACCTCTCGATGCCGGACAGCAACGGACTGGAAGCCTTTCGCACCCTGCACAAGGCGGCACCCGCCGTGCCCGTGGTCGTGCTCAGCAGCGTCGATGACGAGACCATGGCGGTCAACGCCGTGCGGGAGGGAGCCCAGGATTACCTGGTGAAGAGCCGCATCGATGCACACCTGTTGGGCAGCGCCATCCGCTATGCCATCGAGCGCTACCGCGTCGACCAGGCGTTACAGGAGAGCGAGCAGCATTACAAACACCTGCTGGAGTCGATCACCGATTACACCTACACCGTGGAACTGAAGGATGGCCAGCCGGTGCGCGCGGTGCACGGGCCGGGTTGCGTGGCGGTGACCGGATACAAGCCGTCCGAATATGAGGCCGACACCGGCCTCTGGTTTCGGATGGTGCCGGAAGCGGATCGGCCCGCGGTGTTACAACACCTGTCGCGTGTCATGGCGGGCGAGACGCCCCCACCGCTGGAGCATCGCATCGTTCATAAGAACGGCCAAACCCGCTGGGTGCGCAGCACGGTCGTCCCGGGCCGCGATGAGCAAGGGCGCCTGGTCTCCTACGATGGATTGGTCAGCGACATCACCGAACGCAAGAAAGCCGAGGAGAAGCTCGTCAACTCCGAAGCCTTCTATCACTCGCTGGTCGAGCACCTGCCCCAAAACATGTTCCGCAAGGATGTCTTCGAACGGTTCACTTTCGCCAACCAGCGTTTCTGTCAGTTGCTGGGCAAATCCCTCGAGGAAATCATCGGCAAGACCGACTGGGATTTCTATCCGCCGGAGCTGGCGGCCAAGTATCAAAAGGACGACCGGGAGGTGATCCGAACGGGCATCAGCTTCGAGACCGTGGAGGAAAACGTCGCGCCCAACGGCGAGACCATTTATGTCCAGGTCGTCAAGACTCCGATCCGCGACGCCAATGGTCACATCCTGGGCACCCAGTGCATTTTCTGGGACATCACCGAGCGCAAACGATTCGAGGAACAGTTGCAGCAGAAAAACCAGGAACTGGCCTCCAGCGAGGCGGCCTTGCGGCGTTCGCACCAGGAACTCAAGGCGGCGCAGTTGCAGTTGATCCAGGCCGAGAAGATGGAGTCCATCGGAACGCTCGCCGCGGGCGTCGCTCATGAGGTCAAGAATCCGCTGGCCATCCTGCAGATGGGCGTCAATTACCTCTCGAAGAAGGCCCCGGCCGGCGACGAGAACATCGTGATGGTCCTGCAAGAAATGAAAGAGGCCATCAGCCGGGCCGACTCGATCACGCGCGGCCTGCTGGAGTTCGCCGCTTCCCGGCAGCTGGCCGTCAATCCGGAAGATTTCAACAAGCTCATTCAACAGACCCTCAAGATGGTCCGGCACGAGCTGGGCAAAAAGAATATCGCTTTGGTCACGGAAATGGGCCAACCCCTGCCAAAAGTGGCGGTGGACAAGACCCAGATCCAGCAGGTGTTCGTCAACCTCTTCGTCAATGCCATTCACGCCATGCCCGAGGGCGGCACCTTGAAGGTGCGGACCTACGCCAAGCAAATGACCGAGACGACGCATTATGAAGGCTCCCGCAAGGTCGATCACTTCTGGGTGGGCGATACGGCGGTCGTCGCCGAAGTCGAAGACAGCGGCAGCGGCATCCCGCAGGAGCACCTGGCCAAGATCTTCGATCCGTTTTTCACGACGAAGCCGACGGGCGTCGGCACCGGCCTGGGCCTGCCGGTGTCGAAAAAGATTATCGAGTTGCATGGCGGAACCATCGACATTAAGAACAAACCGCAGGGCCATGGAGTCATAGTCACCGTCCTGCTCAAAGAACATAGGACACCTGATGGCAAAGAAACGCATCCTCCTGGTGGACGATGAGAAAAGTCTGACCAGCCTGCTCAAGCTTAACCTGGAAGAAACGGGCAACTACGACGTCCGCGTGGAAAACTGGGCCGAGGACGCCCTGCCCGCGGCGCGCGAGTTCAAACCCGACCTCATCCTGCTGGACATCATCATGCCGCGGATGCCGGGCGGCAATGTGGCGGCCCTGATCGACGCCGACCCGGAACTCAAGGGCACTCCGATCGTCTTTCTCACCGCCGCCGTCCGAAAACATCAGGTCGAGGAGAACGAGGGCATCATCTGTGACCATCCCTGCCTCGCGAAACCCGCCACCGTCGAAGAGGTCGTCGCGATGATCGAAAAACACGCGCGCCGGTGAGCGGGAGCGCTCCAGACGACCCCGGCGCGTGAAGCGACGCCTGCGCGCGCCCCTCAAGCAACCCAGCCATCCGTCCCCTCCTTGAGCCGCCGCCGTCAACGCAAATGCGGCGCGAGCGCACGAGCGACCTTTTCCGTGTAAAGCGGCACGGACGATTCCTTCAGGTGGGTCGCGCGGACGAACCAATCGTCCGGCAGCGTGGGCGGCAACTCGGTCAGGACCACATCCGCTTGCAACCACTCCGCCCATTGCCGCAGCAGTTCGCCGTGGAGTTGAGGATAGCGCGGGCCGGCGAAATGTTCCGGCGCAGGTGAGATCCCGACGCAGAGACGCGCGCCGGAAGGCAGGGCAGACCGGAAAGCGCGACTGGCCCCTTCGAGCGTCGGCGAGAGGCGGTATTCGGCGTTTCCCTGCAACGGCTCCGCCTCGGGATCGATCGCACTGCCGTGTTCGCGGGACAAGTAGTCTTCGAGGTCCCGGCTGAAACCGTAACGGCGCCCGTAGGCGCCGGCCAACGGCACCGGCAGGACGCGGCTCAGGATTCGGCCTTTGAACAAATCCGCCGCCAGGACGCAGGAAATCCAACCGGCGGGACGCTCGAGCCGGCACCCGTCCGAGCCGTTCCAGAAATTGGTGAGCGCGCTCAGATAATAGCCTTCGGAACCGACGCGGCGCAGCGCTTCGGGATGCATGAGCAACACCACCGCGCGCAAACGGCCGGTGTTCGCGCGCGCGTACTGGCGCAGCAGCAACGCGTAGGCGCGCAGGTCCAGGAAGCTGAAGGTGCCCAGGTTCAGCACGGGACGGCCGAGTCGTTCGCCCAGCGGCCGCGCCGCGACATCCATGAGGCAGGAGGAATCGCCCATCAGCAGAATCTCGGCGTCGTGCGGCCTGCGGCTGGCCTGGGCTTGGTGCAGGAGAATGGTCCGCTCGGTGTCCAGCGCCGGGCGCGGAGCCGGCAGCAACTTGAGCGCCGCCCCCGCATGCATGAGTGCCGCAAACAGCCCCAGCCCCGTCAACGGTCCGCCAAGGATCCGGAACAGATCTTTGGTCGTGAACTCCCCGAGGTGGCTCTTCATGGCGACAGGTCAGAACTGAAAATAGATGAACGGGATTTCTTGTTTTTCCCAAAAGACGACGATGGCGACCAGCAACGTTCCTTGCAACCCCGCCTTGGCCCAGACCGGCAGCGAGAGCGGCACCAGGCGGTTGCGCGATTGCACCTGCCAGATTTCCATCAGCACCAGGGGCGTGGCGAAGACCAGCAGGTTCAGGCTGAAACTTTGGATCCAGGGCGGGGCGGAAAACTCGGCCAGACCTCGGGTCATATTGACGATTTGCCCCAACGACTTCGCCCGGAACAGGAGCCATCCGTAAAGGACAAACAGGAAAGTGGCGGCCCAACGCACTCCCCCGAAAAATTTGAAATTTGAAATTTGAAATTTGAAATCTTTGGTCCAGGCCCGGTGCAGGGCCAGGCCGCCGCCGTGCCAGAGTCCCCAGAGCACGAAATTCCACGCGGCCCCGTGCCAGAGCCCACCCAGCAGCATCGTGAGCAGGAGATTGAAATAAGTCCGGCCGGCGCCCCGCCGGTTACCACCCAGGCTGAAGTAGAGATAATCGCGCAGCCAGCTCGAGAGGCTGATGTGCCAGCGGCGCCAGAACTCGCGGAGGTTCGTCGCCGCGTAAGGAAGGTCGAAGTTCCACATGATGTCGAAACCGAGCACGCGCGCGGTCCCGCGCGCGATGTCCGAGTAGCCGGAAAAATCGCAGTAGATCTGTCCGGCAAAAGCGATCGTGCCCAGCACCACGGTCGGCGCAGAAAAGTGAGCGCTGGCGTAAACCAGGTCGGTCAGCGGAGCCAGGTTGTCCGCCACGACCACCTTCTTGAAGAGTCCCCAGAGGATCAACCAGACGCCTTCCTCGAGCATGGCGCGGGTGATCACGACGGTGCGTTCGAATTGTGGCAGCAGATGGGCGGCGCGCTCGATCGGCCCGGCGACCAGTTGGGGGAAGAAGGAAACGAAGGCGAGAAAATTAACGAAGTTGTGCGTGGCCGGGATCGCGCGGCGATAGACGTCAATCGCGTAGCTCATCGACTGGAAAGTGTAAAAGGAGATGCCCACCGGCAGCACCAGGTCGAGCGTGCGGGGATGGGCCGGCAGGCCGAATTGCGTCAGGAGCACGCGGACCGACTCGACGAAGAAATTGCAGTATTTGAAAAAGCCGAGAATGCCGAGATTGACGACGATACTGGCCGCCAGCACCGCCTGGCGCTGACGGGGCGCCTGGAGTCTCTCCAGGCCAAGGCCGACCGTGTAATCCACCAGGCTGGTCATGATGAGCAGGGCGAGAAACCGGCCGTGCCACAAGGCCTCGAGCCAGAAGGCCGGCGCGTCCGAGGCCACGGGAGCCTTGCTCCCGGACGGCGCCCACCACCCGTAAAACAGGTAGCTCGCCACCACGATCAAAATGTTCCGGGCCGGAAGACTCTGTCGCACCAACCAGTAGAGCAGGAGAAAGGCGGCGAAGAATTGGAGAAAAACGCCGGAATTAAAGAGCATGGCCGCGATCTTCTCCGCCCGCGCGCACCGCCGGCGCGCCGCGCGTTTGCACTGTTTGACCCAGCTTCAATATCTGGTAGTCTAACCGGACACGACTGATGGAAGCGAGTTCATTCATGGCGTCGCGCCGGCGGCCGGCCTTCGCCTTCACTCTCATCGAACTGTTGGTGGTCATCGCGATCATCGCCATTCTCGCCGGCCTGCTTCTGCCCGCCCTCGCCCGGGCCAAGGAAAAAGCCAAGACCGTGCAATGCCTGAACAATCTCAAGCAAATCGGCCTCGCCACCCTGATGTATGCCCACGACAATGAGGGACGCGTGACCCTCGATGCCTTCCCCCAGGGGATTCACACTTGGGCGACTTTTCTCAACACCAACACCGACATCCAGTCGCCCAGCACCTTCGTGTGCCCGACTTATAAGCCGTTTCAGTTCGATGTTTGGGCAACCACCTACGGCGTCCGACGCGATCCGCCCACCAACTACGTGTCCGGCCTGCTCAAGCAAATCCTGCTCGTCGATCAAGTCCAATCCCCGGCCGACTACCTGCACGTGGCCGATACCACCAGCCAGGGGCAGAACGGCTATACGGCGCGGCAGTTTTATTTTTTCAAAGCGGCGGGACCTTTGAAGCAGGTGCACGCGCGCCACTCGCGTCGCGCCAATGGCATCTATCTGGACGGCCACGTCGAAGGATCCAACCAGTCGCGCCTCGACGCCTTGGGCGTCGCCGCCGAGTACGGGGCGGACACGGCGCAGGGCTACTTCTGAACGGGTCCTGGCCATCATGCGATCCACCCTGTCCCTCCCCTTCGTGATCGTCGTGGTGTTGGCTTTTGGGGCCTGGTTTTTTTTCAAGCCGGATCCGCACGGCAACGCGCTGCGCGCGCGCGCCCTGGCCACCCGCGGCCTGGCCGAGCATTTGGCCCGCACCCATCCTGGTAAACGGGCCCTCATCGTGGCCAATCCGTTCATCCGGCAGGGCGCCACCGCCCGGGCCATCGTGGCAACCGAGGCCGCCGGCATTCGCGGACTGCGCGAAGGCTTCGGCTCCAACGTCACCGTCGCCGCGGTCGCGCTTCCCGATCTGAGACCGGAGGCGCGCGACAACCCGCGCGCCCTGCTGGCCGGCACGGAGACCACGACACCTCTCAGTTACCTGGTGGCCCCGGGGGCGTTCGACCAGTTGGCCAGGCAACATCCGGACTGCGAACTCATCGTCAGTTTGATCGGCTTGCCCGCCGACTTGAGTCGATGCGAAGTCTGGCATAATCCGGGACCGCCACAGTTTGCGCTGCTCCTGCCGGACCTGCGGATGGTGGGGGATGCCGCCGCGGTGGAAAGTGCGCTGAAGTCCGGCAAGTTGGCGGCGTTGGTCCTCCTCAAACCGGGCGCGCCCGGCGATGACGTGGCGCCGGGGAAGGACTTCAGCACAGAATTCGAAAAAAGGTTCCTTCTCGTGAACGACGAGAACGCGCCGCAGATTTTGCGGGCTTACCCGGGATTGTTCTAGCGCGTCGTTGGCTAGAGACGCAAGTGCTCCCAAAGCGCCCCGGGAGGCATGCGCAGATTCAGAAAGAAGGGACCGAACTCCCCGTAGCGGGCGCTCACTTCGTCAAAGCGCATCTCGTAAACGATCTCCTTAATCGCGTCCACCTGGTGGGCCATGAGCGTCACGCCCCACTCCCAGTCGTCCACGCCGGTTGAGCCGGTGATCAGTTGGGAGACGCGTCCGGCGAACTTTCGGCCCACGCGGGCGTGGCCACCCATGAGTCGCTTGCGCATCGTGAAGTCGAGCAGATACCAGTTGTCACCACCCTCGCGCCGCTTGTTCATTGGGTAGAAGCACATGATCTCCCAGTCGGGCATCTCGGGGTAAAGCCGGAAATGTTCGTATTCCTGGCGGCGCTTGGCCAGCTCGGCGAGCCGCTGCTCGAAAGCTTCGGTGCCGGGTTGGAGTTTCTCCTGCTGGATCAACATCTGGCGGTTCTCTTCCTCGGTGGACACGTACTCGGTCAACTCGGTCACACTGAGGTAACTGTAGACCTTGCGCAATGTGCCTGGCGGGAAACAGGCCTCCAGGTCGCGGTGCATCTGGCCGAGGTGCCCAAGATCCGCGGCGTAGAGCATGAAGGCCAGGTCCGCCTTGCCGCTGACATTGGCGTAGGTCACCAGCCGCGGATGCGATGACGCCGGGTTGGCCGCGCAGAGCGTTTCCAAACGCAGGCGCACCTGGGCCGATTCGCCCTCGGGGAGCCGGGCCCAGCGTTCGCGGTCGATTTGGTAGAAGAGGTGCATCACGTGGATGCCCCGGTCCAGCTTCACAATGGGGAGAGGAGTCATGGAATACAATTCGCGTCGAGTCCGGCTCAGTGGGCCGGGCCATCAGTCCACTTGCAGTGCCTGATCGAGAAACTGGCTCAAATGCAGGAGCAACGCCGCATCGTTGACCACCAGCGTGGCCCCGGCGCGGCGCGCCGTTTCGTGGGCGTCGGTGCTTTGCGCGGCGGCGAAGGCAATGATCGGAATGTGGTTGGTGGCGGAGTTTTGCCGCAGCGCGGAGATGGCCTCGCAAGCCTTTTGATAACGCGGCTCCAGATCAACAAAGGCCAGGAGCGGCTTCTCCCGCTCCGCCGTCGGAACCAGGTCCCCGGGAGCAGGCACCGGCTGCACGCGGTAGCCGAGATCCTGCAAGCGGTTGACCAACTGGCCACCAGGCAGGAGTTTCTCGTACAACAACAGCGCGAGCGGTTGCTTCATGGCGGAAGATTGGGTCAGGTGTCTCGAAATTGCAAAAATTTTTCGAGACCCCCAATGCCGGCATGGCAAAAGAGGCGTTGCCACTCCATTCGGTTCGCCCCTAAGGTTGGACTGTGAAGCCTGCCAGCCAGGAACGACCGCCGTGGCGACGACCAGCCGTGTTCGCCGCGCGAACGCTGGTGGTCCTGGCGACCTGCTTCCCATGGCCGGTTCGGGCGCATCCGGACTTGCTCGTCCAGATCCAGGAGGTGACGAAGCAGTTGGAAAAGGAACCGAACAACGCCGAGCTCTACTTGAAACGTGGCGAGTTGTGGCGGGCTCATGCCGACTGGGAGGCCGCCTATGCCGATTACGAACGGGCCGCCGCTCTGGCTCCCGACCTGGCGGTCATCGACCTGGCGCGCGGCCGGCTCTTCCTCGACTTTGGCTGGCCGCTTTCCGCCCGCGCGGTCTTGGATCGCTTTCTCTCCCGTCAACCCGGACACGTCGAGGGCCTGATCCTGCGCGCCCGCGCCCGCACCAGGCTCAACCTGCGCCTCGCCGCGGCGCAGGACTACACCCGCGCCATCGACCTGTCGCCCGAGCCCGGGCCGGACCTGTTCATTGAGCGGGCGCAAGTCTTCGCCGCCGAGGGCCGCGAGTATCTGCCCGCGGCGTTGCAAGGACTCGACGAGGGCATCCGGAAACTCGGCCCATTGGTGACCCTGCAACTCTTCGCCATCGACATGGAGTTGAAACAAAAAAATGTTGACGGAGCCCTGGCGCGGCTCGATCAGGTTGCCGGGAAATCTCCGCGCAAGGAAACCTGGCTGGCGCGGCGTGGTGAAATTCTCCAGCAAGCCGGGCGCCCGGAGGAAGCGCGGCAGGCCTTCCAGGCCGCCCTCGCCTCATTCCAGACCCTGCCTCCAACCCGCCGCAATGTCCCCGCCATGCTCGAATTGGAGCGGCGCCTCCGCCGGCAAGTGGAGCTGATCGACGCCGCCGGCGCCGGTCAAGCCAAACCGCGCTAGATTGCAGATTCCGGATTGCAGATTGCGGATCGGTCGTTGCTCATTTCGTCCCTTCCGAACCCTCCCAACCTTAAACAATTAACCAATGAGCAATCCGCAATCTGCAATCTGCAATGGATTGGCTACGGCCGGTTGCGGGCGTCGGAGACAATTTGCTGCACCGTCCGCAACTGCTCCTGGTTGACCGCATTGAGCGCCTCGGACTTCTGCTGCGGGGTGAGGGCGGAATCGTTGAGGATCTTCTGGCGCTTGCTCTCGGAGGCCTTGGTCATTTGATAAATGGGCATGATCGCCCTGGGCGGAGCCCCGTACTGCGTGGCCGTCAGCTGCGCCTGCCGGTAGAGCGGATCCTTGACCAGCAGATAATCCTGGTAACGCTTCGGGCCGATCGCTTCCTTGATCGCCGCCTCCCGCTGCGCCAGGTAACGTTCGCGCTGCTGCTGGCTGAGCGCTTCCGGTCCGCCGTATTCGAGCTGAAGCTGGTGATCCATCGAATCGGTCGCGCGAAGAATCTTGCGGAACTCCTCCGGCGTCGGCTCGAAGCCGCGCAGTTCCTGCCGCAACTGGTGCGCATTGTGCGAGTAACGCAGGAGAAATTCCTCCATGCCTTCCGGGGAAAGGACCTTCCGCAAATCGGCGCGGGTCTGTTCGCGCAACCTGGCCATCTCGACCTGGTTCAAGGGCTGGCCGTCATTGACCCGCGCCCAAAACGCGCCTTGATGGCGTTCGATCGACTTGCCGCAAATCTCCTGCACCGCGTTATGAGTTTCGGGCGGCAGATTCCCGAGGACCGGACCGGTCAACTGCACATTGCTCCACAACATCGCCTCGCCTTTCTCGGTCTCGGCGGCATCGGCGCCGAGATACTTTTCGATCAAGGCCCGCCGTTGCTCCTCCAGGTTTCTTCCTCTCTCCTGCAACACGCCGGCGACGGAAAGCTCGGGCTCCGAGCGCCACCATTCAAGATCATGGGCCACCGCCTCCTTCAGTCGCTTTTTGGCGAAGAGTTCATCGATGTCCTCCCGGACGATGTAATGCACTTTCTCCTCCGGGCAACCAACGGCCCGAAGGCTGTCCAGATACGTTTTGTATTCCTCCGTCTTGCCCGCTTCATCATTCTCGAGTTGTTTCCACCCGAATTTCTTCTGGGTGAACACGAGTTTGGGAGCGGGCGGATCGACGACCGCCGGCGCGTTTGTCTCGATTTGGGCGACGGAATTCGAGCCCAGGCCCGGGGAACGGGGGCGCACGGCTTCGTCGGCGACGCGGACCGCGGAGTTGGTCTTCAGCGGGGCCGTGACAAAGCTGGCGCTGGTGACCTTGGGCTGGCTGTTTGAGGAAAGGAACAGATAGACGACGAAACAGCCCGCCAGGGCGACATTCAAGATCAGGAAAACCTGCAACAGATTCTTATCGCGCATAGTCTGTCAGCTCTGCCGCCAGGGATCCGCACTGACTCCATTCCCTGGGCCAAAACATGGCGACACCTTACGCCAGTTCCGCAAGCACCTCAACCCCTACCGCCGCTGATTTCACCCAACGGTTGTCCCAATTCTCGGCGGGGTTGTCCTGCGGCGGGACACCGTGCCGCTTTCCCGGGTTACCCTTGGGAAACTCCATCAAGTGGCAAGACACTTGCAGAAGCATTTGAAGCCGGAAAAGGTCAGAATCAAGCCAAAGGGCACTTTGGCCGCGTGGGAAACTGAAAAAAATTTAGCCAGCACCCGCCAATCCGCAACACCCGCCGTTTGGCTCGCAAGAGTCAAACGGCTTTTTGCTCTCCAGGAACCTGCCGTATGTAGTCCCGGCTTTAGCCGGCCCGTGCCGCCTAAAGGCGGGACTACGAACGGCTCCTGCGAGGTTGATCGACTATTCGGGACGCGGCGGAACGCGTCCCTGCCCCGTGCGGCGCAAAGTTACTCCTTCTTCAACGCGCGGATCCGGCTGATCCACCCCTTGGCGCCGCCTTCGAGATAGCCGACCTGTCTCCAGACTTCCTTGCCCGCGCCGTCCAAGACCACGATGGTCGGGAAACCGTTGACTTTGTACCGGTCTTTCAAAGCCTCATTGGCTTTCTTCAACGACTCGCTCTGCTTCTTCTGGCTCGGGAAATCGATCTCGACGAGCATCAGGTTGTCCTTGGCGTAGTCGCCAAATTCCTTGGTCGCGAAAACTTCCCTTTGCAGTCGCTTGCACCAACTGCACCAGTCCGAGCCAGTGAAATTCACCAGGACCAGTTTCTTCTCCTTTGTGGCCCGGGTCCGGGCGGTGGCCAAATCGGTGTTCCATTCCTCGGCGGCCAGGCTGGTCCAAGCCAGCCAGGCGGTGCAGAGAACCAAGATGATTTTTTTCATAAAACGTGCTTCAAGGTTGGATCAAAGCGGCGCTCGATTCAAGCTTCAACCATCGCGCCGGAGTTTTCGACGCCTGCCCACGCGTTTTCTTCATGCCAAGTGATTTTTCCCCGGACCACGGTCAGGACGGCTCGACCTTTCATCGGCCACCCTTCAAAAGGGCTGTTCCTTGATTTGCTGGCGCAATCCTGCCGGCGAAACACCCAGTCGCAGTCCAGGTCGAGCACCGTCACATCGGCGTCCGCGCCCACGTTCAAGGTGCCCTTGGACAAGCGCAGCAAGCGGGCGGGGGCCACCGTGAACTTGGCCACCAGGTCGCTCAAGGACAACCGCCGGGCATGGTACAACTGCATCAGCGACAGTCCCACGGTGGTCTCCAAACCAGTGATGCCGAACGGGGCGTAGTCAAACTCCACCTCCTTCTCATAGTCACAGTGCGGCGCATGGTCGCTGCACAACACTTCGATCGTCCCTTCGGCGACTCCCTCCAAAATCGCCGCCCGATCCTGCGCGGAACGAAGCGGCGGGTTCATCTTGAAGTTGGTGTCATAGACCGGCCAGGCGGGGCGGGCCCGGACGGCTGCGCCCAGGCCGAAGATGGCCTGGCCGTCCTGGCTCCAAAACTTCTCGCTCCCGGCGACGGCCGCATCCGTCAGCGTGAAATGGTGTGGGCAAGCCTCACCCGAAACGGGCACGCCCCGTTTTTTGGCCGCGCGGAGCAAGGCGACGCTGCCCGCGGTGCTCAAGTGCTGGCAATGCACGTGCGCGCCAGTCAACTCGGCCAGAAGGATGTTCCGCGCCACGATCATGTCCTCCCCAGCCGACGGCCACCCGTGCAGTCCGAGGGAAGTGCTCCAGTAGCCTTCGTGCATGACACCGTCGCTGACCAACGCGTAATCCTGGCAATGATCCATCACCGGCAAATCGAACATCCGGGCATATTCCAACGCGCGACGCATCAGTTCGTTGTTCTGCACGCAATGACCGTCGTCGGTGATGGCGACGACGCCGGCCTGTTTCAACGAGCCAATCGGGGCGAGTTCCGCGCCGGCAATGCCCTGGGTGATGGCACCGGTGACGAACACGTTCACCAGTCCGTCGCGCCCGGCTTTGTCGCGGATCAGCGCCACCGTTCCCGGATTGTCGATGGGCGGCGAAGTGTTCGGCATGCAGACCACCGTGGTGAAGCCGCCCCGCGCCGCCGCCCCCGTCCCCGTGGCAATGGTTTCCTTGGCCGATTGGCCCGGCTCGCGCAAGTGAACATGCAAATCGATCAAGCCTGGGCAAACCACCTTCCCCGAGACCTCCAGCCTCCGGGTTTGCGGCGGCGCCTGCCGGCTGACGTTTGTCCCGACGGCCGCGATCTTTCCCTCGCTAATCAACACGTCCGCGAGGCCGTCCAGGCGATTGGCCGGATCGACCACGCGACCGCCGCTGAGCAGCAAGGAATTCATGCCGGGCAGACTCTACCCAGGGCCAAATCGACAAGGCAAGCCACGAGCTGCTGGCAAAAGGGATCCGCCCGCGCAGAGGACAGGTTCATGGGAAGCTTGCTGGTCCACGTTCCTAGACCGAAGCCGCATTCTCGCTTGCCACGATCCGGATCGGCGCCTTGTGGAACGTGAGCCAGTCGGTGTGGATTTTGTCCCAGCCCTGCAGACCCAGCCCCTGCGCGGCGAACCATTCGCGAATCCGGTCCGCGCCCCATTTGAGGATGTCTTCCAGAATCGGCATCAGCAGAGCGAGCGCGCTCGCGCTGAGCACGGTCCGCTGCGCGATTCGACCGATCGCTTTGGTTTCCGAGACCGCGATCGTATGCCCGGCGCGGCCGTTCACATGGTGCATCACGTAGAGATCGGAACTGCCGTCTCCGACGTAGACGGTGTGATCGGGTGTAATTTGCCGCTCCGCCTCCAGTTCCTCCAGCACCGCAACTTTCCCGTAGCCGGCGGGCGCCCTCCGAATGTTGGAAATCTCGCCCGTGGAATTTTCGTAGTCGAACTCGGTTCCGAAAATGTTCTCCGGAGGGACAATTCCTTCCTGGCGGGAATGGCGATCGTTTTTCATCATCAGCCTTTCGTTGGAGTTCATCATGCGCCCTATCTCTACAGCGCATGGCCACGTCACGCCACAGTCGGTCATGACAGATCGAGAAAAAGCGAATATGACAGGTTGAATTATCAGACCGGACTGGAATGGTGGATCATGAAGATCGAAAGCAAACACCGTGAAGTCTCCCGGCAACTCCTGAGCGAAATCGCGGCCGGAAAATACGGTCCGGCCGGACGACTCCCGGGCGAGGAACAATTGGTCAAGAAATTCGGCGTGTCTCGAACGACCATCGGACGCGCTCTGCGGGACTTGCAGGAGGAAGGCATCATCGCCAGGCGCGCCGGGTCCGGTACCTATGTGCGCAAACCAGGTCCAAATGCTCCCGGCTCGCGCCAGTTCGGTTTGCTCATTCCGGAATTGGCCACCATCGAGATCTTTACGCTCATTTGCGGAGGATTGGCCAGTGTCGCGCGGGCCCACGAATACGCGCTCCTCTGGGGCGACGCCGCGCAACAATATTACGGGCAGGACCTCAGCCCCGAGCAGGCCATGGCATTATCGCAACAGTTCATCGAGCGCCGTGTTTGCGGCGTTTTTTTTGCCCCGTTCGAAACCAACCCCGGGGACCAGGCGATCAACCAGAAGATTGCCCGGCAATTCAGCAACGCCGGCATTCCCCTGGTGTTGCTCGATCGCGATACGACCCCGTTCCCGCAACGGAGCGAATTCGATTTGGTCGCCAGTGACAACAGCGCCGGCGGTCGTCTCCTGGCCGAGCATCTGTTGAAGCTCGGTTGCCAGCGCCTGGCCTTCGTGGCCCGGCCAGGCTTCCCGTCCACCGTGGAAATTCGTCTCTCGGGCCTGCGCGACACCTTGCTGCGCCACCGGCTGGACTTGCCCGCCGATTGGATACGAATCGGCGATCCTGAAGACGTGAAATTCGTCCGCTCCCTCACCGCCGGCCGCCGCTGGGACGCAGTCGTCTGCGCCAACGACCAAACCGCCGCTCAACTGATGCGATCCCTGGAGAAAAACCAGGTCCGCGTTCCGCGGGACTTGCGCGTGGTGGGTTTTGACGATGTGAAGTATGCGACCCTCTTGAGCGTTCCCCTGACGACCATTCACCAATCCGCCAGTGACATCGCCGTCACCGCCTACCGGGCCATGCTCGACCGGATCGCAGAGCCGACGCTCCCGGCGCGCACCATCCTCCTCTCGCCTCGTCTCGTCGTCCGGGAATCTTGCGGCGCCTATTTGCCACGAAAAACCCGATGAGATGTGGAAGCCGCTCGATTGGCCGCAAAAGAACGCAAAGAACGCAAAGATCGTTTTCTCCTTTGCGTTCTTTGCCTCCTTTTGTGGCCACGGTTTTATTTAATTGGCTCTAAGCCTTCGCCGCCAATCGCTCCGGCGACGCCTGAAACGCCCGGGCCCGGAACAGGAAATCAACGATGTTCCCTTCGTGAGGTTGAAGCCAGTTCAATTGAATCGTTGGAATTGGGCCGACGTTCAACCGGTCGATGTTCGTGGCGTCGATTAACTGGCGCTCCCAGGCCTTGTCCTGCGTGATCGCGCTGCAAACCAGCGTCTGGCCGATCCTCTCGATCATCTCCGCTTGCGGACACTGCACCACTGTGACGTAGGGGAACATGTATTCCGTCTGCGCCATCTTCCGTTCGGGCGCGTCGCAGTGGATCACCCATGGACGCAGATAGGCGCAGCGCTCCTGCTCCACCAGCCGCGCACCGAACCTGGCCGTCATGTCCGTGATGCCGTCTTCCTTCATCTTCTCGAGAATGGAGGCGTGAATGGCCTTGGCCTGGCCGGGCACGGTAAACGCCGCCAGCGTGGCGCTGGGATCGTCCGGCGGCTTCACTTCGATCGGACCGAGCCGCTCCGCCAACCCTTGCGCGATCTCTTTCGTGTGCCGCGAAGCCCAAACCCCGGAACAGTTGATGCAACCCCGTCCGCTGTTCAAATAGACACTGTCCACCATCAGATCCAAGTACCTCTCCCATTGATCCACCACGTCGTCGCCCAGCAGGATTTTGCTGAAGCCCGGCCCATGCACCTGCACACACGGATTCCCGTGATAGCGTTGCACGGTCTCGGTGCTGCCGAAAATCTTCACCCGCTGACAGCGGGTCACGACTTCCGCACCCATCTCGCCGCCCCCGGGATAGATGCTGATGGCTTCCTTTGGCACGCCCGCTTCGAAAAAGGCCGCGGCCATCCGATAGGGCGTCCAAGGCTCCTGTGGTCCGGGCTTGAGGACCAGGCCGACCTGCATCGGGATCACTGGCATCCAGAGCGTATGCACCCCGGGCGAGTTGGAAGGCAAGACCAGGCCCAGCGCGGGCGACTGCGCCTGATAACTGACGAGCACGCCGCGCGATTCCATGCCGTATCCGCGCCCGAGCACCTCCAAATCCAACCCCCGCGTCAGGCAGTCAAGGATGCGCTCCATGTTCGAAAGCACAAAATGGTTCTTGGCCATGTTGGCCTTGCACATGTGCTCGGGCAACCCGGTCGAGGCGGATTGTTGCCGCGCAAAATCGTCGGGCGACTGCGCACCGTCGCCCATCGGCAGCGTCGCATCCCGGTAAAAATCGCCCGCCCGCTTCATCATCTGGACCAACTCGCGGCACGGGATCTCACGCAGCACGTCGCGGGCGCGCGGCGCCTTCTTCATGTCTTTGGCCAGCAAACCCGGGTTCGCCTGGCTCACCTTGGCGAGGGTTTCGCCGGTGACGAAATGGACCACGTTGTCCATTTCCAGGCTTTCGTAAGGTTGTCCCCAACGGAGGACGGGTATCTTGACCATAGTAATCTCTCCATCACAGTTGCGGAGCGGAAATGATGCTCCAGCTTTCATGCCATTGGTGACTTGAATCGCGAGGGACTCAAGTAAAATCTTCGCCGCCGAAGTTTCTCCCGCAGAGGAGGCGTTGCAATCGAGCGGAGATGGATTAACCTTGCCCCCGTCCCCGTCACCAGGTTCAGCCTATTTGTTGAGACCGCCCGGTTGGCGTACTCGTGAATATTCGCCTCCCCATCGCATGCTTCCTGACCGTGCTGGCCACCGGTTGCCCGGGCCAGTCGCCAGCCGCGGCCAGCCGCGCCTTCGTGAACTTTGAAACCGCCCCGGTTCATCCCATCGCGTTGAGCCCGGACCGCAGCAAGCTGGCCGTGTGCAACCTGCCGGACGGGAAACTTGAGATCTTCGACGTGACCTCAGGGCGTCTTATCCCGCTGGGCTGCGTGCCGGTGGGGATGGATCCGCTGTCGGTCCGGTTTCGCAACGCGAGCGAAGCTTGGGTCGTCAATTCCATCTCGCACTCGATCAGCGTGGTGGACCTGCCGACGCGGCGGGTGACGGCGACCCTCGAAACGCTCGACACGCCGGCGGACATCGTGTTCGCCGGCGCAGAGGCGCAGGCGTTTGTTTCCTGTGCCCGACCGAATACGCTGCAGGTTTTCGACCCGGCCACGCACCTGGTGCTGACCAACTTGATCCTGGAAGCCGAACGACCCAAGGCGCTGGCCGTCAGTCCGGATGGCCGCAAGGTCTATGTCGCCATCTTCGAATCGGGCAACGCCACCACGCTGGTCGGCGGCAGATTTCGCAACCTGTTGTTCTTCGACAATGCCGTCAGCCGGACCAACGGGCCGTATGGCGGCCGGAACCCGCCGCCAAACCTGGGCGCCGCTTTCAACCCGCCCCTCAACCCCGGCTGGCCCACGAATGTGCCCCCGCCGCGCACCGGGCTGATCGTGCGGAAAAACGCCGCCGGCCGCTGGCTGGACGATAACCAGGGCGATTGGTCGGAGTTCGTCTCGGGGACCAACGCGTGGTTGACGCAGCGCGTTGCCGGCTGGGACTTGCCGGATCGCGACTTGGCCGTGATCGACACGGCGGACTTCTCCGTCACTTACGCGACCGGCTTGATGAACGTCTGCATGGCGCTGGACGTGAATCCTGTTTCCGGGCGCATCGCGGTGGTGGGAACCGATGCCATCAACGAAGTGCGTTTCGAGCCGAACCTGAACGGGATTTTCCTTCGCGTGAAAGTGGCGATGGTCGATCCGCTGGATTTGGGCAAGGCGATCGCGGACTTGAACCCGCATCTCGATTACTCCGTGCGCACTTTGCCCGCGTCGGAGCGGGACCGATCGATCGGGGATCCGCGCGCAATCGTATGGACGGCCGATGGGCAACGCGCTTACGTGGCCGGCATGGGATCGCGGAACCTTGTCACGATCGACATGGAAGGTCATCGCCTGGATCGGCCCTCGATCGAAGTCGGCCAGGGCCCGGCCGGTCTTGCCCTGGACGAAGGACGCCAACGCCTCTATGTCTTCAATCGGTTCTCCTCGAGCGTCTCCGTGGTCGACACCGCGACCGACACCGTCCTGGATGCCGTGACGTTGTTCGATCCGACGCCGCTCCCGATCGCCGCGGGGCGGCGTCATCTTTACGACACCCGTCGCACGTCCGGCCTCGGCCAGGCTGCATGCGCCTCCTGCCACGTCGATGCCCGCCTGGATCGGCTGGGCTGGGACCTGGGCAACCCGGCTGGCGAAGTATTGAGCCCGGTCGTCAACCAACAGGGCATGCTCGTGACGAACGCCTATCACCCGATGAAAGGCGTGATGGTGACCCAGACCTTGCAGGACATTATTGGCCACGAACCATTTCATTGGCGGGGCGACCGGCCGGATCTCGAGTCCTTCAACGCCACGTTCACCAACTTGCAGGGCGCGGCCACGGCGCTCACCACGGGGGAACTGCGGGAGTTGCGGGATTTTCTGGCGAGCATTCGTTTCCCGCCGAACCCCTATCGCCAGCTCGACGACTCGCTCTCGACCAACCTGGCCCTGCCCGGACACATCGCATTGGGAGAAGACGTTCTGCCCGCGGGCGCGCCTTTGCTCAGAGGCAACGCGGCCGCGGGCCTGGGCGTGTTCAAGCAGCCCGGCAATTTCTGCGTCACCTGTCACTCCCTCCCCACCGGCTTGGGATTCGACGGCACGACCCAGGGAGGCGTCCTTGCCTCCATTCCTCCGGGGCCAAATGGCGGGCATCACTTCCCCCTGGCCTTGCGCCTCGAAGGATCGTTGCCGTCCAAAATCGCGCAATTCCGCAACCTGCCCGACAAAGTGGGCATGGATGGCACTCGCACGCGGTCCCGCGCCGGCTTCGGCTTCGGCCACGACGGCAGTGTCGATTCGCTGACGCGGTTCCTCAACGGGGTCAGGGTCGTCCCGGATCAAGACGTCGCCGATCTGATCGCCCTCCTCCTGTCGGTGTCGGGGTCGGATACCGGGGCGGACGGCTCGGCCATCGATTCGACCCCACCGGCGGCCGTGGGTCGTCAACTGACGTTGGCCTCCTCCGGTCGAACGGAGTTGTTCGACACCCTGCTGGCGCTGGCGCGATCGCCTTCCAGCCGAGTGGACCTCATCGCCAAGGGATGGAAGGACGGCCTGGCTCGAGGCTGGGTCTTTGATCCGGCCAAGGATCGTTTTCAATCCGACCGGCAGCAGGAGACCATGTCGCCGGAGGCGCTGCTGGGACTGGCGGAACGCGGCAGCGAACTCACCTTTACGGTTGTCCCGCGCGGGTCGGGTAACCGCCTTGGCATCGACCGTGACCTCGACGGTTCGTTGGATCGCGATGAACTCGACGCCGGCACCAACCCGGCCGACCCCCAGTTGCTACCGCGCGTTCTCGCCGATCCGTCCGAAGTCGCCGTCGGAATGGATCTGCTGCTGACGGCCCAGTTGCCTCCGCTGCCGGCGCCAGCCGGCCTCACCTGGTGGAAGGATGGCCAATGGATCGCCGGAGCGACCAATTTCTCGCTGACCCTCAGCCAGATTACCTTTGCCGCGTCGGGGGAATACCGAGTTGTCGTCACTACCCCATTTCAAGCTCTGCGGAGTCCGCCGTTCCGCCTTTCGGTCGCCCCGCTCGTGGTGACGGCAACACCGCTCTTCCAACAAGTGCGGCTCGGCTCCAACGCGGTTTTTCGCGCGGCGGTCGTGGGGCTGGGGCCAGTCCAGTACCAATGGCAGTTTACTGGCCAGGATCTGTCCAACGCACAGGCCGATTCGATCCTGGTGACCAATGCTCAATTGGGCAACGAGGGCGCCTACCGGGTGACGGCGGCCAATGCCTATGGCAGCGTCACCAGCGCGCCGGTCGACCTCGGCGTCCTGATCAATCCGGCCATCGTGGTCCCGCCACTGAACCAAACGGTCGTCGTGGGCGGCAACGCGACCTTCAGCCTGATGATTTCGGGGCATCCGGCCCCGTTCGGGTATCTCTTGCGAAAATCCTCCGTCGTGCTGACCAATTATACGAGCGACGAGCCCATCGGCTTTTTCACGTTGCGCCAGGTGCAGCCGACCAACGCCGGCACTTATCGCATCGTCATCACCAACGCCGCCAACCCGGCGCCCGGCCTGAGTGTGGATCCGGTCACGCTGACCGTCCTGGCCGACCGCGACCTCGACGGTCTGCCCGACGAGTGGGAGACGGCGCACGGCCTGGCCATCAACGATCCCACCGATGCCGAACTCGATTCCGACCGGGACGGACAAAACAACTGGCAGGAGTACCTTGCGGGCACAGACCCGAACGACCCGCAAGACTTCCTCAAAGTCGAACGGATTTCTGTGGCGGGCGGCGCCGCCACGGCCGTAATCCAGTTCAATGCCGTTGCCAACAAGACTTACACGGTCCAGTTCCGCGATTCAACGACCGCCCAGGACTGGAGGAAGCTGGCCGACGTCGTGGCGCTGCCGACGAATCGCCTCGTCTCCATCACGAATGACCACCTTGGACCGGAACAGCGATACTATCGGCTGGCGGCGCCGCGGACCCCATGAGAGGGGAGTAATCACTTGCGCCCACGCCGCGAGCTGTTACCTATAATCCGTTACCCAGATTGCTTGAAACGACGTTCCCTGAGCCATTCCCCTCGGAGCGCGCCCGGTCCCCGGGCGCAGCGCTCATACCGGGACCAGAGCCTCCGAATTTTCCCGAGGCTTCCCAGTTGGCCACGCGCTGCGGCCGGGGACCGGCCGCGGTCCGCTCGCGCTGTGCATGGGCACAGTTCAACTGGAACACGCGGCCCCGCATGAAGACCCGAGCTGCTGCATGTCTCGTGCTGGTGGCCGGTGGCCTTTTGGGAAGCCTGCTCTTCAGCAGCGCTGCCTCCACGCCGGTGGGCAGCGCTTTCAGCTATCAAGGCCGTCTGCTCGAGAGTGGCGCTCCCGCGACCGGGCGTTTCGACTTGCAGTTTGCCCTGTTTACGACGGAGACCGGAGGCGTTCCAGCGGCCGGGCCTCTGACCAACACCGCCGTCAGCGTCTCCAACGGGCTCTTCACCACCACCCTGGATTTCGGCAGGAACGTCTTCTCCGGCGCCAGTTGCTGGCTGGAGATCCGGGTGCGCTCCGCGGGGTTGCCGGGTGATTTCGTCCCGCTCAGCCCGCGCCAACTGCTGACCCCCACTCCCTACGCCATCTACACCCTCGAAGCGGAAAGCCTGGTCGGTCCGCTTCCCGATGCGCAACTTTCGACCAACGTCGCCCGGCTCGACGCGAATCAAACATTCCGCGGCACGGTTACCTTCAGCGGCCCGGTGGCCATCGGCACTTCCAACGGGAACGCGAACCTGGAAGTGGCGGGAAGCGTGCGGGCCGATGCCTTCCAAGGGAACGGCGCGGGGTTGAGCAACGTCATCGCCACCGGTTTGTCCGCCAGACAAATGCAGCGGCTCTGGCGGGTCTCCCTCCCTTTCGTCACGGTCACGAACGCGGGCCACGATCCGGATTTCAACGGCAAAGGGGCCGTTGGTTTCAATTATCGCATCGGCAAGTATGAGGTGAATAATCTTCAATACGCGACTTTCCTCAACGCCGTGGCGGCCGACGACGTCCACAATCTCTACAGCACGAATATGACCACCGATATCCACGGAGGGATCGAACGCTCCGGTTCTCCCGGCGAATATGCCTACACGGTCAAGCCGGGGATGGGTCATCAACCGGTCGTCTGGGTCGATTTCTATGACGCGTTGCGCTTCTGCAATTGGCTGCACCACGGCCAGCCGTCCGGACCGCAGGACCACACGACCACGGAGGACGGAGCCTACACGCTGACTCCCGGGATGATCTTCAACAACACCGTGACGCGCAATCCTTCCGCCTGCTATTGGCTGCCGAGCGATGACGAGTGGTACAAGGCGGCGTATCACCAGCCAGCCGAAGCGGGCGGCGACCCCAGCAACTATTGGCTTTACCCGACGCGCAGCAACGACACACCAGTATCCGAACCACCGCCCGGCGGGATCAATTCGGCGAACGCTTGCTGTGAGACGGGAAGAATGGCCACCGACGTCGGGGCTTATCTCAATGCCTCCAGCTTCTACGGCACCTTCGATCAGGCGGGCAACGTGCAGGAGTGGACGGAATGGACGGACGATTTCACGTTCCTGGGCATCCGCCGGGTGCGAGGTGGCTCGTGGAACTACAACGAGTTTTACTCCAAATCGACCGATCTCGAATTCGACACCACCGACTACGATGCGGCCGCGATCGGGTTCCGCGTCGCGGGTGCCTGCGAACCGTGACCTCGGTCGATCCATGGCCAGACCTTCCCCTTGACGCAGGCAGGCGGATCGCTACTGTCACCCGGTTACAGTAAACCGCCTCGTTCGCGCTGCGGAACCGTTTTCCGGCGCGCGCAGCGCGGCCACCGAAGAAAGCACACAAACATGAGATTCGTATTGATGGCCCTGTTGGCCCTGAGCACCGCCTGGAGCTTGTCCGCGGCGGAGGACACCCCCTTCAAATCCTCGAAGGAAAAGGCCAGCTACGCCCTGGGCATGAACATCGGCAAACAACTGCGTCAGCGCAACGCCGATATCGACACCGATATTTACATGAAGGCGCTCAAGGAAGCGCTCCATGGCGACAAGTTGTTGCTCACCGATGACCAGGTACGGGAAACGTTGATGGCCTGGCAAACCGAACTTCGCACCAAGTCGCTCGAGAAGGGAAAAAAGGAAGGCGAAGCGTTCCTGAACGAGAACAAGAAAAAGGAGGGCATCGCCAGCACCCCGAGCGGCTTGCAGTACAAGATCGAAACCAAGGGCACTGGCAAAATTCCCACGAGCAACGACACGGTCGTTTGCCACTACCGTGGAACGTTGATCAGCGGCGATGAATTCGACAGCTCCTACAAACGCAGCGAGCCGGGTTCCTTCCCAGTCACTGGAGTGATCAAGGGGTGGACGGAAGCCTTGCTCATGATGCCCGTGGGCTCCAAATGGAAACTCTATATCCCCTCGGACCTGGCCTACGGCGAGCGCGAACGCCCCGGCATCCCACCCAATTCCACGCTCCTGTTCGACATCGAACTGGTTTCCATCAAAGACCCCAGTGAAGTCGGCGCCGGCCCGAAGCCTCTGCAAATCCAGCCGCAAATCACCCCGGCTCCCAAACCAAACCCGAAACCCAAGTAAGCCGGCCTTCGCTGGTAGTCCGGTCGCTGGTAGTTCCGCCTTGAGGCGGCACGAGCCGGCTGAAGCCGGGATTGCGTAACTATTCAGGGGTGAGGGCGGCCGTCTATGACTCCTGAACAGTTACGGGACTACGAACCACCCAGGGCCAACTCCAAGCGTCGCAAGACCCAGGGGTCCGCCCCGAATTTTTTGGCCGCGCTCAGATCGCGCTTCGCCAGCGGGGCGTCGCCCAGGAGCGCGAAGGCCAGGCCCCGCTCGGCCAGCAGGCCGGAGTCGGGATGCGGTCCGCTGAGGCGCTGGTTGAGCTCGCGAATCGCCTCGAGCAGGTCGTCGTCGGCCCTCGCCACCGCGCCCAACCCGAGATGGACGCGCGCCCGGCGGATCAGCCAGGAACTGCGCCAACGGCACTCGGCCAGGAGCGGCTCGATTTTTTGCAGCGCCTCGGTGCAGAGGCCCGCTTCGATCATGGCGTCGATGCTTTCCACCTCCAACACCGCGCTGCCGGTCTGGGCAAAGCCTTGCTGCAAGCCGGCGACGGCTTCCTTGAATTTGCCCAGGCGACATTGCAGCTGGCTGCGGGTCAGATACCAGTCGAGTTCCGTCCCGGAGGAGTGCTGCAAGGCGCTCTCACACTCGGCCAGGGCTGGCTCGAATTGACCGAGGGCGCTGAAGATCTCAGCGCGAATCATCCGCAGCGGAGCCTGCTCCGGCGCTTCCCGGACCAGGCCCAGGGCGCGATTGATGGTATGCAGCGCCTGGCGACGTTTGCCCTGCGCCAGTTGGACCCTGCTCAAATCGGTCAGCGCCGGCAGAAAACCGGGTTCGAGCTGGATCGCCTGCTTGAGGTCGCTGCCCGCGGCGGCCAGGCGGCCGAGCGCGCGATACTCGGTGGCGCGGCGCCAGAGCAGGTCGGGCCGTTTGCCGGTCGTGTCGATCCGGGCCGTCAGCCATTCGATGACGTGTTCCGGGCTGTCATGCGCCAGCAGGCGCAGGGGAAGCCAAACCAGGGTCAGCAGGAGCAACGCCGCCGCATTTCCCCGCGCCGCCCTTGGGGAACGCCCGGCGTGCCATGACGCGGGACCTCGGCGCCAGCAGCCTTGAGACTGGCCAGGGCTGGACTGGCATTCCGGTCCGGTCCTTCGCGCAAGTTCATTCATCGGAGATTGGGCGTTGGCCATTGCCTGATTTCCTTCTCAGTCTTCGATCAGGAGGTAGGGGTCGATCAGGAAATCATGGCTGTCGATCGAGGTGTTGTGGCCCTCGATGGCCAGGACATTCACGCCATCGCGCAGGAATTTTTCAAAATCCTTGAGCGGAAAGTAGGAATACTTGGTGGCGTCGTGGCCTTTGACTTGTTGGGCGGTCTTGCCATTACCCTTGCCGACGCCTCGGCGCACCACTTCCTTGCCATTCAGGTAGGCGATAAACCCGTCGTCGTAGTTGATCATCAGCCCGAGTTCGGCGATGTGGTCGGCATGCTCCACTTCAAATTCGTGTCGCATGTAAACGACCGAGTAATGGCCGCGCATATCATCGAGGACGGTGCGGGATTCCTTGTATTCGTAGCCGAACGGGGCTTCGCCTTGTTTCCAGCCCTTGGCGTCAAATTTGATCTCGGTCCACCTGGTGCCTTCGGGATGGTCGCCCGCCAGGTAGGTCCATTCCGCGTACTTGGGGATGGCCACGAAGAAGTCCTCCGGCGGTTCGGCCGGCAGCTCGTCGCCCGGGGTCTTGGGCTTCTTCCATTCCGGGGGCAGCCGGGGAGCGAGCAGGCGTTGGTGCACGACCGGGGATCGTTTGACCAATTCGAAGACGTCCATCACGTCACCGAACTTGTTGATCATCGTCCCGCGCAGCGTATCGCCGTCGATATCGATGAGGACCGACCCATGCTCGACGACGATCTTGCGCATCACCGGGCAGGTGCCCTTGCGGCCGACGACGGTGCCGCCATTACCCGCGACGACCTGGATGGTGCCGGCGTTGGGATTGATGCCCGGGCTCTTCCGGTAAGGCTCGCCGCCCTGCCTGGGGTCGCCTTCCCCATCGTCCAGGATGACCCCTTCGGCCACGGTCGGCGTATCGTAAGCTCCGTCCATGAGCATCGAACGCTCGTAGATGTGGGAATGGCCGGCCAGGACCAGGTCCACGCCGCCGGATTCGAGGATCGGCATGATGTGTTTGCGCATCTCGATCAGTTGCTTCTCCCGGTCACTGTCGTGTGTGCCCTTGGTATAGGGCGGGTGATGAAAGTAGGCGATGATCCAGTCGGCTTTGGTGCGCTCGAGATCCAGGCCGAGCCAGCGGGCCATCAACCCGGTCGGCTTCCGATCCAGGTCGTGCGAGTCGAGGCAAATCAAGTGGGTGCGTCCGTAGTCGAAGGAGTAGTAGGCTTCGGTGCCGGTGGGCACGCCGCCCGCCTCGCCGCGGGTGGGGCAGACATAGGCATCGTAATAGGGGCCGACGCCGTTGGTGCCTTTGGAAGTCGCCCCTTCGTGATTGCCCATGGTGGGCCAGCAAACGACATGTCGGAGCGTCGGCTCATACATCTCGAAAAAGCGACTTTGGAATTGGACATCGCGCCCGCGGTCGTAAGCCATGTCCCCCAGGTGCAGATAAAAATCGAGCGGCCGTTGGTCTTTCTTGACCCACTCGAGCATGGCCGCGTGCACGGTGTGTTGCGCTTCCCGCCCGGTCCCGGAGTCGCCCACCACCCAGAAGCGGGTCGGCTTGGCCTCCCCTTTCGGCGGGTGCGTGACGAAGCCATAGCTTGGATCCAATTCGGTCAAGCGCCACTCCCCGTCATACACGGCATAGTAATACTGCGTATTAGGCTCGAGGCCGGTCAGGCGCGCTTCGTATTGGAAGAGCCCCGCCGGAGCGCTGTGCAACTTCGGCAGGCGGAACAATTCCGGCTGTTTCTCCTGGAGAACTTTCAGCTCGGCCTTGTTCGTGGTCAGGGAGACGCGCGTGACGATGGAAGCGGACGTCACTTTTTGATCGAGCTGCTCGACCGTCCGGCCGAAGCGCACGACCGGTGTGATCGGCCCGTCGGTGCGCCAGACCACCGCGATCGAGTGCGGCGTGGCCAGTTGCACGTAGGGCGCCCGCGCGAAATGGTTGGTGTGCGTCTCGTGGGTCTCATGCGCCTCATGCGCCTCGTGCCCCTCCTTGGCTTCGTGCGCAGGTTGACCACGGATCAGTGGCTCCGAATCCGCGCCGCGCCCGGCGAGTGCGGCCACCACCCACCAGCCGGCCAACGCCGCCACCACTTGCTTCAGACTCATGACCTCAATCGCCCGGCTCTGCGTGGGCCGATGTTTCCATTCGCCATGTTCCAGTTGATCTTCGTTCCCGGACTATTCCGGGGTGAGGCCAAGGGTGTGGGTCACCGGGACGCAGGCACTCTTGATCGCTGCCGCCAGCGGCGCCCGGACACGCTCGGTCAATTTCTCCACCGCCTCCATCTCCAGCTTGGCCTCGGGGCCATGGAACAGAAGTTTGATCTGGCGCGTCTCGTAGTCCTGCTTCGCCGCCACCGCGGCGTCGACTTTCCCAAACGCCTCCGAAAACGGGTTCGTCACAAAATCCTCGGCCAGATTCACCCCGTGGGCCAGTTGCTCGGCGGTATAGCTCTTTGACTCCTCGCCCCAGGTCACCTTGTATTTTGCCGCGCTGCCATTCTTCGCGAAAAGGGTCAGGCGATTGAGCTCCTGGTTGAATGGGATGAGCGTCATCGCGGAACGGATCGAGTCGTCCTTGGCCGCGTCGCCCGTGGCGCAGAATGGATACCGGGTACTCTTGATCTGAAACTGATGGTCCTTCCTGCCGACCAGCTCGTGTCCTTTCGACAGGTGCAGCTGCTTCGCGCCAAAGTCGACCGTGAATCTCCCGATCTCTCCATCGAGGCCGAAGGCTTTGAGAAAGGCGTAGGCCATGACCAAATGCCCGGCCCAGCCGGGATGCACGCCGTCCTGGCCGGCGATGGCGTAGTCCGCGCCGTATTTCTGCTGGGCGGCATAACCGGCGGTGAGCATGGGCCAGAAGACGTCGGCAAACGAGACGCCGGCCTGCTGCCCGATCTCGATATCGATGTTGCGCAGCGTGCAAAGGTTCAGGTTCTTCGATTTGACCGAGGCTGCGTCCCAATCCTTCCTCAAGCCGACGCAACCGGGCGAGCCAAGCACGACCCGCGCGCCCGCGCCCTTGAAGGCCTGGACGATGGCCGTTTGGTTCGCGCGATACCGCTGGCCGATTGCTTCTTCGTAGGGCCGGTAACCATGATCATTCATGCCGTAACAGGTGGTGGCGATGGTCGGCTTGAATCGCAGACAATCATTGGTCACTCGCGCCAGAAACCCCGGGGCCGTCTCGCCGCCCCAACCATATTGGCGCACCGTCACGGCCAGCTCAGGCACACAGACGGTCAGGTAGGTTTCCATCACCCGCGAATACATCTTCTGCTCGGTGATGGAATCGCCGCAGATCGCCAGGCGATCCCCTTTCCTGAGCAGCAGCTTCGAGTTGGCCGGCGCCTTGACTGGCTGGAATTCCGCGAAGTCCGCCCCTTCAGGCTTCTGCTCCCACGACTGGGCCCCGCACCAAGTGACCAGGACGAAAGAGCCAAGCACGCCGGAAAGGAACGATTTCATATGAATTCAGAATGTGAACGGCGCGAGTGTTCGGGTTTCAGGAACCAGCGTCAAGGTGGGAAATGGCGCGCGACGCCGGAGCGCGACCGGTCCTCGGTCGCAGCGCAAAGCTCCAAACCAGGCCCACCGTTTTTTCGGGCCTCTTGGCACGGCGGCCTTTGCCGGACGGGGTCCCCCCCGCGCGCCAAACGGGACGACGCAATTCAACCCAGTCCCCTGATCTAAGAGAAGGCGAAGTGCTGCGGGCGGGGACCGCCCGCGCGCCGGGGCAACGGGCGAAAAAAAGAGACCGGGCTTTCGCCCGGTCCCGTGTTGCCAAGTTGGATGGGTTGGCGTTACGGCTGCTGTTTCAACCGATAAATCGTATTTGAGGGTGGTCCATCCCGGTGCCCGAATCCGTTCGCCACCCTTCCCGGGACGCAGTCCTCACCGTCACCGGTCAAGCCGTGGTGGAGCCAGGCGAAACGCGCTATGCACGGTCGTCGCGCCGCCCGGACTCCACAAATGGCTTGGCTTCGCCGTGCTTGTTTTCCTCTCCCTGCCGTCCGCGCGTCGTGCGCACAGACAGCGTTCGTGCTCGGCACTCGAGGGGTTGGTCCACCAGGGACTTCATTCTCTTCCTCCAGGGGACACCAGTTGAAGACATGCTTACACGGCTAAGCATACGTGGAAACGGATTACGTGATATAGAACCAGAAGTACGGCACTTTTGCAAGCGAATAGTGGCGCAAATTGCGCCAGGAACGCATTTCCAAACGCTGCCGGACCAACCTGAAGGAACGGAGCGCCGTCGGTCGCGCCACGCGCGGGCCAGTGCTCGTCCTCCGCGATCGCGAAATTCCTTATCGCGCGTCGAGCGACGCCTCGCTTCAATAGTCGCCATGAGTGTGGCAACCGAGGCAACCGAGGCGACCAGGCGAGTGTGGCGAAGGTGCCCTTTGTGCGATCTGGAAGGCGGCGATTCCCAATTCGAGAAAGGTCGACTGCGGGTGGTTCGCTGCTCGCGATGCGCGATGCTCTTTGCCAATCCGGTCGAAGCGCAAATCATCCAAGGAACCTTTTACCGTGACCAGGCCCCTTCCTTCTGCTTGTCGGCCGACAAACTGGAGAGTGACTACGCGCCGGTGAGGTTCGGGCGGGAGTTGCGGTGGTTGCGCCGGTATTGTCGGGCGGGCACGGTGCTCGATGTGGGTTGTTCGACCGGCGCGTTTCTTCACGAGCTTCGGCGCCGTTGGCCGGAAGACTACGAGGTCCTGGGCACCGACGTCGCCGGCCCGGCCCTGGATTACGCCGAGCGCCACGGCGTGCCGGTGATGCGCGCTCCCTTTCTGGAGCAGGACTTTGCCCGGCAGCGTTTCGACGCGATCACGTTCTGGGCAGTGCTGGAACATTTGAACGAACCGGGGAAATTCCTGGCGAAAGCCGCCTCGCTCCTCCAGCCGGACGGCTGTTGCTTTGTCCTGGTGCCGAATATGCAATCGTTGACCGTGCGCTGCGTGGGGAACCGTTACCGATACTTCATGCCGGAACACTTGAACTATTTCACGGCAGACGCCCTGCGGCGCCTGGTCGCGCGCGAGCCGAAGTTGACCGTGGTGACGATGAAATCGACGCACTTCAATCCCATTGTTCTTTGGCAGGACCTCTGGCAAAAGCGGCCAGGCGTGCCCGAGGTGGAACGCGCCCGACTGCTCAAACGCACCACCGCCTGGAAACAGAACGCGCTGCTCGCGCCGTTGCGCCTGGCTTATGGCGCAGTGGAACGAGTCCTGGGCGGGTTGGGCCTGGCCGACAACCTGGTCGCCGTGCTGCGCCGCGTCGATCGAAGCGCAAAAATGTGATTGCAAACTCGCGCCGGCCGTTTGAGCCTTGCCCTCGGTAATGAACGACTGACCCAGGAATCCATTATGCCACACGTCGTCACCAGTAAATGTGCGGGCTGCAAGTTCACCGATTGCGTCGAAGTATGTCCGGTGGCCTGCTTTTATGAGTTGGACAATCAACTGGTCATCCACCCGGACGATTGCATTGATTGCACGGCTTGCGTGGCGGAATGTCCGGTGGAAGCGATCTATGCCGAAGAGGCCGTTCCAGCCGATTTCCAGGTGAATATCGAATTCAACGCGACCGAAGCCAGAAGGGTCAAAGATTCCGGTCAATCCGCCATCGTCAAGAAAAAGGAACCCTTGCCGACGGCCTCCCAGCGGAAAGCCGAACTGGGCTACTGAAATTTCCGCCTAACCCCTCCGCGCGCCATCTCCAAGGCGTCTCGCCCGGCTCTTTCCATGAACCTCCTGATTGCGGATTGCGGATTGCGGATTGCGGATTGCGTACTCCGCCACGGTTCATGGCCGGTGAGCAGGTCCGCAAGGAACAAGGAGCTTTCCATGAACCGTCCGTTGCGCGAGCCTCAATGGCCAATGAGCAATGAGCAATGAGCAATCTGAATGGCCCCGGATATTGCACATTGCTCATTGCTCATTGCTCATTGCTCATTGTGGGGCAAGAGTCCTCGCGGCGGTTCATGGTCCCAATGCGCGGTCAATAAGCCGTGGAGGCTTTCCATGAACCGACTTGTCACTGGTAACTTGTCACTTGTAACTGGCGATTTGGAGAGGCTCATCCCGAGCGTGAACCTGTTTTCAGTTACCAGTTACCAGTTACCAGTTACAAGTTACAAGTCTAAGCGGTTCATGGTCCCAATGCGCGGTCAATAAGCCGTGGAGGCTCCCCATGAACCGTCGCACCCGGAGCGCGCCCGGTCCCCGGGCGCAGCGCGTGACCAGGACCGGCGCGGTGGAACGCTTCGAGCCCTCGGCTGCGGGCTAAGCGCTGCGAGCCGGGACGGCTCGGGCTCCGGTTTACTGTGAGCAAAAGCACTGCCTACCACTGGGGTAAATGCCTCACTTCCGCATTTGCGAACCGGCTCTAAACTGCTGGGTCCACGGCGGCCTGGTTCGGCGGGGACGCAATGCGTGCGATGGAAAAAATGCTCACGAGGGGGCAGCGGAGCTTCGTGGCTTGCCTGGCCTGCACCTTGGCCGGCCTGGGCCCGGCCCTGGGTGGTGTGGCGCGGCCGGACCACGTCGTCATCGCCATCGAGGAGAACAAATCCTTCAGCCAAATCATCGGCTCATCCAGCGCGCCTTACATCAATGCTCTGGCGCAAAAGGGCGCGCTGTTCACCTCGTCATCCGCGATCGGCCATCCCAGCCAGCCGAATTACCTGGCCTTGTTTTCCGGATCGACTCAGGGCATCGGGGACGATTCCTGTCCGCATACCTTTGCCAGCGCCAACCTGGCCAGCCAATTGTTCCAGGCGGGACGGACCTTCGCTGGCTATGCGGAGTCCATGCCCAACGCGGGCTCCCAGGAATGCAAGACCTCTGACGGCTACGCGCGCAAGCACAACCCCTGGGTCAATTTCAGCAACGTCCCCGCTTCGGCGAACCTGCCGTTCTCCAGTTTCCCCGGCGACTTCAAGGCGCTGCCGACGGTGGCCATCGTCGTCCCTAATCTGGACAATGACATGCACGACGGATCGATCAGAGAAGGCGACGCCTGGTTGCGGGACCACCTCGACCCCTACGTTCAGTGGGCCATGGCCAATAACAGCTTGTTCATCCTCACCTGGGACGAAGACGAACGTGACATCGACAAAGATCACCGCATCGTGACGATCTTCGTCGGGCCGATGGTGCGGCCGGGAGAATACGGCCAGCACATCGACCATTACAACGTGCTCCGCACCCTGCTGGAAATGTACGGTCTGTCGGCGATCGGCAAAGCGGCCAATGCCACCCCGATTGCCAATGTGTGGACCACGACGGTCGAGTCGGACAAAATCCCGCCCGCCGTCTCGATCACCACTCCGTCGCCAAACGGGCGGGTCACGAACAGCCCGCTGACCGTGCAAGGCATCGCCAGTGACAACGTCGCGGTGAGCCGCGTGGAGTTGCAGGTGGGAGATGGTCCCTTCCAAACCGCCGCGGGGACAACCGATTGGTCGGCCCAGGTCAATTTGGCCCCAGGCCCTTCGACTCTGCGGGTCCGAAGCGTGGATGCCGCGGGCAACATTTCATCCGTCAAGACGCTCGCGCTGACTTATGTGGTGCTCCGTCCTTTGACCGTTCACATCACGGGCCAGGGCCGGATGATCCCCGACTTGAGCGGGCAGAACCTGGAAGTGGGCCGCAGCTATTCCTACAAGGCCGTTCCTGATCCGGGGTTCTTGGCCGCCACTCCTGGCGGCGGGGGATCGACTGCCGCCTCGCTCCGCTTCACCATGCAGGACAACCTGGTTCTGGAGATCCATTTCATCCCCAACCCGTTCCCTTCCGCCAAAGGAACCTATCAAGGGTTGATTTACGACACCAACGGAGTGACGCAGGACCGTTGCGGATTTTTTTCCCTGGCCCTCAATGCCAACGGACGTTTCTCCGGCAGTCTGCGGCTTGGACGGAAGAGTTTTCGTCTGTCGGATTCATTCGACGGCTCGGGCCACGCCCGGGCGAGCATCGGGTTGTCCCCCTCCGAGCTGCCCGCCGGCGAAGTGGCCAGAGAATTCCTCGAGGTCGACCTGCAGTTGGATTGGAGCCACGGCACCGACCGAATCGGCGGCGTGCTGAACCGCCTCGGGGTCGACCGGATGGGTAACGTGGTGCGGGAGGAGTTGGTGGCGGAACTTTTCGGGGACCGCCCCGTGTTCAACACGCGGACCAACCCGGCTCCATCCGCCGGCCGCTACACCGTCACATTCCCGGGAAACGCCGACGGCGCCTACGCGCCGGCCGGAGACGGGTTCGGGGCGGTGACCGTCGATGGCGACGGACGAGTGCGCCTGGCCGGGACGCTGGCCGACGGCACAAAAGTGACGCAGAGCGCGATGTTGTCCAAGGACGGGCAATGGCCGTTGTATCTCTCGCTTTATGGCGGGGCAGGGACCTTCCTCGGTCGGATCCACTTCGCGCCAGAGGCGACCAGCGATCTCCAGGGACCCTTCGATTGGATCAAGTTGAGCCGGCCGACGACGAAGTATTATCCCGGCGGCTTCACGAATGCGAGCTGGGCGGCAGGCTTGATCTATCAGCCCCCGACCAGTCCAGCAGGGCGCGTCTTGCCCGGGACAAGTGCCACGCTGGCTTTCCAGGGCGGAAACCTCGTTGAGCCGTTCCAGGACACGATCCGGCTGGACGCTCCCGGCTCGATGCCCAACCAGGACAGCCATCGGCTCACCCTGAGATTTACGCCAGGAATGGGCTTGTGGAAGGGGACTGTCGCCGATCCCTCATCCGGGCGGTCCATCGTGTTTCAGGGCGCCGTGCTGCAAGCGCAGAATTCCGGCAGCGGCTTTTTCCTGGGAACGAATCAGAGCGGGCGGGTCCGGCTGCAAGCGCAGTGATTTCGGCTTAGTTCAGGCGTTGTCGTGGCGCGTCTCAATTTTTGCGCGGTTCTAGATCTGCAAAGACGCAAGCTTTGAGCCACGGAGTGGCGTCAGACAGTAGCCCACGGCGTGAGCCGTGGGAGGAGGTGGCGCAATGGAGGCACAGCCCCGGCAGGGGCGACACAAACAAGGTTAGCAATTCTTTCGCCGCTCCGCGGCTCTTGCCCTTCAACGCCGCCCCCCACGGCTGGCGCCGTGGGCTACTTTCTGGCGCTGCTCCGCAGCTAACGGCTTGGACTCCGTTCCCTCATAGGATTAAGATGCGCCCGCTTGTTCATCGTTCTGAGAAATCCCCTTGCCGCAAGCAATCAAGTCAGCGATCCTCGCAGGCATGAGCCTCGCCAAAGCTCCCGTCCGCCACGGCCTGCGCGAGATCACGATGGACGAATACCACAGGAATCCGGTCATCGTGGTCGAGACGTTGGAACACAAGCTCGCCGGCTTGCCCGTCAATGACCGGAAGCATCCCCAGCTCGCCCAGGACATCCACGATGCTCTCCGGCTCCTCCGCGCCACCGGGCTCAAGCAATACGGTCGTATCTCGCTGCTCGCCGTCCTCGACATCCTTCAAGCAGTGGACTACTTCCTCGTCCTCCAGGACGAAAAGCGGGACAGTCAGGATGACGGCTACGAGGATGATGCCGCAAAACTCAGGGAAGCATTCGAGAAACACAAAGCTGAGCTGGCAGAATTCCGTCTCTGGTTCAGCCGGCAGTCGTGACCGGCGGGGGCGCTTGAAATCGGAGGCACGGGGCAAAGCCGGCCACGGTCAAACTCCTGACGCCGGCGCTGGTTTCCATGCACCGACTTGTCACCGGTCACTGGTCACTGGTCACTGGCGATTTGGAGAAGCTCATCCCGAGCGTGACGCTGTTTTCAATTTCCAGTTACTAGTTACCAGTTGCCAGTTACCAGTCTAAACGATTCATGGTCCCAATGCGCGGTCGCAGCACCATGAAGGCTTTCCCTGAACCTCGTCGCATCCGGCGTGAGCCGGAGCATTCTCAGCAACGCGAACCAGCCACAGAGAGAGCAGAGCCGACTGACGTCGGCTGCTACGTGGATCAGGCCAACGCGTGGCCAGTCGACATCAGGGCTTTCCAAAATCGCGTTCATACCTCTTGAGCAACGCCGCCGGGTCGTTCTTCAACAGATAGAGCTTGCCACGCACCTTCTTGGTTTCGCCAGGCGCCAGTCCGCCGACGTGGGGATCGGCATGCAGGCAGACATAGACCCCTTGAAACAATTCGTGCGTGCGATCCCACGCGGTCGCCAGCAGCCATTGGTCGTCGAAGGAGAAGCAGCCGATCAAACCGTTGACCGGTTGAACCGGGCTGATGGGACGCGGGTTCACATCCGCCAGATCGATTTTGGCGGGCACGTAGACCTGGCCGCCACGGTAACGGGCTTCCTCGCGGCGTGCCGTCTGGTCCATCGTGGTCAGTCCGTGCCCCGTGAAGATGAAGCTGCGCGCGATATAATTGCTTTGGTTGCGAGCGGTGAAGCGATCCACGCGAATGCAGGCCGGCTGAAACCATTCCAGATCGACCGGCTGCCGGCCGTTGTTCGTCAGGCGGAAAAGAAATTCAACTTCGTCCTTGACCGCGCGAACGTCGTGGACCACTTCGACCTCCGGTTCCACCCGCGTGAGCAGGCGCAGACGTTTTCCGTCGCGGCTCGCCCATGTCAGCGTGGTCCGATGCGGCAGCGTGGTCTGGCGCCAGTCCCGATCGGTGGACTTTCCCCGGCAGAACGCTTCGAGATACCAAATCTCCAGGTTGCCGCCCGGCAGCTTTCCCCCGGACACGGTCAGCAGATTGTTCGTCCAGGAAACGGTCAGCCCGGCGGCGGCGCTGGCCCGCCACGGGGCCCAGACGATCAGGTAACCAGAGACCAGCCAGACCAGCAAACGCGGCCAAAGGAATTGCATGGAGCAGTGTCTTAGCCTGTGGCGGATTGTTCGACAACAGGAATGAGCGCGCTCGGAAAGCAGCGGGGAATGATTGCGTTGACGGGCATGGCCCTGGACCGGCCGGCAAAGCAAATGCCGGCGGTCTGCCCTGTCCCCTCCGGCCTTACGGCATCGGGAATTGCGGAGGTTGCGGAAGCGGGCGGTTCTTCAGCAAAAATGCAGTATCCGACAAAACCAGAGGATCGAGTGCCGACTGGGCGGCCAGCGTCAGGTCAAATCCCTCCTCTTCCACCCATTGACAGGGCAGCTTCGTTTTATCGATCTGTTTTTTGTCAGGCTCGCTCATGTATTTGATGGTTCCGGCCGAGGCGGGCGAACTCTCTGTGGCTCAGTGGGCGTCGCACCTCTTCACCAGAACACTTGCCAGAGACATCGGCAGTTCGCCACCGGAAGTTTAACTGGCTCGCCATGTCCCGTAGTCTCCACGGGATCCCGCTGGTACTTTCCCCGGCTTTCCGTGAACCGACTTGTCACTGGAGTGTTACAAGTCTAACGGTTCCTGGTCTCAATGGGCGGTCAATCAACCGTGGAGGCTCTCCAAAAAATGCCTCGCCACCATCGGGCCGTTTCCCCAACAATCCCTCCTGAACCATCGGCGCGAGCCCGCCGGCAGGAAATGAAAGCAAAGATCATCATCACACCCAAAAAGGCGGTGCTGGACCCGCAGGGCAAAACCGTCCAGAGCGCGCTCGAACATCTCGGTTACAAGGGAGTCGGCGCTGTGCATGTGGGCAAATACCTCGAAGTTGAACTGGCCGGTAACGACAAGGAGTCCGCCCGCCAGCAACTCGATGAGGCATGCCACAAGTTTCTGAGCAACCCGGTTATTGAAGATTACCAGCTTGAAATTGAATGAGAACGGAATCGGGAGTCAGGGGTCAGGGGTCAGGGGA
>WNGF01000473.1_pt1 | contig 58007 bp, 52 predicted proteins | sample 5400641 | NCBI WGS metagenome assembly WNGF01 (sample SAMN13153371, study PRJNA577476) | soil metagenome | isolation source: 80 cm soil or saprolite under grassland replicate 2 | place: USA:California | collected 2016-06-15
CGCACACCCGCTGATCTCGTCCGCTCGGCTGCCTCCGCCCACACTGGGTGCTACCGTCGCCCGCGTGCGCCAGGAGCCGCCGCGTGTGCCAGAAGGTGTACTGACGCCGGTCGTTCGCCGTCGTCGGCGGCCCGTCCGTACGGAAGCCGCGCTGCTCGTACTCGTGCTCGGAGCGGCAGCTGGGGTCGCGGCCGCCCTCCACGCACGCTCGACGCATCCTTCTGCCGCAGCGGTTGCACCGAGGCGCGCTACCGTCGCCGACGTCGCGCCGGAACGGCCACGACCGCCTGCACCGGGGCGGGCTCGACCGCCTGTCCTCCTGACGAGCCCGCCGCGCTCGGCCCGGCCGCTATTAGCACCGACTGCCGCACGCGCTGCGATCGTCGTCGACGCCGGAACCGGAGCCGTGCTGTGGGGACGCCACCCGCACCGGCGTTTGCCGGTCGCCTCCACGACGAAAATCATGACCGCGTTTGTCGCGCTCCACCGCCTGCGGCCGGAGGCGCTCGTTCGGGTCCCGCCGTCCGCCACCCGCGTGCCGCTCGTGAGGGAGGGTCTGCGGCCGCGCGAACGTGTCCGTGCCTGGAAGTTGTTCGACGGGCTGCTCGTGTACTCCGGCAACGACGATGCGCTGACCCTGGCAATCGCGACCGCGGGAACACGGCGTGCATTCATCGCGCGGATGAACGAGGAGGCGCATGGACTCGGCCTGGACGACAGTCACTTCTCGAGTGCGAGTGGGGTCATCGACCGCGGCAACTACTCGAGCGCGTGGGACCTCGCGGCTCTGACGCGAGTGGCGTTGCGAAACCCGCGGTTTCGGCGCGTCGTACGCAGGCGCATCGTCCACGTGCCATGGTCGGCGCCGACCTACGAGAAGGTCTACGTCAACAAGAACCCGCTGCTCGGCAGCTATCGCGGTGCGAACGGCGTGAAGACGGGCTGGACGACGCTCGCCGGTCATTGCCTCGTCGCTTCCGCCACGCGGCACGGCCGCACGATTATCGCCGTTCTCCTGCACGACGCGAACGCGCCCACCGACGCGCGACGCCTGCTCGACCTCGGCTTCCGAACGCGCGCCTAGCGGAGGTGGAAGAAGGCGGAGTAGATCTCGCGCGCGGCGGGTGCTGCGGCCTCGGCGCCAAAGCCGCCGTGCTCGATCAGCACCACGACGACCACCCGCGGGTCGTTGGCCGGGGCCCAGGACGCGTACCAGGAGTCGTCGCTCCCCGAAGGCACCTGCGCGGTGCCGGTCTTGCCGGCGATCGGGATCGAGAACGTTCCGAAGACCGCAGCCGAGGTCCCGCCGGGATCATGCGCGGCTGAGAAGAGACCGTCGCGGATGCTGCCAAGATCGACGAGGTGAAGGCGCCTCACCGGGCGGAACCTCAGCGTCCTGAACGAGCGGTGCGCCTCGCGGATCGCCTTGCCGATGTGCGGCCGAACGACCGTCCCACCGTTCGCGAGCGCCGAATAGGCCACCGCCAGCTGGAGTGGCGTGATCGCCAAGTAGCCCTGTCCGATCGAGAGGTTGACCGAATAGCCCTCGTACCAGATGCGCTGCCACGCAGCGTGAAAGGTGCGTCTGAGCCAAGCGGGGGTGGGCACGATTCCGGTTGACTCGCCGGGGAGGTCGAGCCCGGTCGGATGACCGAGCCCGAGCAGGCGCGCCCAGTGCTGGATGTCGGGGTGGCCAGCCACCTGGCGCCAGTAGAACTCGGCTCCGAGCCGGTAGAACCACGTGTCGCAGGAGATCGACAGGGCTTGCATCAGGTTCAGGGGCGCGTTGATCCCGGCCTCGACGTTGTGGAAGACGACGTTCCCCACCTGAAAGGAGCCGGTGCAGGGCAGGATCGAGGAAGGCGTGATCAGCCCGCTGGCAAGAGCAGCCTCGGCGACGATCGGCTTGAAGGTCGAGCCGGCCGGATACAGGCCCTGGGTCGCCCGGTTCACCAGCGAGCTGCCGGGAACCCGTCCTGCGAGGAGCTTCCCGAAGTAGGGCCGATCCTTGCTCGCCCGCTTCTCGTCAAAGTGCGGGTAGCTCGCCAGTGCGTAGAGAGAGCCGTCGCGGGGGTTGATGACGACCGCAGCCCCCGCGTTCGCGTCGGAGTGCCCGGCGAGATGGGCGAAGCCGATGCCGTCGCGAATCGCCTGCTCGGCCGCGCGCTGAAGGCGTAGGTCGATCGTCAGTTGCAGCTGCCGCGGCGCCGCGGGCTCGTGGGTGAGGCGACTCGGGCCGATCGCGCGGCCGTGTGCGTCGACGACCACCCGGCTACGTGCGAAACCGCCGTTCAGATATGAGTCATAGGCGGCCTCGGCGCCTGACTGGCCGATCACCTGGCCGGACCTGTCGAGCCGGTAGCGCCGCTCCTTGAGCTGGGCAGGATCGATCTCGCCGAGCAGGCCGAGGAACTCGCTGCCGAGCGCGCCTTGCGGGTAGCTCCGCGCCGGAAGAGCGACGACGTGGACCCCTGGGAAGTCGTCGGCGTTCTCGTCCAGGTAGAAGCTCAGCGCCCTTGGGATGGGCGCGGCGACGACGGCAGGGGAGTACGGCGAGCGGAACTGATCCCGGCGGATCCGGCCGACGAGCGCCACTATCGGCGTGTGAGTCAGCCGTGCGAGACGGGCGAGGCGACGGCGGCCTTCCCAGCTCGGCCACCAGCGGCCGTGCGAATCGAGCGCACCGAGTTCCGATGCGTCGGCCGCCAGGGCGAGCTGGCCATTGGTTCCGGCGAGCAGGCGGCCCTGGGTGTCGAGAATCGCACCGCGTGGGGCGGGAAGCTCGATCGTCCGGAAGGACTGGCGCTCCACCGCCTGCGCGTACCTGGGTCCCTGTATCACCTGGAGCGACCACAGCCGCAGGGCGAGGATGGCGAAGGCCGAGAGGGCGAGAAGGCCGAGGAGGCCGAGTCGGAAGTAGAAGCCGGCGCTTCCGTGAAAGCCGGCTTTCACGACGGCCACAGGCTCGACGCCCAACCTCGGGCGCCGGATCCGCACGCTCCGGCGCGGATAGGCGGGAGGCTTGAACATCACAGCGCCTGACGGCCGTTCTCTCCTCGTTTGCCGGGCGGTGCTCAGTCGAGGAGTAGGAGCATGTCCCTTCTCCCGGCCGTCCCCTCTCGGGCCAGGTGCGACTACTTCTCGATGCGGCAACGACAGAGTAGCGCCAGTTCCCACGCGCGGTTCGGACTCCTCGCGCGCAGGCGGGATCGCTCCATCTCGCGCCCTGCTCGATTCGAGCGGTTGCGTCAGTACAAGGCGACCCCCGGGGTTTGCTCATCGGCAGTCTCGGGCGAATCCGGTCTGAACTCAGTCGCGCCGAGGCCGGGCTTCAGGGGCTCACTCCTGCTCCTCTCGCTGCCGGCGAATGGCCATTAGGGGCCGAGCCCGGGCGGGCTCGGCCCCTCACGTGCTGGCTAGATTCCGAGGACGGAGCGGCTGACCGTGGAGAGGATCTGTTGCTGGTAGTAGACGGGGCCGCCTCCGTCAGCGGTCACGTTCGACGGATAGTGCGTCGAGACGAAGAGGCCGTAGATGTTGTTGTCTGAAATGGCGAGGCCGAAGTAGTCGCCGATGAAGCCGCTGCCCGTCGGGCAGGGATCCCTGGCTCCAGCGCACGGGTATTGCGAGAGACCGCCGAGGTGCTGGCCCGGCTGCTCCGGATCCCATGTGAACTCCGAGACGCGCAGGTTCGGCCCGACTGGGACGGCGCCCGCGCCCGAGTCCTTGTAGGCCTGGAGCGTCGTATCGACGCAGAAGTTCGTGCGGCCCACATCGGCCGGGAGGACGCTGGGGTCGGTCGGGCAGGCCTGGCGGCGGTCGTAGAACTCGATCGCAACTGCCCCTTTCGGCCCAGCCGCGACCGACGGCTGGAACTGGTCGGTCGCCGCGCCGAGCACGTCGGCGTTGTCGTTGACGACGACGGGCGTTGTCCAGGTGGCGCCACCGTCCGTCGACTGCGTGAACTTCACGTCCGCCTGGCCCGCGAGCGGGTCCCAGTCCTCGTACGTGAGGTAGAGGTGGCCGGCATACGTCGGGCTCGCCGCGAAGTTCTCGGCGATGCCGCTGCGAAAACGCGTGTTTGGGTACACCTCGCCCGGAGGGATGCTCACCGCCGTGATCGGCACGAACGGGCCGAACGTCCGAGCGTCGTCGGTCGAACGAGCGACGTAGATCGTCGAGCTCGTCCCGTTCGGTGGGAACGAGACGACGGCGACGTAGACGTTCCCGGCGGCGTCGATCTCCGGGTACACGTACGTGGCCCCGGCGCTAACCTCGGAGGGCGGGGTGATCGTGACAGCCTTGTCGAAGGTCTGGCCGCGGTCACGGGAGACCGCCATGCGTACCTTGATCCCGCCGCCGTTGCCGTTGAAGACTGCCCACGCCGCGTAGACGTGGTCCTGCAGCGGGTTGCCGACGATGTGGTTGACGGCGACCCATTGCTTGTCCTCGACGTGTCCGAGCTGCTTGGCCGAGGCATTGTTCGGCGGCTCGAGCGCCACGCCCCCGTTCCCCTTCACCCAGTGGCGGCCCAGGTCGTCGCTGAACGAGATGTCGATCTCGCCGTCCGGATGGAGCTTCGTTGCGTCGAAGAACGAGTTGAAGGGCAGCATCGTCTGGTAGACACGGCCCTTGGTATCGAAGTCGACATTCGGGTCGGTGGTGTCGGTCCAGCTCGGCGGCATCTCCTGCGTCCCGGTCGAGATGCAGTCGTAGCCCTGGACCTGGTTGTTGCCCGCCGGCGTGCCGCCCAGGATCTGGGATGCCCCGAGATAGAACATGTAGAAGGTCGAGTACTTGTCGAAGAAGAACTTCGACGAGCCGACGAGATCCTCCGTTCCCGGCTTCACGGCGATCCACGACTCGGAGTGGTTGGCGTTGAACGGGCCAGCCCGGCAGGTTCCCGCCTCGGGAACCCTCGAACCGGACGGGACCGGGTAGCCGCCGCCGGCCGTCGGCGAACTCGCGACCTGGTTCGTAAACGGCACGCTGACCGACCAGCCGCCCGCGAACGCTGGCGCCGCGAACATCAAGGCGCCGAGCGCCGCGACGAGAAGCGCGACTCTCTTCATGGCTGCTCCCCCTCTCGATCTGACTCCTGAAACAGCGTGACTATTACCCGATCCGCCCCTCTCCAACCTCCGGCGTTCCGGGATTTTCAGGCGCGACCTGTCTCCACGTGCTCACGATCTCAACGTGTCGGGGGCCTGAGGAGCTCGAGCCCAGAGCTAGCGACCTGGCAGGCGCCCTCACCGTCCGACGGATTGGCCGTGGGCATCCGCGACCAGATAGCGCCTCGTTGACGCTGTCCCCGGCGGACGTCAATATTGAAATCGGTGTCGTCGGAACAGCACGAGGGACCGGCCGAGACCATTGGGCGGCGGCTGCGGCGCCTGCGACACGAGCGCGGGATGTCTCAGCGCGAGCTCGCGGCGCCCGGTGTCTCCTACGCCTACATCTCCCGAATCGAGGCCGACGCCCGGCGGCCGTCCGTGAAGGCGCTGCGGATGCTCGCCCGGAAGCTGGGCGTCTCCGCCGACTACCTTGAGACCGGCTCCGAGATCCGTGACACCGACGAGCGGGAGCTGCAGATCGCGGACGCCGAGCTCGAGCTTCGCCTCGTCGAGGACACCGCACCGGCTGAGGCCAAGCTGAAGCGGCTCCACACGGATGCTCTCGCTGCCGGAGATGTCGTCGCCGCCTCGCGCGCCAGCATCGCGCTGGGACTGGCGGCCGCTCACCGCGGGCGCAACAACGACGCGATCGAGAAGCTCCAGTCCGGCCTGGAGCTATCGGCGGTTTCGCCGAGCGCGCGACCGGACGTCTACGCGACCCTCGGCCGAGCGTACGCGGCCAGTGGCCGGCCGCAGCGTGCGGTGGAGTTGTTCGAGCGCTGCCGCGAGGAGGTTTCGCAGGAGCCACACGACGACGTCGCCGCCCAGGTCAGGTTCACCACCTATCTCAGCTACGCCCTGACCGACCTCGGAGACCTGGGCCGAGCAGAGGACGTTCTCAAAGAGACACTCGGGAAGGCCGGGGAAGTGACCGACGCGTACTCGCGGGTGCGTCTCTACTGGTCGGTCGCGCGCCTCAACGAGGCCCAGGGCCGGCCCGCCGCGGCGCTCGATCACATCCGGCGCGCGATTGCGCTACTCGAGGTCACCGACGACACGCTTCACTTGGCCCGAGCGCATCTGCTCTGCGGCTCGATCATGCTCTCCCAGGGACGCGCCGAGGAGGCGGGCAAGCACTACGCGCTGGCGGAGAAGCTCTTCGGTCCGAACGCGCAGCCCGAAGATTTATCCGCCCTCTACTCGGACCAGTCCATGCAGGCGGTCCGGGTCGCCGACGCAGAGCTGGCCCTTCGAAAGGCCGAGGCGGCCGTTGCGGCGGTGACCGGCGACGAGCACCAGCACGAGAAGGGCCGCGGCCTGTGGGCGCTGGCCGAGGCCCGTGCGCTCGGCGGTGACATCGACGGTGCCGACAACGCCTTCCGTGAGGCGACGGTCCTGCTCGAGGGGCGCGGACACCGGAGGGACTACGTGGACGTGTATCGATCCTGGGGCGAGTTCCTGCGTCGCGCAGGCCGCGAGGAGGAGGCGCTCGAAGTGCTCGAGCGCGCGACCGACCTCGCGGCGGAGCCGGTCGCAGACGCACAGACCCAGCAAGCGCCGCAGTGATCTCTGCCGCGGTCCGGCCTCGGGGCCCGTTCTCCCTTCGCACGTCCGCGCGGCTCGCGGGCGACGCGACGCGCAGCGTGACCGACGGGGTGGTAGTCGCCGCTCTTGCCTGCGGCGGCGCGGGTCGCGCCTGGCAGCAAGCGAACGGAACCGTTCAGCTGCGGGCGTCGAGCGAGGAGGGAATCGAGGAGCTGCGCTTCGTGCTGGCGCTCGACGACGACCACTCGGAGTTTCTGAGGCGTTTCTCGCGCGACCCGCTCATCGGCGAGGCAACCCGGCGCGTTCGCGGCCTGCGGCCGGTTCGCACGCCGACGGTGGCGCACGCCCTCCTGCGCGCCGTCTGCGGCCAGCTGATTCAGGCCCGGCGAGCGCGCGCGATCGAGCGGAGCGTGATCCGAGCGGTTACGCCGCAGCTTCTGGGCACTGCTCTGTATGCGCCGCCTGACTGCGCGAGTCTCGGGCGCCTCGCACCCGCGGAGCTGCGCCGGCTCGGCCTGGGGATGCGCAGAGGTGCCACGCTCGTGCGGCTCTGCCGCTCGGTCGAGCTCGAGCGTCTGCGCTCGCTGCCGAGCGTTGCGGCAGCCGACCGCCTGGCGCGCGAGCGCGGGCTCGGGCCATGGTCGGTAGGCGTCGTCTTCCTCGAAGGCCTCGGCCGCTACGACCGTGGCCTCGTCGCCGACCTCGGCCTCGTGAAGCTCCTCTCGGCGATGCGCGGCCGCTGGGTCGAAGGTTGGGAGACCGCCGAGCTGCTCGAGCCCTACGGCGAATGGGCCGGCCTTGCGAGCGTCTATCTGCTCGCGGCGCACCGCCTCGGGCTCGTGCCGCCGCAGAAGGCCGCGGCCTAGACTCCCTTCGATGGCTGTCCAGGGGCGGCGGGTCGCAATCCTCGGCGCCGGCACGATCGGCGAGTCGCTCCTGCGCGGGCTCCTGAGCGGGGGCTGGCGGCAGCCCGACGAAGTGGTCGTCACGGTCCGGAACGAGGAGCGAGCCGGCGAGCTGGCGGAGCGCCACGGCGTGCGGGCGACGCTGTCGAATGCCGAGGCGGTGGCCGGCGCGGAGCTGGTCGTGATCGCAGTCAAGCCGCAGGACTTCGATGCGCTGCTCGGCGAGATCGGGGGTGTGCTGACCCCGGAGCAGACGGTGCTCTCCGTCGCGGCCGCGATCCCGACTGCGACGATCGAGAGCAAGGTGGCGCCCGGAGTGGCGGTGGTGCGGGCAATGCCGAACCGGCCGGCGACAGTGCACGAGGGAATCGCCGGCATCTGCGCGGGCGCGCACGCGGGAGAAGAGCAGCTGCGGCTCGCCGAGGAGGCGCTCAGCCACCTCGGGGCCGTCGTGCAGGTGCCGGAGCGCTACATGGACGCCGTCACAGCCGTCTCAGGCTCCGGCCCCGCGTACTTCGCGCTGCTGGCCGAGGCGATGATCGAAGCAGGGATCCTCCTCGGCCTCTCGCGCGAGATCTCGACCCAGCTCGTAGTCCAGACGATGCTCGGCACCGCTCGCCTGCTGCGGGACGAAGGCATCCATCCCGTCGAGCTGCGAGAGCAGGTGACCTCGCCCGGCGGCACCACCATCCGTGCGATCAGGGAGCTCGAGCGGGCCGGCGTGCGCGCCGCGTTCCTGAATGCGATTCAGGCCGCGATGGAGCGCTCCCGGGAGCTGGCGGCCGGCGAAGAGTGACCCTCTACGGCGTCGAGCTCGTCGTTGCCGTCGCCGCGGAGGAGGCGGCGTCGATCCTCGCAGACGCGCTCGTCGAGGCCGCGCGTGCCGGGCGCGCGATCGCGCTGACGGGCGGCAGGTCTCCGGGGCGCGCCTACCGGCTCGCCGCAGACCGCGAGCCGAACTGGCGGGAGGCGTCGCTCTGGTGGGGAGACGAGCGGTGCGTCGCGCCGGACGACGAGCGCTCGAACTACAAGCTCGCGCGCGAGAACCTGCTCGACCGGCTCGAGTCGCCTCCGGCGGAAGTGCACCGGATTCGCGGCGAGCTGGGAGCCGAGGCCGCAGCAGACGAGTACGACGCGCTCTTGCAGGACGTCCGGCTCGAGCTCGTCCTGCTCGGACTGGGGCCCGACGGCCACACGGCATCTCTGTACCCGAACGCGCCCGCACTCGAGGAACGCAAGCGGAGGGCTGTTGCCACCGAGGCGAAGTTCGAGCCGTTCGTCGATCGCGTGACGTTGACGGTTCCGGTTCTCGCCTCGGCGCCCGAGGTGCTCTTCATCGTCACCGGAGCGGAGAAAGCAGAGGCGGCGGAACGCGCGTTCGCCCGCCCGCCCGACCCGGCCACCCCGGCCAGCCTGATCCGATCGAGCACGGGAATCACGCGTGTTCTGGCCGATCGTGCCGCAGCGGCAGGCCTGCTGCACTAGACATTGCCGAGCTGCCTCGTAAGGATGCCCCTCATGCCCGCCGCCACCGAGTCCAGACCGCTGCTGGATGTGCTCACGCTGGACCGGCCAGAGCAGCTGAAGGCGCTCGGCCACCCTCTCCGGCTCCGAGTCCTCGAGACGCTCGGCACGGGCAGCGAGGAACACCTGACGAACCGCGAGCTCGCCAACAGGCTCGGCGTCGATCCGGGGCATCTGCATTTCCACGTCCGCATGCTCTTGAAGGCGGGGCTTATCGAGCTCGTTGAGGGCGGCCAGGGCCGGGAGAAGCCCTACCGCGCTGTGGCTCGCACGGTGCGGGTGGCACCCGAGCTGCTCGACTCGGGCTTCACCAGCGACCTCCGGGCGGCGATGCTCGAGGAGGTCCAGCGGGGCTGGGCCGAGCACGGGACCGCCGGCACGTTCCGTTCCGCCCAGGTCACGGCGCGTCTACAGCCGGAGCGGGCGCTCGAGCTGATCACCGAGTTGGTGGAGCGTGCGCGCGAGCTCGAAGAGCCGAACGTCGAGCCGTTGACCATCACGACGGTCTTCCACCCACCGACTAGCGGCTAGGCAACAGAGCGGAGCTCAGCTCGACCGCCAGCCCGCGCCGGGCCGCAAGTGCCTGCAGCACGAGCACCGTGTCGGCGACCGGCATGTCTTCGAGGTACTCGTCGCGGGCCTCGAACGACTCGAGCACCTGCTTGACCGCTTCCTTATAGCCGAGCACGTCGTTCGTCGAGAGATACGCGAGGGCATCGCCTACCGCCCTCGGGAAGTCGTCGCGCCCCCGAATCGCGTCCGCGTGCGAGCGAGCCTCGGCGTCGCGGGCAAGCACGAGCAGCGCCAGCGCCGCCGCGTACCGGCCGATCGGGGACTGCGTCTCGGCCGCGCCCGCCTCCAGCGCCCAGCGGGCGGCCTTCTCGGCGGACCGCTCGTCGCCCGCGAGCAGGAGCGCCTTGATCGCACCGATCGGGCGGCCCCAGCTATCGGGCGGCGCGTCGGCGAAGCTCTCGCGGTAACGCTCGGCGGCGAGGGCGAACCATTCCGCGGCGTCCTCGGAGCGACCCTGCATCAGGAGCGCGAGCGCCGCGCCTCCCGCGGCGTTGCCGAGACGCGTCAGCTGGCGCTGGCGCGCGTCCGGGTCGCCGGTTCCCTCCAGCCGTGCCTCCCCGTCGCGGTAGCGGCGCTCCTCACGCTCGAGGTGGGCACTCCAGTCCTCTCTTCCGCCGCCGCCTGGTTCAGGCACACCCAACCTCCTCCCCGCAGCGATCGTATCGAGCGGCGGCGCACGGATGGGTGACGCGACCGTTGCGAGAACGTGACGATTGACTAGGGTCTGCGGCGTGCGGGAGCTGCGCGAAATCTACTACGTTGACGGCGTTCGGACGGCCTTCGGTCGGGCGGGCCCCAAGGGGATGTTCTGGCGCACGCGGGCGGACGACATGGGCGTGAAAGTCGTCCGCGAGCTGCTTCGCCGCAACCCGCAGCTGCCGCAGGAGAGGATTGACGACGTGGTCATGGCCGCGACCGCCCAGGTCGGCGACCAGGGCCTGACGCTCGGCCGCGACGTAGCGCTGCTTGCAGGACTGCCGCCCAGCGTTCCGGGCTTCGCGGTCGACCGAATGTGCGCGGGCTCGCTCACCGCAGTCACCACCGGCGCAGGCGAGATCGCGATGGGCGCCGCCGAGCTCGTGCTCGCCGGTGGAATCGAGCACATGGGCCACCATCCGATGGGCGACGACGTCGACTTCAATCCCCGCTTCGTCGCCGAGCGGCTCGTCGACCCCTCGGCCGTGACCATGGGCGCGACCGCCGAGAACCTGCACGACCGTCTGCCGCAGCTGACCAAGGACGATGCGGACGCCTATGCCGTGCGTTCGCAGCAACGCGCCGCGGCCGCATGGGAGAACGGCGTCATGCGCGAGACCGTGGTGCCGATGGCCGTCTTCACCGACGAGGGCTGGCGCCTCGCCGGCCGCGACGAGTTCCTGCGGCCGGACACGAGCCTCGAGGGCCTGGCCGAGCTCCCGACGCCGTTCCGTCCCGGCGGACGGGTCACGGCCGGCAACTCCGCCGGGCTGACCGACGGCGCCACGGTCTGTCTGCTCGCCTCCGAAGGCGCGGCGGGCGAGCACGGGCTCCAGCCGCGGATGCGGCTCGTCTCCTACGGGTTCGCCGGGGTGGAGCCGGAGCTGATGGGCCTGGGGCCGGTCCCCGCGACCCGGAAAGCACTGGAGCTGGCCGGCCTCACGCTCGACGACATCGGCCTCTTCGAGTTGAACGAGCCATTCGCGGTGCAGGTGCTCAGCTGGTGCGACGCGCTCGGCGTCGACCCGGAGGACGAGCGGCTCAACCCTTACGGCGGCGCGATCGCCTGCGGCCATCCCCTCGCGGCTACCGGAGTGCGGCTGCTCGCACAGCTGGCCCACCACTTCCGCGAGTGGCCCCAGGCGCGCTACGGGCTCGCCGCTCTCTGCGTCGGCATGGGCATGGGGGCGACGCTGATCTGGGAGAACGTCGCTGCCGGACACTGAGTTCAAGCTGGCTCGGGTCGAGACGGAGGCCGGACCGGTGGCCCTCGTGACGATCGACAACGGCGAGGACTACACCAAGCCGACCTTCTTCGGCCGCGCGGCGCTCGGGTCGCTGGAGCGACTGCTGCCTCAGCTCGAGGAGGGCGACTGGAGCACGCTGGTACTGACCGGGAAGCCCTTCGTGTTCGCCGCGGGCGCCGACATCACGGAGTTCCCGCACGCCACCCGCGAGCTCGCGATCGAGGGCAGCCGGGCCGGGCACGCGCTCTTCGGCCGGATCCGGGAGCTGCGGTTCCCAACGGTGGCCGCGGTCAACGGCGCCTGCCTCGGCGGGGGAGTCGAGATTGCGCTGCACTGTGCCGCGCGCACGATCTCCGCGGCGGTCCGGCATTTCGCCTGTCCTGAGTGCTTCCTCGGGATCATTCCGGCCTGGGGCGGCACGCAGTTGGTGCCGCGCCTCGTCGGCGCCGACAGGGCGGGGAGGTTCGTCGTCGCCAACCCGATGCGCCAAAACCGAATGATGACCGGGCCGGAGGCGTTCGAGCTCGGCTTCGCCGAGCGTCTGTTCGAGCCGGCCGAGTTTCTGGACGAGTCGATCGCCTTCGCCCTCGAGCTCGCCGCGAACGGGGACACTCACAGGCTGAGTCAGTCTGACAGCGACTCTGCGCAGGAAGTGATACGGAAGGCGCGCGCGAGGCTGGACGACCAGGTGCACGGAGCCGCGCCGGCCCCCTACAAGGCACTCGAGCTGATCGAGGGCGCGTGCTCGGGCTGGACGCTCGAGGAGGGTTATCGGGCCGAGGAGGAGGCCGTCGGCGAGCTGCTGCCCGGTCGACAGGCACAGGCCTCCCTCTACGCATTCGACCTCGTCGACCGGCGTGCGAAGCGGCCGCCCGGCCGACCGGACGCCGAGCCACGACCGATCCGGAAAGTCGGGATCGTCGGCGCGGGCCTGATGGCCGCGCAGCTCGCCGCGCTCGTCATCCGCCGGCTCGAGCTTCCCGTGGCGATGTGCGACGTGAACGAAGAGGCTCTCACGAGCGCGCGCGAGGGCATCGAGTCCGAGCTGCAGGAGCAGTCGGCGAAGGGCCGCTACGACGAGGGCAAGGCGCGCTTCCTTGCCTCGCTCGTCTCCACCGCGACCGACTACGAGCACTTCGCGGACTGCGACGTCGTGCTCGAGGCCGTGTTCGAAGAGCAGGAGCTCAAGAAGCGGGTCTTCGCCGAGCTGCGCGAGCACGTCAAGCCGGACTGCATCCTCGCCACGAACACCTCCAGCCTCTCCGTGACCGAGATGGGCGCGGACGTCGGCATCCACTTCTTCAACCCCGTCGCAGTGCTCCCACTCGTGGAGCTCGTTCGGACGCCCACCACCGACGACGTCACCCTCGCGACCGCCTGGGAGTTCGTCGAGAAGCTCCGCAAGCGCCCCGTGCTCGTCAGCGACGCCCCGGCGTTCGTGGTCAACCGCGTCCTCACGCGCCTGCTGGCAGTCGTGCTCGACGCCGTCGAGCACGGCAACACCGCTGACGAGGCCGACCAGGCGATCCTGCGCCTCGGCCTGCCGATGGCGCCCTCGGTTCTGCTCCAGATGGTCGGACCGCAGGTTGCCAACCACGTGCTCGAGACGCTGCACGGGGCCTACCCCGGACGCTTCCCGCTCTCCCGGACGCTCGCCAACTACGCCGAAGGCACGGACGAGATCGCCCTGCGCGAGCGCGACCCCAAGACCCAGGACGAGATCCTCGACGCGGCGCTCGAGGCGATCGCCGACGAGATCAGGCACCTGCTCGAGGAGGGCGTGGTTGCGGAGGCGAAGGACGTCGACACCGCGCTCCTGCTCGGCGCCGGCTGGCCCTTCTGGCTGGGCGGGATCACCAAGTACCTCGACCAGGCCGGCATTTCAGCGAAGATGCTCGGACGTCCGCTCGCCGAGGTCGGCGGGGGCGCGACCACAGCATGAGCGACAACTGGCGCATCCGCATCGAGGTTCCCGAGGAGCACGCCGAGACGCTGCTCGGGCGCATCGGGCTTGACCTCGGCTCGGACGAGGCCAAGCGGCTCGCGAAGGAGCTCGAGGGCCACCGCCTCGTGGTCTCGCGCGACGACGAGATCCTCTTCGTCTACGCGGAGGCGCAGGCCCAGGCGGAGCAGGCGCGACGAATCGTCGAGGCCGAGCTCGCCGACGAGGGCATCGAGGCCGAGATCCAGATCGAGCGCTGGCTCCCGGACGAGGAGCGCTGGTCCGGCGAGCCGCCGCAGGAGACCTGGGAGGAGGAAGAGCTCCAGCGCGGGTACGCGCCCTGGGAAGTGCGGGTCGAGCTTGATTCGCATGCCGACGCCGACGAGCTCGCGGACAAGCTCGAGGGGGAAGGCTACGACGTCATTCGCCGCTGGCGCTACCTGATCGTCGGCACGACCTCAGAGGAAGAGGCGCGAGAGCTCGCGCGCCGCCTCCACGGCGAGGCGGAGCCGGGCGGAGAGGTCGTCTGGGAAGTGGCTCCACAGAACCCCTTTGCGCTCTTCGGGGGGCTCGGCGGCTAGGTAGCGCTCGCAGAATCGGCTATGCTTTCGGGTGCCACGCTCGCCACCGAGTTCGCCGCGAGCGCGCTCTCTCATCCGAGATTCGCAGCACGGGAAGTGCTGCAGACATGCAGGAAACCACCGAGCAGCCTATGCTGGCGCCGGAGGCTACGGACGGCCTCGCCGCCGCCGCCCTCCACGCCGAATCCTGGGCCGGAGAGCCCTTTCTCCACCCGGATGAAGATCCGACGGCCGTGCTTGCGCCCGGAACCGCCCGCCGCCGTGCGCTCGACGACGCGCTGGCCGAGATCGAGGGGGGCAGCCGCGAGCCGTCCTATGACTGGAAGATCCGCTACGCCCTGATGCTCGGCCTCGAGCGCGTGCTGAGCGGGCGCCCACCGCGGCTCGCTTCGGGAACAGACCTTCGCCGCCACCAGATCGACGCGCTGGCCGGGATGCTGACCGAGCTGATCGCAGCCACCCAGGTCGAGCCGGAGCTGAACGGCAACGGCGCTGCCGGCGAGGACGAAGACGGGACAGAGGCCGATGAGGAGGACGATCTCGGCGTCCACCTCGAAGAGCCCGGCGAGGAGCTCGAGCTGCCCGAGAAGCACCTCGGCAAGGACCCGGGCGCGAACAGGCGCTACCGCTTCCGCCACCCGACCGCCTCCGGCAAGACGATCGCGGCGGCCGGCTTCGTTGAGGCGGCCCGCACGCTCGGCGTGCTCATCCTCACCCACCGTCGCCTGCTCGTCACGCAGTTTCATCGCGAGCTGACGAGCGAGGGCTACGGCGGCCGCTTCGAGGACGCGATCCTCAAGGGCAAGACGCCGAAGAGCGCGAGTCCCGTGACCGTCCAGACCTACGCCTGGTTCGCACGCCACTGGCAGGACCTCAGCCCGGAGGCGTACAACCTCGTGATCGCCGACGAGGCACACACGGCCCTCGGCGAGAAGACGAGCCAGGCGATCCGCGGCTTCTCGTACCCCATCTACATCGGCATGACCGCGACCGAGCAGCTGATCGCCAAGCAGGTCTCGGACGTCTTCCCGGCCTCGATCGACGAGCTGCCCCTGGCCGATGCCGCGCGCCGTGGGCTGATCGCGCCGCTGCGTTGCCTGCGCGTCCCGCCGGCCGCCGCGATCTCGTCGGTGCCGATCGTCGGGGGCGACTTCGAGGAGCGCGCACTCGCCGCCGTCCTCGACCACAAGGCACTCAACCAGGCGGCTGCAAGCCTCTACCGCGACCGCTTCGAGCACACACCCGGGATCGTCTACGCCGCCGGGGTCGAGCACGCCTACAACCTCGCCAAGGAGTTCCGTGCGGTCGGCCTGAAGGCCGAGGCCGTCAGCGGGCGCACGCCGCCGGTGCAGCTGGCCGAGACCCTCGCCGCGTACGAGCGCGGCGAGATCAACGTGCTGATCAACGCGATGCTGCTCGCGGAGGGCTGGAACTCGCCGCGCGCAACCGTGTGCATGCACCTGGCACCGACCGCCTCGCGACGCGTCTACCAACAGCGGATCGGCCGGATCATGCGCATGCACCCGCGCAAGGAGGCGGGCATCGTGATCGACTTCGTGCCCAAAGGCTCGACGCACAACGAGCGTGTCGTCTCCCTGCACAGCCTGCTGGACGCCGATTTCTACCGCGAGGGCGCGCGCGTCACCCCGGCCCCGCGGCGCCGCATCCAGCGCCGGGCACGGCGGAAGCTCTCGCCGGCGCCGTGGCTAGTGCCCGTCACACCCGACGTCAAGCGGCGCCTCGCGGTCATCACGCGCGAGTGGCAGCGCACCGACCCGCGCTTCCTGGACGACGACGAGCAGCTCTACTGGGCCACGATCGCGGGCCGCAACGTGCGCTTCGACGAGCGCGTCGAGTTCGTGAAGAAGTTCACCGAGGGCAAGGCCAACAAGGCTGCGCTCGAGCAGTTCCTGAACGCGTGCGCCGCCGAGAACCCGAACCGGCGCCTGCGCCTGACGGCGCTCGCCGACCGCGTCTCGATGACCGTCGACCGCGCCAGCTTCGACGACCTGGTCACGCTCGTGACCCAGGCTCCGACCTGGGACAAAGACCGTGTCCAGGGGGTGCGCACCCTCTTGCGCGCCCTCGGCGACGGCAAGGTCGACGCGCCCGAGCAGATCCTCGCCCGCTGGACCTGGAGGCTTGCGCAGGCGACCCGCAAGGTGCAGGACCGGAGAGCCAGCGCGGAGTTCCCGGAGGCCAAGCGCCTCCTCGGCGCGCTTGCCAACTCGCGCGGGCACCGGCACGAGGAGAACGCCGCGAAGCTCGTCAACGCCACGCTCGAGCAGCCTCGCGAGGTCGGTGCCGCGCTGCTCGCCTCGGCCGAGGGCTACACGCCACGGGCGAACCAGTTGATCGACGCGGCACGCGAGCGGCTCGGGACGATTCAGGAGGTCGCTCACGCGCTCGCCGACAACCTGCCCGCCCCGAAGGCGGCAGCGGGGCGCTCGCGGCGTCGCAGACGCAAGCGCAAGAAGAAGGGCCAGGCGCAGGGCCAGCAGCAGAAACAGAACCAGAACCAAGATCAGAAGCAGAAGCAGTCGCAGCACGGCGCGTCGCAGGAGCCGAAAGTCGAGAAGGTTCCAGCCGCCGAGGCGTAACGTCCGCGGCGTCCACGCGACTACCCTGATAGCGGATGCTTCTTTACGCGATCGCGTTCCTCGCCGGGATCGTTACGGCGATCTCGCCGTGCGTGTACCCGGTGCTCCCGATCGTCTTCGCCGGTGGCGCAAGCGGTGGTCGACGGCGCCCCTACGCGATCATCGCGGGGCTCGTCGTCACCTTCATCCTCTCCTTGCTCTTCGTCGGCTGGCTGCTCGACCGGCTAGGGCTCTCGCAGGACTTCCTTCGCAAAGTTTCGATCGGCTTCCTCCTGCTGTTCGCGGCCACGCTCCTGATCCCGGCTCTGGCGAGGGCAATCGAGCGACCGCTCCTGCGCTTCTCGAGAAGACCGGCCGGCGACCTCGGCGGAGGCTTCCTGCTCGGAGCCAGCCTCGGGCTCCTCTTCGTGCCCTGCGGAGGGCCGGTGCTCGGGTTCATCACGACCCAGACTGCGAGCCTTACGGGCGGAAAGCGCGTCGGGCTCGCGGTGGCCTACGCGCTCGGTGCGGCCCTACCGATGCTGCTGCTCGCGCTCGGCGGTCAGCGTGCTGCGGGGCGAATGCGGGCGCTGAACTTGCAGCAGCCCGCCGTGCGAGCGGCTCTCGGCGGCGTGATGGCGGTCTCGGCGCTGCTGATCGCGTTCAACGTGGACAAGACGCTGCAGACCAAGATCGGCGACTACACCCCGTTTCTCCAGAAGGCCGAGCGGAGCTGCTATACCCGCAAACAGCTCGGACAGCGGTGCCTGACCTCGCAGCCGGCCTCGGCCTCGGCCTCGGCCTCGGCCCTGAAGAGCTACGGGCCCGCACCGAACTTCGCCGGCATCTCCGACTGGATAAACTCGAAGCCGGAGACGGTCGCGTCGCTCCGCGGCAAGGTCGTGCTCGTCGACTTCTGGACCTACTCCTGCATCAACTGCCTGCGCACGCTGCCGCACCTCAAGGCCTGGGACGCGGCCTACCGCAAGGCGGGCCTGCGGATCGTCGGCGTTCACACCCCGGAGTTCGCATTCGAGCACGTCGCCTCGAACGTCCGCAAGGCGACGCGCGAGCTCGGCGTCCGCTACCCCGTCGCGGTCGACAACGGCTACAAGACCTGGGACGCCTACCAGAACGGGGCCTGGCCGACGGAGTATCTGATCGACCGCCAGGGCCTGATCCGCGAGATCAAGGAGGGCGAGGGCAACTACGACGACACCGAGCGCACGATTCGCAAGCTGCTCGGCGAGCCCGAGCAGGCACAGCTCGCCTCCGTGTCCGACCAGACGCCCACGCACCCGACCACGCCGGAGTCCTACCTGGGCTGGGAACGGCTCCAGCGCTACTCGGGCTCCGAGGTCGTGCCCGATCGCGAGGTGCCGTACAAGTTCCCGCGGTCGGTGCCGCTGAACACACTCGCCTACGACGGCCTCTGGAAGGTGGAGCGGCAGCGCATCCTTGCCGGCGACCGCGCGCGGCTGCGGCTCCACTTCCTCGCTCAGAACGTCTACCTCGTCCTCGGAGGCGCCGGCCGGGTTCAGCTGCTCGTGAACAACAAACCGGTACGCACGATCCGCGTCGGCGGGCTCAACCGGCTCTACACGCTTCTGCGCTACCCGAACCTGCGTGAAGGCGAGCTCGAGCTCCGCTTCACGCCGGCCGTCACCGCGTACGCGTTCACCTTCGGCTAAGGCACCGCTTGCGGTGCCGTCGTCAGGACGCGGGGGCTCTGCCCGTGCGTCCGTCTGAAATGACCGGTCGAACCGCTTGAGGTTGTTGCGGAACGCTGTTAGGACTACCGCTTGCGGTGCCGTCGTCAGGACGCGGGGGCTCTGCCCGTGCGTCCGTCTGAAATGACCGGTCGAACCGCTTGAGGTTGTTGCGGAACGGTGTTAGGGACTATTGCTCGCGGGCGGCGTCCTCGTCGTCCTCTTCGTCGCGCTCGCGCAGGAAGCGGGTCAGCTCAGCCGCGAGGGCGTCTCCCGAGGGGAGATCGGTGCTCTCTTCGATCGTGTCGGAGCGACGCTCCAACTCCTCGACGTAGGACGCGGTCTCCTCGTCGGAGGCCACGGCCTCGCTGACCTGCTCCTCGTACGACTGCGCGGCCTCCTCGAGCTCGTCGACGTCGACGTCGGCGCCGATCAGATTCCCGAGCCGCTCGCAGAGCGCGACGGCGGCGCGCGGGCTCGGCGTCAGCGAGACGTAGTGCGGCACTGCCGCCCAGAGGCTCGCCGACGGGATCCCGGCCTTGTGGCACGCGTCGTGCAGAACGCCGACTATTCCCGTCGGCCCTTCGTAGCGCGAGGCGGACAGCCCGAGCCGCTCGACGAGCTCGTTGTCGGTCGCGCTGCCCGTGACCGGGGCCGGGCGCGTGTGGGGCACATCGGCGAGCAGGGCGCCGAGCGTGATCATCAACTCGACCTCGAGCTCGCTCGCGAGACCGATCACGAGCTCGGTGAACGTCCGCCAGCGCAAGTTCGGCTCGATGCCGAGCAGGAGCACGATGTCGCGGTCGAGCCCCTCCGGCCGGGCGTGGTAGAAGCCGGTCTCAGGCCACTCGATGCGCCGCGTCAACCCGTCCTCGAGGGTGACGTGCGGCCTCGTGGCCTGGAAGTCGAAGAAATCCTCGGGATCGATCTCGGCGAACTGCTCCGCACCCCAGGTCTTCGCGAGGTAGCCCGCGGCGAGGGAAGCGGCTTGCGCGCCGTCGTTCCAGCCCCGGAAGGCGGCGATCAGCACCGGCCGCTCGAGCTCCGGCCGGCTGTGGATACGCAGCTCGTCGGCCATCGCCGCAGTCTACGTGCGGCCCTGGGCGAGAGCCGCGGGCGGCCGCCACAGGACCGTGACGAAGGCGACGAGAACGGCCCAGACCGCAGCGGCGAAACCTACATGCACGAGCACGAGCGGCCAGGGCAGGTGGGTCCTGTACTGAATCTCGCCGAGCGTCATCTGCACCAGCAGGAGCGCGAGCACCCCGAGCCCGAGCTCGAACAGCCGCGGCCAGCGCTCCCGGCGGGCGGCCATATAGCCGAGGACGAAGACGAGCGAGAGGCCGAAGATCCCAACCGAGAACGCATGGATATAGACCAGCGGCTGGAGCCGCCAGAGCCGGTCGACGTGCTCGGTGCCGCCGCCCGAGTGCGGGCCGGCCGCGGTCGCAAGGGTTCCGCTGACGAGGAGCACCAGACACGAGAGCGCCGAGAGGATCCCAAGGCGGCGCAACTCCAGAGGGACGACCGGCTCGGAGCGGCCGCGGCGGGCGGCGAAGGCCTCCAGCACCAGCACGACCGCCCCGGCGAGCACGGCCATCGAGAGCAGCAGATGGGTTGCGACGACCGGCCAGCGCAGGTCCGTCTTCACCGCCAGGTAGCCGAGTGGCGCCTGCGCGAAGGTGCCGAGGAAGATCCCCAGCGCCAGCCGCCGCGCCCAGCGCGGCAGCGCCGGGGCAGCCCTCGTCGCTGCGAGCGCCACCAGCAGCGTGACGACGATCGTCACGCCGCCGACGAGGCGGTTCCCGAACTCGACGTAGGCGTGGTAGTCCTTCTCCGGCAGCGGGTGCCCCTTCTCGCAGCCGGGCCAATGCCGGCAGCCGAGGCCGGAACCGGTCAGGCGAACGGCGGCGCCCGTGACGACGATCAGCCAGAGCATCCCGGCGTTCAGGAGCGCGAGCTGGAAGAACCGCACCGGCGACAGCTCCAGACGCCGCAAGCGCCCGAGGGTCGTGGCCTCGACGTGCATGCGGCGAATGCTAGAGAAGGGGCTCCAGCAGGGCCGGGTAGCCGTCGGCGCCATCGAAGGGCGTCGGTCGCGAGCCGAGGAAGAGCGGCCGGTCGGCCGCGTTCAGGAGCACCGGCAACAGGTCCGGCCCGCGTAGCTGCCCGAGGATCCCGGCGGCGCAGTCGAGCTCGCCGAAGCGCTCGACGCCGTCGGCGCGGACTCCCGGCCCCGCCAGGAGGAGCGGCACCGGGTCGCCCGAGTGGATCACCTCGGGCGAGGCCGGCGTGGCGTGGTCGCCGGTCACGCAGACGATCGCCCGGTCGGTGGGCAGATCGCCCAGCGCGGCATCAAGCGCCTCGATCGTCCCCCTCTTGACCCGCGGGTCCTTCGTGTGGCCCGCCGCATCGGTCGTCTTCAGGTGGCAGAAGACGAAGGTGTCCCCGGCGTCGAGCCGCTGCTTCGCGAGCTCGACGCGACCGCGCAAGTCGCCGACCGGGTCGTCCGTCTCCGGCGCGTCGATCGCCTCCAGGCCGAGCGCCAGCGCCAGGCCGCGCAGGAACGCCGAGTCCGCCGCAAACGCACCCGTGACTCCGTGGCGCTCGAGGAAGCTCGGCACCAGGCGCGGCCGGCCGAACCATTTGAGCGTGATCACGTTGAAGCGCTCGCCTTCGAGGCGACGCATGACCTCACGGGTCCATCCCTCGCAGGCGCGCGCGGTGCGCTTGGCCGCCGGAACAAGGGGCTGCGGGCGCAGCAGCGGGTGCCGCTCGCGGAAGAACGCATCGGTATCGGTGACGCGGTCGTCGGCGTCGCCGGAGATGCGCAGCACCGCCTCCCCGCGCCAGACGTGTGCGAGCGAGAAGGTCAGCCCGTCGACGACGATGCCGTCGCAGCGCTCGACCAGGCGCCGAGCCTCCTCGCCGTCGCGCTCGGGGTGGGGCCGTCCCGTCAGCCACCAGCCGTCATCCCGCCGCTCGGCCGGCCGCAGGGCAGCGTACGCGTGCACGTCTTCGGTGCTCACCTCCTGGCCCCGGCCGAGCGCCTCGAACACCGCCCGCCCCGGAAACTCGTCGGGGCGGTAGCCGAGCATCGACCAGTGCGCGACCTCGCTCGAGGGCGCCCTCCCGGGGCCGAGGGCGTAGAGGAGCCCGCAGGAACCGGCGCCGGCGAGCGCGTCGAGGTTCGGCGTCGCGGCAGCCTCGTTGCCCGTGCGTCCTCCGAGCACCTCGTGGGCGCGGTCGGCGAGACCGTCGAGCAGGAAGACGACGATGGGGTGCACGGCGCGGAGGCTATCCCGCGCCGTGCACCCGAAGGACTTACCTGCGCTTGTAGGTGACCGTCCGGCTGAAGCCGTCGAGGTACCCGGCGCCGGCCTGGTTGTACGACATGAAGATGCGGAGCGTGTAGGTACCGCGCGGGAGCCGCAGGTAGAAGAGCTTCTGCGAGCTCCGGGCGAGGATCACCCGCTTCATCTTCACCCACTGCCCGAAGCGGGTGAAGCGCTGGACGTAGACCTTGCGGCCTTGAAGCGAGTGGTTCGTCTTCACCTTGACGAAGCCCATCCCCTTCGAGGCCGAGAAGAGCACGTTCGGCCTCATCGCAAGGCTGATCTTCGCGCTGACCAACGTCTTCCAGTGCGCCTCGTAGGTCGTAAGGAGCGTCGGCTTGACGACGAAGTCCCAGACGCCGCTCGCGGCGGTCAGGACCGTCGCGAGCTGCACGGGCGAAGCCTGGCCATAGGGCTGCCCCCACAGCGTGACAGTCTCGCCCACCTTCTTGCTCGAGACCGCGCCGGAGATGTGCGTTGCCTGCCCGTAGGTCAGGATCGGCGCCGCCGCCCCGATCGTGACGGCCGGCGGCGGTCCCTTCACGATCACCCGACCAGTCAGGCTCGGGTGGAGCGCGTCGTGGTAGCGGAACGTGCCCGCCGTGTTGAACACGTGCGTGTACGTCTTGCCCGGGGCAATCGTGGGCGAGGCGAAAGCGCCGGTGTTCGCGACCACCTGGTGGTTCTTGGTGTCCTTGTTCGTCCACTTGACTGCGTCACCCGTGTTGATCGTGACGCTTGCGGGCGAGAACGCGGTCGCGGTGATGCTCACGGCCTTGGTCGCGGTCGAGGCCGGCTGGGACGCGCCTGTGACTGCCAGCGCCAGCACGGCCACCGCGGAGAGAACGACGATTCGCATTTTGCGGAACCCCCCTGGGTTGCGGCGATTGTGACTGCTGGGACGGGCCGAACCGGGAAAAGTTTCCCACCCTTACACGACCCTTACACCGCGGTTCGCTCCAACCGCCTCAGCACGCCGGCCACTCGCGGCGGCACCAGTCTCTCCCAGTCGCCGCCCTCGCGCAGCGCCGCGCGCACCTCCGCGCCCGACACAGTCTTCTCCGCACCTTCGTCGAGGACGACGACTTCGTAGCCGGCCTCGCGCAGCCGGTCGACCTTCGTGCCGCCCCAATCGGAGAAGATTCGGATGAACTGCGTCACGTCCTCGGGGACGTAGGCGGGCCAGAGCTCCGGCTCGTTGACCGGGAAGGGGATCACGTGCAGGCGAGCGAGGTCGATCCCTGCGTCGAGGGCGGCGGCCTTCGCCATCAGCAGCCGCTCCACGTAGCTGTAGGGGTTCGACTCGGGTAGGTGCCGGAGCGGGTCCGAATCCTCCGGCTTGATCCGCTGCGGGTCGGGATTCGTGATCCCGACGAACAGCTCTTCGCAGCGCCCAGAGGCGCCCTTCAGATACTCGAGGTGGCCGTTATGGAAGGGCTGGAACCGCCCATGGATCATCCCGCGGGCGTTCACTCCACGACGACTCCGGAGCCCTCCTCCACGCGGCCGACCCGGCGGATGAAGAGCCTCCGCGCGTCGAACTCTGCTTCCAGCGCAGCCGCGCGCTCGCTCGGGAGCGAGACCAGCAGGCCGCCGGCGGTCTGTGGGTCGTAGCCGAGGGCGACGAGCGTGTCCGGGATCCCGTCGGCCGAGACGTGCGGCCCGGCGAAGTCGCGGTTGCGCGGGTCCCCGCTCGTGCGCACCCCGTGGCGGGCCACGTCCAGCGCGCCGTCGATCGCGGGAAAGCGGGCCGACTCCAGGCACAACCGAACGCCGCTGCGCTCGGCGACCTCGTGCGCGTGGCCGAAGAGACCGAAACCGGTGACGTCGGTGACCGCGCTCGGCTCAAGACCTCGGAGCACGTCCGCGGCCTCGTCGTTCAGCGTCCTCATCCAGCGGATCGCGCGCTCGAGTTGCTGGGAGCCGACCTCACCGCGCTTGTGGGCGGTCATGATCAGCCCTGTCCCGAGCGGCTTCGTCAGGAAGAGGCCGTCGCCCGGCCGCGCGCCGTTCTTCGGCCAGATGCCGTTCGGATGCACCGTCCCGACGACGGCCAGCCCGTACTTGGGCTCGGCGTCGCGGATCGTGTGCCCGCCCGCTAGCAGGCCCCCCGCCGCGCGCACCTGGGCATCCGCCGCGGCGAAGATCTCGGCGAGCATCTCCATCGGCAGCTCCTCGGGGAAGGCCGCGATCGAGAGCGCGAGCAGCGGCCTGCCGCCCATCGCGAAGACGTCGTTGAGAGCGTTCGTCGCCGCGATCGCGCCGTAGTCGCCGGGGTCGTCGACCACGGGTGGAAAGAAGTCGAGCGTGAAGATCAACGCGCGCTCGTCGTCGAGCCGGTAGACAGCGGCGTCGTCCGCCGGGGCAAGGCCGACGAGCAGATCCTCGGCCTCGGCGGGCACGAAACCGGCCAGCAACTGCTCGAGCCGGGCGGCCGAATACTTGGCAGCACAGCCCCCACAGGAGGCGAGATCGGTGAGCTTGACGGTGCCGGTGTTCAGGTTCACGGCCGCTTCCCCCTGAAATCGGTTTCGGGAACTGTAGGGATCGTTTCGCCTTTCGTCCATCTACGTCCGGCGGTTCACTCGTATTCCCGAAAAGGCAACGGCGGCCGAAGCCGCCGTTGCAGGGGAGAGGAGGAGTCTTTCGTGCACCCCGCAATTCGTGACGATCGGCGCGTTTCCTGCGTCCAACGCCGTCCGAGGTGAATCAACCCGTTAGAGCAGCGTTCGGCGCACGGCCGCGGCCAGCTCGGCCTCCGAGACCGAGCCCTCGAACTTGGCCTTCACGCGGCCGTCGCGGCCGACGAGGAATGTCCACGGCTCGCCCTGGAGGCCCCACTGGCGCATCCAGCGGTTGTATCCCTTCGCCGGGTCGTTGTCGCGGAAGACCTCGACGTGGATGAATCTGACTGGGGTCGAGTCGAAACGCTTGCGCACGGCGTCCACGATGTCGACGACTGGGCCGCAGGTTCGGCTCGTGCAGAACTTCGGCGTGGCGAAGGTGACGACGAACGGCCTCCGCGCGGCGAGCGAGGCCGCGACCGAATAGCGCAGCAGCCCGAGGTCCGGCGGACGTCTCGTCGTCAGGCTCATGGCGCTCGCGTCGGCAAGCGTGGGCGTGACGGAGCGCGGGGCCTGCGTGCCGACCGCAGGGCTCGGCGAGTGGGCGACCACCTCCAGGGCGCCGATCGCCTGGATCGGAGCCCCGTTGGGCTCGGCGACGACCCAGTAGCGCCCCGGGCGCGGGACGTGCAGGTGCGCAACGTAGATCCGGCTCACGGCGCCAAAGGCCGGGGCGGACCGCCCGGGGATGCCGATCGGCTCGAGCCGCGCCGTCACGCGCGCGAACGGCCTAGCACCGCGGCCGGCGGCGACCCAGACGCTGGCGGTGCGGCGCTCCACCGGCCGCGCGTCGTTCCTGATCACCAAGAACGAGTAGCGCACAGGTCCCGGCACGAACTCCGACGCCCCGGCGGTGATCGAGACGTCGGGCCCAGGGCGCTTCAGGAGTGCGTCGAGCGTGCCGCGCGAGGATGCGCCGGAACCGCCACAGCCGCCGGAAAAAGCCGCTGCGAGAACAACCACAGCGGTGAGACGGCCCACAGGCCGAGTCTAGCTGTGAGGAAGACCTCCGACGCCGGCTGGGCGAGGCGCTGGGTCGATGCCGCTGAGCAGGAGTGCGGCAGGCGGCGCGTTCGTCGCGCGCTGTGCCGGGCGATCGGCTGGGAGACCCCAGCGCCCGTGCACACGCTGCGCCGCCTGGCTAGTGGCCGTCGAACCAGCTGCCTCCATGGCCGAGGAAGAAGCTGAGACCTCTCATGTAACCCGCGAAGTAGAAGACGAGCATGCACAGAGAGGCGGTGAGGGAGATAAGGCGTGCTTTTGACATTTTCACCTCCTTTCTCGGCTTAGAAGCGGACATCCTGTAGAGCCTCTGCGGCCTTGCGGTACAGCCGAGCGGCCGTTGCGTCCTCGCCGCGGCGAGCGGCCAGGTCGCCTTGCGCCATCCACGCGGCGGCGCGATGGCTGATCGATTCGAGCTGTTCGGCGCTCGCCTCGGCGGTGCGCAGCATCTCCTGCGCCTCGTCCAGGCGGCCCTGCTCCATGAGGGAGCGTCCCAACACGAGCTGGGTCGGTGCGATGTCGAGCAGGAAATCTTCACGGCCATCGAGGAGCTGCAGCGCGTGCCGCGCCTCCTCCTCGGCCGAGTCCACCTGACCGGTCATCAGGTGCACATGCGCAAGCGAGGAGACGACATTGGCCGCCTCGGCGTCGCTGCCCTTGTCGAGCAGGACGCGATATGCGCTCTTCAGGTCCTCGACGGCCCGCTCCGGCTTGCCGAGCTGGAAGTTCAGCCCACCGAGGTTGTTCAGAAGCCGGCCGACGTTGCGCTCGTCGTTGAGCTGCACGTAGTAGGCCTTGGCGCGCTCCGCGTAGCTACGGGCGAGCACCCAGTGGCCCATGCGCTCGGAGACGAGCGAGGCCTGGAAGTAGACGTTGGCCATCGTACGGTGGTCGTCCAGCGACTGCGCGAGCTCCAGCGCGCTCTCGACGTCCTCGCGCGCGGCCTCGAGATCACGCTGACGCCGGTAGCAGCGCGAGCGCCACCCGAGGATCTCGGAGCGGAGCAGGTCGCAGGGGAGCCCGGAGCCCTCGGCGAGCTTCAGTGACTCGCTGAACAGGGCAACTGCCGACGCGATGCTCGAGAGGTGGTACCGGCAGACGGCCATCCTGAAGAGCACCTGCGCCCGGTCGACGTCCGAGAAGCCGGGACCTTCGTTGATCGTCCGGCAGCGCTCCAGGAGCTGGAGAGCCGGCTTGAGCTCGCCCCGCTCCATCCGTGCCCACGCCTCCGTTCCGAGGGAGCGAGCCTCGAGCTCGATCGCTCCGGTGGCCAGAACGGCCGTCCGGGAGTTCTCGAGCTCCTCGATCGCCTCGTCGTAGCGGTGGGCATTCGCGAGCGCCTCGGCACGCGCCAGCATCGCCTCGACGCGGCTCCGCTCGTCGGCGGAGACTCCGCGCTCGAGGAAGCTGGCGTCGACTCCGAGCTTGGCAGCGAGCCATTCGATCGTCTCGCGCGTGGGGCGGGTCTTACCCCGCTCGATCTGGCTGACGTACTCCTTCGAGAAGCGCTCGCCGGCCAGGTCGGTCTGGGTGAGGCCCGCCGCCACCCGCAGCTGACGCACGCGCTCGCCCAGGCGGGGGCCGCCCGGGGAAGCAGTGCGAATACGGTCGCTGAGGGATGCACGCGGCATGAGAACTACAGGCGCAGTGAAACGCATACTTGACTCGGACGCAAGTAGCACACGCTCAATATCCCCCAAAAAGGGCATAATCGTCGGAGAAAAGGGGTGAACTGGCCGAACGCAGAATCACTTGATTTAGCTACTTGACTCCCGCAAGGGCCGCGTCTATAGTCCGTCCACCTTGCACCCAGCCGGACGCCAGGCTTACAGGATGCAAGGTGCGCGCCAGAGAGAAGGCGACGAAGGCCCGGAGGTTGTGGCTGGGCCGCAGAGCCAAGGCCTCCGGGTCGTCGCCCTCAAGAAGGCGGGCACAAAATAACGAAGCCCCCCGAGCCGCAGCGGGGGGCTTCTCTTATTTCCGCCACGAAGCGCCGCCCTCGGAACGACCTGCTAGGAGCCCTTCCCGGTCATCCACGCGCGGCGCGAGGCGATGATGCGGTCGAACTCGTCGCCGACGAGGCCGTTCAGGCGGCGGTCGATCGTCGTCAGGAGGCCGAGCGAGATGAAGATCCAGGCCTCCGCGTCGGCGTCGCGCTCCGGCACGATCCCGCCGGCCTGCTGGGATCGCCGGATCACGTCGGCGACGAAGCCGTGCACCTCGCGCACCTGCTCGCGTAGGCCGCGGCGGATCTTGGGGTCGTCGGCGGCCTCCGTGAGAGCCTGGATCCAGAGGTCGACGAGGATGATCCGCTCTGCCGCACGGGCCTGCAGGTAGGTCCGACCAAGCGTCGCCACCCACATTCCCGGCTCCTCCTCAGCCTCTAGGGCTGTGATCCAGAGCAACCGCAGCCGCTCCCAGGCCGCCTCGAGGCAAGCGAGATAGAGCTCACGCTTCGATGCGAAATGCCGGTAGAGGACCGGCTCGGTCACGCCCGTCTCCCGGGCGATCTGGGCGGTGGTCGAGCCGCGGTAGCTGCTCTTCGCGAACACGCGGCAGGCGTTCTCCACGACCGCCGTACGGCGCTCCTTGGCGCTCAGGCGGATGCGGGCCTCGCTCAAGCGGCGACCTCGGAAACGTGCACCGGCTCCTCCGCGGGCTCGAGCTCGGGCTTGCGCAGCGTGACCACGGCCACGATCGCAGCGGTGAAGGCGATCCCGGCCGCAACGAGCAGCGACCGCTGGAAACCATCGATGAACTCGCCGACGGCCCGCGGGTCGGTGACCGGGCTGTGGACGTACGAGGCAACGATTGCGCCCATGATCGCGATCCCGAGCGAACCGCCGACCTGGCGCATGCTGTTCAGCACCGCGGAGCCCACGCCCGCCTTGTCCACCGGCACGGCGTGCATCGCGGTCGCGGTCGTCGGCGCCATCGCCATCGCCATCCCGGCGCCGCCGATCAGCAGGCCCGGGAAGATGTTCCAGAAGTTCGAGGTCTGGTCGAGCTGGGCGAAGACCACCAGCGAGCCGGCAACGAGGGTCATGCCGGAGGCGATCAGCCAGCGCGGCCCGAAGCGGTCCGTGAGCTTCCCGGCGATCGGCGCGAGAAAGACGATGCAGAGCGTCATCGGCAGGAAGGTCGCGCCGGCCTGGGTGGGCGAGTAGTGGAGGATGTTCTGGACGTAGAGCGAGACGTAGAAGAAGACCCCGAACATCGCGAGTGCGACGAGGAGCATGATCGTATTCGCGCCGGCGAAGATCGGGTTGCGGAAGAGCGAGAGGTCGAGCATGGGCACGCGCTGGCGCAGCTCGAGCACGACGAAGGCGACGAGGCCCATCGCGGCGACCGCGAAGAGACTCAGGATGCGCGCGGACGTCCAGCCGTAGGTGTTGGCCTCGATCAGCGCGTAGATGAGAGCGAAGAGCCCGATCGCGGAGGTGAGCAGGCCCGGCAGGTCGAGCCGCTGCTCGGCAGAGGTGTCCCGCGACTCCTGGATCACGAGCCGGGCGACCACGATCGCGAGGATCCCGACGGGGACGTTGATGAAGAAGACCCAGCTCCAGCTGATGTGCTGGGTGATCACCCCTCCGACGAGCGGGCCGATTGCGAGCGCGAGCGCCGAGACTCCAGCCCAGATCCCGATCGCCATCCCCCGCTGCCGCGGCGGGAAGGTGGCGGTGATGATCGAGAGCGTGGCCGGGTTCATCAGCGCCGCGCCGACGCCCTGCACGACGCGAGCCCCGATCAGGAAGCCCGCGCTCGGCGCGAGCCCGCAGGCGAGGGAGGCCGCCGTGAAGATGGCCAGGCCGACCATGAAGATCAGGCGCCGGCCGAAAAGGTCGGCCAGCTTCCCTCCGGTGAGCATCAGCACCGCGAAGGTGAGCGCGTAGCCGTTCACGACCCACTCGAGCTCCGAGATGCCGATGTTCAGGTCACGCTGGATCGACGGCAGCGCGACGTTCACGATCGTGTTGTCCAGCATGATCATGAAGAGCCCGAACGAAACCGCGCCGAGCGTCCACCACTTCTTGTTCTCCTCCGCAAAGATCCGTGCTCGCACGCGTCCCTCCCCCTCATCCGCCGTTAAGTTAGTCTGCACTAGGTTAGCCGGCGCTAGCTAGACGGTCAAGCTCGTTAGGCTTGGCGCGCGTGGATCCCATTTGGACCCCGACGGACGAGGTGCGCGAGCGCTCCAATGCCCTGCGCCTGGCCCGCAAGCTCGGCTTCGACGACTACGCGGGGCTCGTGCGCTTCTCCCAGGACGAGCCCGAGCGCTTCTGGCCCGAGGCGATCGAGGACTTGGGACTCGAATTTTCCCGACCTTGGGAAACGGTCGTGGACGACTCGAACGGGCCCGAGTGGGCGACCTGGTTCGTCGGCGGCAAGCTGAACATCGCCTGGAACTGCGTTCACCGCTGGGCTCGCGGCGAGCGGGCCGGCGAGGAGGCCGCCGTGTGGCAGAGCGAGGACGGGGAGCGGCAGGCGCTCACCTACCGCGAGCTCTCGGAGGCGGTCACCCGCTTCGCCGAGGCGCTGGCTGCGCTCGGCGTCGGCCCAGGCGACCGCGTCGCGATCTTCCTGCCGATGTCGCCCGAGGTTGCGGTCGCCTCGCACGCGTGCGCACATCTGGGCGCGATCCAGGTGCCGATCTTCTCCGGCTTCGCAGCACCGGCGATCGCGTCGCGCCTCCGGCACGCCGACGCGAAGGTCGTCGTCACCGCCGACGGCTCGCTGCGCCGGGGCCGCGAGGTACCGATGAAGGCGCTGGTCGACGAGGCGCTGACGGAGTCGCCGGCGGTCGAGCACGTCGTGGTCTGGAGACGCCTCGGCCGCGAGGACGTGCCGATGCAGGAGGGGCGCGACGTCTTCTGGGACGACGCGGTCGCCGATTCGCCCGGCCGGCTCGAGCCGCTCGAGGTCGATTCCGAGCACCCGTACCTCCTGACCTACACCTCGGGCACCACGGGTCCGCCGAAAGGTGTCCTGCACGTCCAGGGCGGGTTCCTGGTCGCGATCGCCCGTGAGGTCGCCTACCAAGCGGACGCGCGGCCGGACGACGTGATCCACTTCGTCACCGACATGGGCTGGATCATGGGCCCGTGGGAGGTGGTCGGCGGGATGGCCCTCGGCTGCTCGATCGTCTTCGCCGAGGGGGCGCCTGACTGGCCCCAGGCCGACCGCCTCTGGGGCCTCGTCGAGAGCGAGCGAGTCTCGATCCTCGGCCTCTCGCCCACGCTCACTCGCGCCCTGATCCCGCACGGCGCCGAGCTCGTCGAGCGGCACGACCTCTCCTCGCTGCGTGTGCTCGTGACAACCGGCGAGCCGTGGAACCCGGAGCCGTACCGCTGGCTGCACGAGCACGTGGGCGGCGGGCGCTGTCCGATCATCAACTGCTCGGGCGGCACCGAGGTCGGTGCCTGCTTTCTGTCGCCGACGCCCGCGGCGCCGATCAAGTCGTGCTCGCTCGGGGGGCCGGCACTGGGGATGGCGATGGACGTCGTGGACGCCGAGGGCCGCTCCGTGCGGAGAGAGGTCGGGGAGCTTGTCTGCCGCAAGCCGTTCCCAGGGATGACCCGCGGCTTCTGGCGCGACCGCGAACGTTACCTCGACACGTACTGGCGACGCCTGCCGGGGATCTGGGTGCACGGCGACTGGGCCTCCGTGGACGAGGACGGCTACTGGTTCTTGCACGGCCGCTCCGACGACACGCTGAACATCGCCGGCAAGCGTGTAGGCCCGGCTGAGCTGGAGTCCGCGGTCGTCGCGCATCCCTCGGTCGCAGAGGCCGCGGCGGTCGGCGTGCCCCACGACGTGAAAGGCGAGGTCGCGTGGGTCTTCTGCGCTCTGGTGCCGGGTGTCGAGCCGAGCGAGCACCTGGCCGCGGAGCTCCGCGAGCTGGCGGCTAGCGACCTCGGCAAGGCCTTTGCTCCCGAGCGCGTGCTCTTTGTCTCAGCGCTCCCGAAAACCCGCAGCGCGAAGATCGTCCGGCGGGCCGTCCGCGCCAAGGCGCTCGGCTCGGACCCCGGCGATCTTTCGTCGCTGGAGAACCCGGAGACCCTGGAGGAGATCGAGCGTGTCGCAGCCCACTGACCGATTGGACGGACAAATAGCCCTCGTCACCGGCGGGGGGCGCGGGATCGGCGCGAGCATCGCGCGCGAGCTCGCAGGCGCCGGCGCCCGCGTGGCGGTCGCCGCGCGAACGCGCGAGCAGGTCGAGGAGACCGCGCAGGAGACCGGAGGGTTCGCGCTCGAGGTCGACGTGAGCGACCGCGAGGCAGTCAAGCGGATGGTTGCCGTCGTCGAGCGCGAACTGGGGCCCATCGACCTGCTGGCTGCCAACGCCGGCGTCGCCGGCGGCTCCGGCCCGCTCGGGGAGAGCGACCCCGACGAGTGGTGGCACGTCTTCGAAGTCAACGTGCTAGGCGTCTACCTCTGCTGCCGCGCCGTCGTGCCGGGCATGCTGGAGCGCGGCCACGGCCGGGTGGTGATCACCGGCAGCGGCGCCGGCTACCTGCCCGGTTCGACCAACACCGCCTACTCGGCGAGCAAGGCCGCGGTCAACCGGCTCGCGGAAACCCTGGCCGAGTCACTGCGCGAGACGCCGGTGCGGGTATTCATCTTCAGCCCGGGTCTCGTGCAGACCGAGCTGACGAGTGCGGTCTCCGACGACGCACCGTGGACCCCGCCGGAGCTGGCGCCGCGCCTGGTGCACGTGCTCGCCTCGGGCCGGGCAGACGAGCTGGCCGGGCGTTACCTGCACGCCGAGCACGACGACATCGAGGAGCTGATCGAGCGCGCGGACGAGATCCAGCGCGAGGACTTGAACGCGATCCGCCTGCGCCGCTAGTGCGCGTCCTCGGCTACGTGCTGCTCGTCCTCGTCGTCGCCGGTTGCGGCGGCGCGCCCAAGGCGCTGGACGCAGGCGGCGGGAACCTGCCGTCGCTGCGGAAGCGATGCGGAGATGGTCAGGTAGACGCGAAGGTCGGCTGGTTTCGCGCGCCCGACGGCGTCCTGCTCGACGGCGCAGCCCTGGGCGACGGCAAGACCGGCGTCGTTCTGGCGCACGAGTCGCCCGCTGACCTCTGCGGCTGGATTCCATACGCCCGGGTCTTGGGCCGCGCAGGGCTCCGCGTCCTCGATCGTCACGGCGCGGGACAACGGCTACCTACCGCCGCCCGAGGCGAGAAGGCTCGAGCGCAAGGCGGGATCGCGGCACAAGCAGCTGTGTTCTTCCCTGGCGGGTATCACGGTTGGGACCTGCTGTCGGTCGCTCGATACCGCTTGCGGGCAAGCCGGGTCGTGATCAGCTTCCTTCGCCGCTACGGGTAGTTTTCGCCTGATAGTCTAAAACTGCCATGAGACTCGCGCTCGCACAGATCAACACCACCGTCGGCGACCTCGACGGGAACCGTGCGCGCATCCTGCGGGAGCTCGAGGAGGCCACGGCCGCAGGCGCCGACGTGGTCCTGTTCCCGGAGCTCGCCGTCACCGGCTACCCGCCGGAGGATCTGCTGCTCCGACCTGGGTTCGTGCGCGCCGCGGAGGAGTCGCTCGGCGAGATCGCGCGCGCCACGCACGGAATCGTCGCGCTCGTCGGCGTCCCCCACTTCGACCGCGATCTCTACAACGCCTGCGCGATCTGCGCCGGCGGCGAGCTGAAGGCCCTCTATCGCAAGCGCTTCCTGCCGAACTACGGCGTCTTCGACGAAGACCGCTACTTCGCGCCTGCGCGCGACCTACTCCTGCTCGAGCATGGCGGCACACTGATCGGCCCGACCATCTGCGAGGACATGTGGCAGCCGGGCCCGCCTGCGACCGACCTCGCGCTGGCGGGGGCTCAGCTGCTGACGAACATCTCGGCCTCGCCGTTCCACGTCGGGCGCGACCGCGAGCGGGAGGAGATGTTTGCCACGCGCGCGCGCGACAACTCGTGCTTTGTCGCCTTCTGCAACGCCGTCGGGGGCCAGGACGAGCTGATCTTCGACGGCAACTCGCTCGTGCTCGACGAGGAGGGCCGCGTGCTGGCGCGGGCCCCTGGGTTCGAGGAGGCGCTGCTCATGGTGGACATCGACCCGGCAGATGCGGTGGGGCGGCGGCTGCGCGATGTGCGCCGTCGCGCACTCGTGCGCGAGCGCGGGTCCCTCCCCGAGGCGCCGGTCGTGCATGTAGGCGCGCCTGCCGTTCAGGGCGAACACCTGGAGGCGCTCGTGGCGCCGAGGCTCGACGAGCTCGAGCAGATGCGGCTCGCGCTCGAGCTGGGCTTGCGCGACTACGTCGAGAAGAACCGCTTCAGCGAGGTCGTCGTGGGCGTCTCCGGAGGGATCGACTCGGCCCTGACCGCCGCCCTGGCCGTCGAGGCGCTCGGCGCCGAGCGCGTCCACTGCGTCTCGATGCCGTCTCGCTACTCCTCCGAGGAGACCCGCCGCGACGCGCGCCTGCTCGCCGAGAGCCTCGGGACCGAGTGGCGCGAGCTCCCGATCGACGAGATCGTGCAGGCCTTCGAAGGCGCGCTCGCCGAGAGCTTCGCCGGCCGAGAGCGGGATCTCGCGGAAGAGAACGTGCAGGCCAGGGTGCGAGGGGTCCTGCTGATGGCGCTCTCGAACAAGTTCGGCTGGCTCGTGGTCGCGACCGGAAACAAATCGGAGCTCTCCGTCGGGTACGCGACCCTCTACGGCGACATGGCCGGGGGCTTCGCGCTGCTCAAGGATGTCTTCAAGACCGACGTCTTCCGGCTCGCGCGGCACCTGAACGAGCGGTCTGGGAGAGAGCTGATCCCTTCGTCGATCGTCGAGCGCGCCCCGAGCGCCGAGCTGCGCGACAACCAGCTCGACCAGGACTCGCTCCCGCCCTACCCGGCGCTAGACCAGGTGCTCGAGGCCTACGTCGAGCAGGACCGATCACGCGAGGAGCTCTCCGCCGACGGGTTCGACCGCGACGTAGTCGAGCAGGCGCTGGAGCTGATCGATCGCGCCGAGTACAAGCGCCGCCAGGCGCCGCCGGGCGTGCGGCTGACGCCCAAGGCTTTCGGCCGCGATCGAAGGACCCCTATTACCAACCGCTGGCGCGGCTGACCGCGTGAGCCCGCCCGAGCGATGAGCTTGGACGTGGTGAAGCCCGGAGCGATCGGTGTCGTGGACAATCGCTCCGGCGAGATCCTCGCTGCCTGGCCGTACCCGGGCGGTCCCTGGCCGCACGGGGTCTTCAACGAGCCGCAGGTGCTGCGGTAGCGGCAGCCCACGGGAGGGCGCTCAGCGCCCTCCCCTTGCTAGACCAGCTTCCGCAGCTCGCGGAACCAGCGCAGACGCTCGTCCCACGGCACCGCCGCGTTCGCGGGCGAGGTGGACGGCAGGACGAAGAGCAGCGTCTCGTGCAGGCGCCGTTCCTGGAGGCCCAGCTCTGGCCGCTCGCCGAAGGTTCCGCGGTAGGCCTCCTTCCCGACGAACGCGATCGCGCGCGGCCTCAACTCGAGGGCGAGCCGCTCCAGCCGCGCCGCGGCGCCGGCAAAGTCGCCGCGCCGGAGATCGCCGGAGCCGCGGGTCGTGCGAGGAGCGGCGTTGGTCAGCCCGACGCCGTGCTGGAGCGCCTCGAACTGCTCATCCGGACGCAGCAGCCGCGGCGTGAACCCGGCCGCCTCGAGCAGTCGCCAGAAGTCGTTCCGCGGGTTCGCGAAATGCGCGGCCGCCGCGGCCGAGACGAACCCGGGGTTGATCCCGCAGAAGACGACGTCGAGGCCGGGCCCGAGGACGTCCGGGACCGCGCCGCTAGGTGCAGCGGGGGCGGCGGCACGCCCGCGGCGCGCACGGCCGCTCATGCCCGAGCGGCTTCGGCGGTCGATACCGCGCCCACGAGCGCCCGGTTCCACGAGTGCCGGGGCGGCTCCAGCGCGGGCATGTCCTCACGCGGCGAGCTCCGCCTCGCGTGAGTCGAGGCGTACCTCGAAGAGCCGGCGAAGCTCCTCGCCCGTGATCCGGGCGAGAGACCGTGGACGCCGCGGCTCGAGCTTGACGAGCCGCACCGTCACGTCGCCGGAGCCGTAGCAGCGCAGATAGCACTCTTCCTCGCTGAGCGGTCGTAGGCGTCGCACGAGCGGAGCCTATGCACGGCCCCGGACGTAGCTGTCACTCGTACTGCAGAGCCTCGAGGACGTTCAGATGGGCCGCCCTGCGAGCCGGGATCACCGCGGCCAGGATCCCGACGACAATCGCGGCCAGGACGAAGTAGACGAGCTGCGCGTACGGCACCACGAAGACGATTCCCTCGCTGGCGAGGGGATGGATGATGAGTGCCGCGAGGAAGATCCCGACGGCGATTCCGAGTGCCGCGCCCATCAGCGAGGTGACGATGCTCTCGTAACGGATCATCATCCGCACCTGCCGTCTCGTCATGCCGACAGCGCGCAGCATCCCTAGCTCGCGTGTGCGCTCGAAGACGGTCAGGACGAGCGTGTTGATGATCCCGACGAGGCTGACGATCACCGAGAGGGCGAGCAGAGCGTAGAGCAGGTTCAGCAGCCTGTTGATGGGAGCCTCGAAGTTCTTCTTGAACTCGTCGCGTGTCTGGATCTTCGCGTCGGCGAAGCCCTTCACGCCGTCGTCGAGGGTGGCGGTGTTCGCGTCACTGACGCCGTCCGGGGTGTTGATCAGCACCATCTCGTCGCGCGGCCGCGGCACGTACTTATCGAAGAGAGCGGTCGAGATCGTCGCGTCGGCGAAAGGGGAGCCGCCGTTCGGCTCGTCCCAGATTCCCTTCAGCCGCACCTCGGCCCTCTTGCCGCTCGGGAACAGCAGACTCACGGGCGAGCCGATCCTCAGATCGTGGTCCTTCGCGTAGTCCTTGCTCGTGAAGAAGCCGTTTGAGCCGAGCCGGCCGGGGACGCCGTTGTCGCCCTGCGTCCAGTCCATCGCGACACCCGTGTTCAGGTTGGGCTGCACGGCCGTGAGGTCGTTGTCGCTTCCGAGGTAGCGGGCCGAGCCCGCGCGGATCGCGGTCAGGTCGGAGACGCCGGGCTTGCCGACGAGCGCGTTGCCCGCAGCCGCCGCGATGGGCGTAAAGGTGTTCGTCGAGGTGAGCGCGTAGTCGGCGATGAAGAGCTTGTTGACCGCGTCCTCAAACGAGCTGCGCAGGCCTTGGCCAAAAATCGCCACGAAGGTCACCAGCGCGAGCCCAATCATCAGCGCCGAGGCAGTCGAGGCGGTACGTGCGGGATTCCGGGTCGCGTTGTCGCGCGCGAGGATCCCCGGCGCGCCGCCGATCGATTGGGCGGGCGCGCCCAGCACCGCGGCCAGCGGCCGGACGACCTTCGCCGCGTTCATGGAGACGCCGAAGAAGAGCAGGAGCACCCCACCCCCGAGCATGAGCAGGCGCGGGCCGGTGGCGATGCCGCCGGCGAGTGAACCCACCGCGACGAGCGCGATCGCCGCAGCAAGCACAGCGAACGCAGTGACGGGCCCGTACCTGGCGAACCGGGACGGCGGCAGCACCGAGCCCTCGCGCACCGCGGCGATCGGCGGCACCCGGGTGGCTCGCCGGGCCGGCCGGATACTGGCGACCAGCGTGATCACGGTGCCGACGACGAGCGAGACGATGATCGTCCGCCTGGCGAAGACCGTGTTCCCCTGCGGCAGGTCGATCCCGATCGCCACGAAGAGCGCGTTCAAGAGCTTGGCCAGCCCGAGCCCGAGGAACAGGCCGACGACCGAGCCGAGCAAGCCGATCACAAACGCCTCGATCACGACCGCCCACAGAACCTGGCGCCTGGACGCGCCCAGCGTGCGCAGCGTCGCGAACTCGCGCATCCGCTGGGCGATTGTGATCGAGAGCGTGTTCGCGATCACGAAGGCACCCACGAACAGCGCCACGCCGGCGAACGCGAGGAGCGCGTACTGGATGAACGAAATGAAGCCGCCGACCTGCTTCTTGTCCTCCTTCGCCTGAGCGGCGGCGTCGCGGACGGTTGCGGTCGCCGGCAGCAGCGGCTTGATCTCCGAGACCAGCGTGCTCGCGTTGACGCCGGCCTTCGACTGCACTCGGATCAGGTCGAGCTGTCCGACCTTCCCGAACAGCTTCTGCGCCGTCGGCCGGTCGAAGAGCGCAAAGGTGGCACCGCCGACCGAGCTCACGCCCGTGAACTCGGCGATGCCGGTGATGCGGAACCGACGGACCGCCCCGAACGCCTGCACCCCGATCCGGTCGCCGACCGCGAAGTGCTCCTTGCTCGCGGTCGCCTTGTCGATCGCGACTTCGTTTGCGCCGCTCGGCCAGGCACCTTCGGTCAGGGAGGTTGGGTTGAAGCGCTGGTCGTCCGGATCCATCGAGAAGCCCAGCGCCGGGGCGCCGCCGGTGGAAACGATCTTTCCATCCCTACCGATCAGCTTGAGCGCGTCGGTGGTGACCGACCCGGCGGCGTCGGCAACTCCGGGGAGCGCCTGCACCTTCGGCAGCACCGTCTCGCTGAACGTGGGCGCCTCGACCGTGTTGTTGCCGTTCGGGTTGTCGAAGGCCGCCTTGCCGCTGATCACGACGTCCGCGTTCTTGTACGAGCGCGTGAAGATCGTGTCGAAGCCGTTGTTGATCGTGTCCGTGAGGACGTAGGTGCCGCTGATCATCGCGACGCCGAGCACGATCGCGATTGCGGTCAGCGAAGCACGGATCTTTCGGCCCGAGAGACCCTTCAGCGCGACGGAGATCATCAGCTCAGGGTTAGCTCGTCCATGGCCGCGATCACGGCGCCCGGCTCGGAGCGCGGCATGTCGCGGACGATCAGGCCGTCGCCGAGGAAGAGGATCCGATCGGCGATCGCCGCCGCTTGCGGGTCGTGCGTGACCATCACGGTCGTCTGGCCGAGCGAGTCGACGGAGTCGCGCATCAGCTCGAGGATCTCGCCGCTCGTCTTCGAGTCGAGGTTGCCCGTCGGCTCGTCGGCGAACACCACCGTCGGCCGCGAAACGAGCGCGCGGGCGATCGCGACCCGCTGCTGCTGGCCGCCGGAGAGCTCGGCGGGCCGGTGCGTCCGCCGGTCGTCGAGGCCGACCTTCTTCAACAGCTCCTCGCGCCACTCCTTGTCCGGCTTCTCGCCGGCGATCGTCAGCGGCAGGACGATGTTTTCCTCCGCGGTCAACATCGGGAGCAAGTTGAAGAACTGGAAGACAAACCCGATGTGCTGACGCCGCAGCTTCGTGGTTTCGGTGTCGTTCAGCTTGCCGAGGTCAGTTCCGGCGATCCAGACGGTGCCGGAGGTCGGCTTGTCGAGTGCCGCGAGGATGTGCATCAGCGTGGACTTGCCGGAACCGGAAGGCCCCATCACGGCGGTCAACTTGCTCTGCTGCACCTCGAGGCTGACTCCTCGCAGCGCGTCCACGGCCGTGTCGCCCTCTCCATAGCGGCGAGTCAGCTCTTTCGCGGCGACGACTGCGCCGGGTGGACGCTCAGCGACCTCCACGGCTGGTACAGCGGCGGCTTCCATAGCTCTCCCTCGTGTAGATGCCCCTAACCCGGCTCCAGTGTGGCACGGATCTAGTCGGACCTCAAACGGTCGATCGGATACCGTCTGCTCGTGAGCGCGGTCACCCTCGACGTCGCTGCAGTTCGCAGCCGCTTCTCCGCGCTCGACCGAGAGCTGGCCTTCTTCGATGGCCCCGGCGGGACACAGGTGCCGGACGAGGTGATCGACGCGATCGCGGGCTACCTGCGGGACTCGAACGCGAACGTCAGCGGTCCATACGAGACGAGCAGGCAGACCGAGGTGCTCGTCGACGACTCCCGACGCGCCGCAGGGGATTTCCTCGGCTGCCGGCCAGACGAGGTCGTGTTCGGCGCGAACATGACAACCCTCAACTTCGCGCTCACACGCACGCTGGGCCGAGAGCTGACGGCCGGCGACGAGATCGTTGTGACGCGGCTCGACCACGACGCGGACGTCGCCCCCTGGCTCGAGCTCGCCCGCGATCTCGACCTCGTCGTGCGCTTCGTCGACATGCACGACGACACGACGCTCGATCTGGACGACCTCGTCGCGCAGCTCACGGAGCGCACGCGAGTGGTCGCGTGCCCGTGGGCGTCGAACGCGGTCGGGACGCTCGTGGACGTGGCGAGGGTTGCGGAGCTGGCGCACGAGGCGGGGGCCCTCGCCTGGGTCGACGCGGTGCATTACGCACCGCACGGGCCGATCGACGTCGCAGCGGCGGGCGTGGACGTGCTGATCTGCTCGCCGTACAAGTTCTTCGGGCCGCACCTCGGGGTGGCCTTCGCCAGGGCCGAGCTGCTCGAGCGCTGGCGGCCCTACAAGGTGCGCCCCGCTCCGGAGACACCGCTCGGGCACCGCTTTGAGACGGGCACGCTGCCACACGAGCTCCTGGCCGGGTTCGTGGCTGCCTGCGAGTACGTGGAGTCGATCGGGATGGACGCGATCGTGGCCTACGAGCACGAGCTCGGAACACGCTTCCTCGATGGCCTGCCGGCTTCATGCCGGCTCCACGGACTGCCGACGATGGACGGGCGCGTGCCAACCTTCTGCTTCACGGTCGAGGGCCTGACTCCGGCGCAGGTCGCGACGCGGCTCGGCGAGCGCGGTTTCGCGGTCTGGCATGGGAACTACTACGCCGTCGAGGCGATGGAACGGCTCGGGCTTCCCGACGGAGGCGTGCGCGCCGGGATCGTCCACTACAACACCGCCGAGGAGGTCGACCGGCTGCTGGAGGAGCTGCGCGGGCTGTGAGGCTCCTGGTTCTCGGCGGGACCAAGTTTCTCGGTCGGGCCGCAGTCGAGGCGGCGCTCGAGCGGGGCCACGAGGTGACGCTGTTCAACCGCGGCATGACCAACCCGGAGCTCTTTCCGGAGACCGAGAAGCTGCGTGGCGACCGTCTCGGCGACCTCTCGGCGCTCGAGGGCCGCGAATGGGACGGGGTGATCGACCCGTCCGGCTTCGTGCCGCGGGCGGTGCGGGCGTCGGCCGAGCTGTTGCGAGGCTCGGTCGGCCACTACGTCTTCGTCTCGTCGATCTCGGTCTACAGGGAGCCATACGAGCCGGATTTCGGCGAGGACGCCCCCGTGTTCGAGGTCGAGCCGAAGACCGAGAGCGTGGACGAGGAGTACGCGGAGCTCAAAGCAGCGTGCGAGCGGGTGCTCGAGCAGGTGCTACCGGAGGAGCACGCGAGCGTCCGGGCCGGGCTGATCGTCGGGCCGCACGACCCGACGGGCCGGTTCACGTATTGGCCGCTGCGCGTGGCGGCGGGTGGCGACGTTCTCGCGCCGGCGCCGCCGGGGCGACGGGTGCAGTTCATCGACGTTCGGGATCTAGGCGAGTGGCTCGTTCGGCTCGCCGAAGAGCGCACGGGGGGCACGTTCAACGCGGTGCGCCCGCCTGAGCCCTTCGCGGGCCTACTCGAGGTCTGCCGCGAGGTCTCGGGCAGCGACGCACGGTTCGTCTGGGTCGACGAGGCGTTCCTGCTCGAGCATGAGGTCGGGCAGTGGATGGAGCTGCCGCTTTGGCTCGCGGGCGCCGACGCGGCGTTCATCCAGGCCGACGTCTCGCGCGCCGTCGCCGCCGGCCTGGATGCGCGCCCGGTGGAGGAGACGGTCACCGATGTGCTCGCGTGGACACGCGCGGCGAGCGCGCCGCTCGTCGTCGCCACGGAGCGGTACGGCTCCGCCGGCATGGAGCCGGAGCGCGAGGTCGAGCTGCTGGCGAGCTGGCGGGCCCGCTAGTCGTACGCAGCGCTGGCTCGCTCCCAGCGCGCGTCGTCGCGGCGGATCTTGTCGGGATCGACTCCCCGGGCCTCGGCCAAGTCGAGGGTCAGGAGCTGGAAGCGGACGATGTCCACAACCGGGTGCACGCTCGGAACAAGCGTCGTCTCGCAACCGAGCTCGAGCAGGGCCCGCACTGCGCCGGCCGCCCGCTCGGCGGCGCGCCCTTCCCCCTCGAGCACGAAAGCGCGCACCGACTCGTCGATCGCCGCGAGATGGCCATGGAGAAGCTGTTCCGTCTGGTGTGCCTCTGCGGCGACGAACGCTCCCTCGCGCAGCTTCAGGGCGGCTTCCTGGGCGGTCGGCCAGTCCCGCCCCGCGCCCGCGATCAGGAAGCGCTCGTGCCCGCTGACCGGCTCGCGGCGCTCCAGCGCCTCGGCGACGGCTCCCGGCAGCCCGCTCACGTCCTCACCGCGCAGCGCCTCGAGCGCGGTGACCGCACAGGTGTAGCTCACGGTGTGACACCAGCTGCGCTCCACCTCCGGCGTGGCGACCACGACCTCGTCGGCGAGCTCGCCCAGCGGGCTCTCCGGCTTCGCGGTCACGAGCCACACCGGCCCGCCGAAAGCACGGGCCGCCTCCAGCGTCAGCCGGGTGTCGCCCTCGTGGCTGACCGCGACGAGCAGGTCGGCCTCCTGCTCCGGAGCCAGGACGAGCTCCAGCGCCTGCAGAGCTGCACCGCCTGTCTGGGCGGCGTGGAACGAGGTGCCGCAGCCCGTATAGAGCACCCGCCCTTGAGGCAGGCGCCGGTCGGCCGGCACCTCGCGCAGCCACTCCGGCTGCACGAAGATCGCCCTCTGCATTTCCTCGCCGGCCACGCGCAGAGCATCTCGCATCCCGTACCGTCGCGCCGATGCCGGACAGGCCCTGCGCTTCGTCTGGCGCCGCGAGGACCGTTCCCGCCGATAGCATCGCCGCAATGTTCGTCCACCGAGAACCCGTCCGCTTCCGTGACCTCGATGCGCTCGGGCACGTGAACAACGCGGTGTTCTTGACCTACATTGAGTCCGCCCGCATCGCCTTTCTGCTCGATCTGGGTGCGGCCGCCACTCTCGAGGACATGTCCATCATCGTCGCCCGGATAGAGATCGACTTCCGCGCTCCTGTCGGCTTCGGGGAGGAGATCGAGATCGGAGTGCAAGCGACCCGCTTCGGCGACAAGAGCTTCGACCTCCACTACGAGCTGCGCGTCGGCGGCCGCGTCGTCGCAGAGGCCAAGAGCGTCCTCGTCGGCTACGACTACGCGAAGGGCGAAGCCGTCACGATCCCCGTCGAATGGCGCGAGAGGTTGGCCGCGTGAGCACGCTTGGCCCACGTCAGCGAGCCGGCACAAAGCAGGAGCGCAGGGCGTGAGCGTCTTCGAGCGGCACGAGCTCTCGAACGGTTTGCGCGTGGTCACGGCCGATATGCCGCAGGTGCAGTCGGTCATCTGCATGATCATGCTCGCCGCCGGCTCGCGCTACGAGACCCCGGACACGAACGGGATCGCGCACTTCGCGGAGCACATGTTCTTCAAGGGGACCGAGCGCAGGCCGAGCGCGCGCGAGATCGGGATGGAGGTCGACTCGCTCGGCGCCGAGTTCAACGCCTTCACGAGCAAGGAGTACACGGGCTACTACGTCAAGTGCGCCGCGGACTACCGCGATCGGGCGCTCGACGTGCTGGTCGACATGCTGCGCAACTCGAAGTTCGAGCCCGAGGAGATCGAGCGCGAGAAAGGCGTGATCGTCGAGGAGATGAACATGTACTACGACACGCCGCGCGACTTCATCGGTGGTGTGTACGACCAGCTGCTCTACGGCGACCAGCCGCTTGGCTGGGACATCATCGGCCGCAAGGAGACGGTGCGCGCGGCGAAGCGCGAGACCTTCCTCGACTACGTCGAGCGCTGGTACAAGCCGGTGCGCATGGTGGTCGGCCTTGGCGGCCGTCTCGACGGCGACGCGCTCGGAACCGTCGAGCGACTGCTCGGCGACCTCGAGCCCGAGGAAACCGCGGCGCCCGAGCCCGTGCGCCTGAACGGCGACAACGGCCCAAGCGTCACCGTGCACCACAAGGACTCCGACCAGGCGCACCTCTGCCTGGGCGTGCGCAGCTACCCGTTCGTGCACCCCGACCGCTACGCGCTCCAACTGCTCGCGACGATTCTCGGCACCGGGATGTCGTCGCGCCTCTTCAGCGAGGTGAGGGAACGGCGCGGTCTCGCCTATTACGTCTTCGCCGCGAACCAGAGCTACACCGACGCCGGCTCCCTCTACTCGCAGGCCGGGGTGGACATCGCGCGCTGCGACGAGGCTGTCGAGACGATCGCGCGCGAGTTCCATCGGATCGCGAGCGAGCCCGTCCCGGCCGACGAGCTCGAGAAGGCGCGGGCTCTCGCGAAGGGGCGCTTCGTCCTGAGGCTCGAGAACCCGCAGGGGATGACGATGTTCGGCCTCAGCCGCGAGGTGCTCGAAGGGCGTGCGGTCGAGCCTGACGAGATCCTCGCCGGGCTCGACTCGGTCACCGCCGAGGACGTCCAGCGGGTGGCCCAGGACGTGATCACCTCGGACGGGATCAACCTCGCGCTCATCGGCCCCTTCGAGGACGAGGGGCGCTTCGCCGAGCTGCTCTCCGCCTGAGCCCCGCGCGACCGGCAAGCCGCTAGTCGTCGCTCGTCTCGGTGACGGCCCGATCCTTGATCTCGTCGACCACCGCCGGGTCGGCCAGCGTGGTCGTGTCGCCAAGGGCGCGGTTCTCGGCCACGTCACGCAGCAGGCGGCGCATGATCTTGCCGCTGCGGGTCTTCGGCAGCTCCGGGGTGAAGACGACGTTCGCGGGCTTTGCGATGGGACCGATCTTCGCGGCGACGTGGTCGCGGAGCTCCTCGAGCTTCTCGACCGAGCCCTCCTCGCCGCCCTTCAACGTCACGTAGGCGACGATCGCCTGGCCGGTGCGGTCGTCCTTGCGTCCGCAGACCGCGGCCTCGGCGACCTCGGGATGGTCGACGAGCGCGCTCTCGACCTCGATCGTGGAGATGCGGTGGCCGGAGACGTTCATCACGTCGTCCACCCGGCCGAGCAGCCAGAAGTCGCCGTCCTCGTCGATGCGCGCACCGTCGCCCGCAAAGTAGGTGCCGGGGTACCTCGACCAGTACGTCTCGCGGTAACGCTCGTCGTCCTTGTAGATCCCCCGCAGCATTGCCGGCCACGGGCGCCGCAGGACGAGGTAGCCGCCCCCGCCCGGCCCGACCTCGTTCCCCTGCTCGTCGTAGACGGCGGCGTCGACCCCGGGGAAGGGTCGCGTGGCCGAGCCGGGCTTCAGCGTCGTCACGCCCGGCAGCGGCGTGATCATGATCATCCCCGTCTCGGTCTGCCACCAGGTGTCCACGACCGGGGTGCGATCGCCGCCGATGTGCTCGCGGTACCAGACCCAGGCCTCCGGGTTGATGGGCTCGCCGACGGTGCCGAGCAGGCGTAGGGACGAGAGGTCGTGCCTGGCTGCGTGTTCCGGGCCCCACTTCATGTGCGTGCGGATCGCCGTCGGCGCCGTGTAGAGGATGTCCACCTGGTAGCGCTCGACGATCGCCCACCAGCGGTCCTTGTCCGGGTAGTTCGGCACACCCTCGTAGATGACGCCGGTGGTGCCGTTGCAGAGCGGCCCGTAGACGATGTAGCTGTGGCCGGTGACCCAGCCGATGTCGGCCGCGCACCAGTACACGGAGTCGGGCTTCACGTCGAAGATGTAGTAGTGGGTCGTCGCGGTCCCGACGAGGTAACCGCCCGTCGTGTGCGCGATCCCCTTCGGTTTCGCGGTCGTGCCGCTTGTGTAGAGCAGGTAGAGCAGATCCTCGGCGTCCATCGCTTCGCAGGGACACGTCTCGGGGTCTGACCCCTCCTGCGCGACGAGCTCGTCCCACCAGAGGTCGCGACCTTCGGTCCAGCCGACCTCGTCGCCGGTGCGGCGGAAGACGATCGCGTTCCTGACGCCGGGCGAGTTCGCCAGCGCCGCGTTAGCGTTCGCCTTCAGCGGCACCTTCTTGCCGTTGCGCAGGCCCTCGTCCTGGGTGATCAGGAGCTCGCAGCCCATGTCGTTGAGGCGGTCGGAGAGCGCGTCGGCGGAGAAGCCGCCGAAAACGACGGTGTGCGGCGCGCCCAGCCGCGCGCAGGCCAGCATCGCGATCGGCAGCTCCGGCACCATGCCCATATAGATGCCGACCGGCGTGCCCTTCTTCACGCCGAGCCGCTTGAGCGCGTTCGCGAAACGCACGACCTCGGCTTGGAGCTCGGCGAAGGTGAGCGTCCGGCGCTCCTCCTCCGGCTCACCCTCCCAGTGGTAGACGACCTTGTTGCCGTTCCCGGCCTCGACGTGCCGGTCGACGCAGTTGTACGCCACGTTCAGCTTGCCGCCGACGTACCACTTCGAGTACGGCGGCTCCCAGTCGCAGAGCGCGCCGAAATCCTCGAACCACGAGACGCGCTCGCGTCCTTCCGTCTCCCAGAACTCTTCGAAGTCGCGCTCGTAGATCTCCGGCTGGGCGTTGGCCTGGGCGGCGAACTCAGGAGGTGGCGGGTACCGCCGCTCCTCGATCTGGGCCGTCTCGATTGTCCGGGCCACTACGGCTGGAGATCGTACGGGTACTCGGTCAGCGTCTCGGCGCCCTTCTCGGTGACAAGCACGATGTCCTCGAGCCGGCAACCGCCGTAGCCGTTGCGATAGAGCCCCGGCTCGACGGCGATCACGTCGCCCGCGACGAGCTCGCCCGGGCCGCGGCCGAGAGTCGGCTGCTCGTGCACCTCGAGCCCGACCCCGTGGCCGAGCGAGTGGTAGAAGCCGTCCTTCAGCACCTCGCCCGGCTGCTTGGAGAGCAGCGTCGGGAAGCCGTGCTCCTCGAAGACCTCGCAGCAGATCCGGTTCAGCTCGCTGCCGGCGACGCCGGGCTTGATCGCGGCGACGGAGCGGTCGAGCGCCTCGCGGCAGAGCCGGTGGAACTCCCGCAGCTCGTCCGTAGGGTCGCCGACGACGAACGTGCGCGTCATGTCGGCGAAGCAGCCGGACTCGCGATCGCGCGGGAAGAGGTCGAGGCAGACGGGCTCGCCGGGCGAGATCGGCCCGGAGCCCATGTCGTGGCCGACAGCGGTCTGCGCGCCGTGGGAGACGATGAACTCGTCGGCGAAGGCTCCGTTGGCGGTGAACGCCTGCTCGACCGCGAGCTTCAACCGCTCGCAGGTCAGCGTCTCGCCGTCGAGCACGAGGTTCCCGTTGTCGCGCTCGGCCCTGCGCAGCAGGTCGCGAGCAGCGGTCATTGCAGCCTCGGCAGCGTGCTGGGCGCGGCGGATCCCGGCCAGCTCGGCCTCGTTCTTCACACGGCGGCGCGCGACGAACTGCTCGCGGTCGGCCGAGACCTCGATCCCGTTGGCGCGCAGGTGGTCGGCCAGCTCGAGCGGGAACGTCGCCGGCACGACGGCCTGCTCGATCCCGAAACGGCGGGCCGCGCGCAGCACGACCTCCAGTTCGATCTCGTCGCGCGAGAGCCCCTGCGCGTAGAGGTCGTCGATCCCGAATTCCTCCAACGGCATGATCCGGAGGGCGGGCGCAACCGCGGTGATCCGATCCAGCTCGAAGGAGCTCGCGACGACGTGCCGCTCGCCGCTGCGCTCGGCGTAGAGGAACGGGTCGGGAATCGCGATCGGCACCTCGTGCCGCATCTCCGGAGAGCGCAGCGAATCGGCATAGATGAGGACGTCTGACACGGCGGCTCGGATCGTACATCTAGACTCGCGGACGGTGGACGACGTGCTCGAGCGGGCCCAGACGCTGATCGCCGGCTATGACGAGGAACTGAAGCGTGAGCTGCCCGAGGGCGCGGAGGTCTTCGACGCCCACGTCCACCTCGGCAACGACGTCGACGGGTTCAGCGGCGTCTACGAGGAGCTCGCCCGGATCAACGAGCGCTACGGAATCTCGCGCGCCTTTGTGTTCTGCATGGACGAGCTCGATCGGCACCCTGCATTCCGGGCCGCGAACGACCGCACGCTCGCCTTCGCGGAGCGCTCGGGCGGCCGCCTGATCCCGTTCGTCCGGCTCGACCTCGCTGAGGAGCCAATCGAGGAGGCGACGCGGTGCCTCGACGCCGGCGCCCGCGGGATCAAGCTGCACCCGCGGGCTCAGCGCTTCCTGCTGAACGACGAGCGGCTCGCGCCGGTCTTCGCACTGGCCGCCGAGCGGCGCGTGCCGATCCTGATCCACGGCGGCCGCGGGCTGCCGCCGATCGCAGACAGCCTCGCGCACCTGGTCGAGAGCTACCCCGAGGCGCCGCTAATCATCGCCCACGCCGGCATCGCCGACCTTGGCGAGCTGGCAGGGCACTTCGGCGGCAAAGCCGGCGTTTTCTTCGATACCTCGGTCTGGAGCCCGATCGACCTGCTCAGCCTCTACCACCTCGTCTCGCCCGAGCAGATCGTGTACGCCTCGGACTACCCGTACGGGCAGCAGCCGAGCTCGCTCTTGATCGCGCTGCGCACGGCACGGTTGGGGGGCTTCGACGAGCAGCAGGTACGGGCAATGCTGGCCGGCAACGCGAACCGAATCGCCGGCGGCGAGCCGCCGCTCGAGCTGAGCGCGCCCCGCGGCAGCGACACGTTCGCGCAACCGATGGCGTTCGCCCGGATCCACCAGTACCTCTCGATGGCGACGCCGCTCCTGTGGACACGGCAGCCGGACACGATCGGCGTCCTTGGGCTCGCCCTGAACGCCTGCTCCGACCGTGATGGGCATAAGGACGAGCGCGAGCGGATCCGGGAGCTCGTGGCGACCGCGCGTGACCTCTGGCGCGCGCTCCCGGAGGTCGACGACGAGGGCGAGCAGCGGGTGGTCAGCCGGACGACGTTTCGGCTGGTGCACCTAGCGGACATCCTGGCGGTGACATCGGGTGCTTAGTGGAGGCGATACCTTGCGTGAGCGGCGCATCGAAATGGCTCATCAAGAACGTCACTTCGGAGAAACCGGAGGCGAAGCGTGATGCTTGGCCTGAGGATCAACGGCGCGACGCGCGAGGTCGACCCCCCGGTCGGCCGGACGCTGGCCGAGACGCTGCGCGAGGAGCTCGGCCTCACCGGCACGAAGGTCGCCTGCGGCGAGGGCCACTGCGGCGCCTGCACGGTTCAGCTCGACGGCGTGCCCGTGCTCTCGTGCATTACCCTGGTGCACACCGTCGGCGAGCGCGAGGTGACGACGATCGAGGGACTCCGCGACCACCCGCTCGTGGATGCGTTCGTGCGCACCGACGCGCTCCAGTGCGGCTTCTGCACACCGGGCCAGATCGTCTCGGCCGCCGCGCTGGTGGAAGCCGAACCGGAGCCGGACGTCAAGCGCATCCGGCATGCCCTGGCGGGCAATCTCTGCCGTTGCGGCGCATACCCACGAATCGAGGAGGCGGTGCTCACGTGGCGCGACTGATCCGCACCGAGAAGGAGGTCGAGGGCCACTACACCGAGCAGTGGGTGGTCGTCGACGAGGACGAGGCAATCGGCCAGTGGCCGCAGGGCCCGGGCACAATCGTCGGCCGGCCCGCGCCCCGCCAGGACGGCCACCAGCGTGTCCGCGGCCAGGCGGTCTACACCGCCGACCTCGCCTTGCCGGGGATGCTGCACGCCGCCGTTCTGCGCAGTCCCTTCGCGCGCGCGCGCGTGGGAAAGCTCGATCTGAGCCCGGCGCTGGAGGCGCCCGGAGTGATCGGGGCGATCGGGCCCGCCGACTGCCACGTGCTCTCGCTCGAGCCGCCCTACCACGGCGCGCCGGTCGCGGCCGTGGCCGCCGACACGTTTCACGGTGCCTGCGCGGCACTCGACCTGATCGAGATCGAATGGGAGGAGCTCGAGCCCCTCATCGACCCCGAGGAGGCCGTTCGGCGCCAGTCCTTCCTCGAGGACCCTCGCCGCTACGACCGCGGCGACCTCGACGCCGGGCTGGCCCAGGCCGACGTGATCGTCGAAGCCGAGTACCGCACGCAGACGGTGCTACACAACTCGCTGGAGACACACCAGTCGGTCTGCCGCTGGGAGGGCGACACCCTCGAGGTCTACATCTCGACGCAGTTCATCTGGGGCGTCCGCGACTCGATCGCCGAGCAGCTGGGCCTGCCTCCCGACCGCGTGCGAGTGGTCTGCAACTTCATGGGCGGAGGCTTCGGCGCCAAGAACAGCCCGGGTCACTACACCTACATCGCGATCGCCCTCGCCGGCAAGACGGGCGCGCCCGTGCGCTGTGCGCTCACCCGCCGCGAGGAGAACCTCGCCTCCGGCAACCGCAACTCGACGATCCAGCGGCTGCGCGCGGGGGCACGCTCCGACGGCACGCTCGTCGCCCTCGACGGCGAGTTCGTGAACGCGATCGGCTGGGAGGGCTTCTCGGGGCCGACCTTCGGGCCGATGGAGATGCTCTACGCCTGCGAGAACGTCCGCACGCTCACGTACGCGACGAAGCTGAACCTGCCGCCCAACGCGGCCTTCCGCGCGCCGGGCTTCGTCGAAGGAACCTTCGGGCTCGAGTGCGTGCTCGACGAGCTCGCGGCTCGGCTCGAGCTCGACCCGCTCGAGCTGCGGCGAAGGAACCACGCCGACCACGACCTCGCCGACGGGCGACCGTTCTCGTCCAAGAACCTGCTCGAGTGCTACCGGCGCGCCGAGCCGCACTGGGCGCGGCGCGAGGAGGTGCGGGCGAGCTCCGAGGGCCCGGTCCGGCGCGGGACCGGCCTCGCCAGCCAGATCTGGTACGGCGGCGGCGGGCCGCCCTCATACGCCTGGGTGCGAGTCGGCTCGGATGGGCGCGTGACGGTGGTCACGGCGATGCAGGACATCGGCACCGGCACGCGGACGGCGATGGCGCAGATCGCGGCCGAGGAGCTCGGCCTGCCGCTCGAGCGCGTGCGGGTGGAGCTCGGCGACTCGGCGCGAGGGCCCTACGCCTCGGTCTCGGCCGGCTCCTCGACGACGTCCTCGATGGGCCCTGCGGTGCGGGCTGCCGCAGCGGACGCGGCGCGCCAGATCCTGGAGATCGCCGCGCAGCGCTACGACCTCGAGGAGCGCGTGCTCTCGCTGAAGGACGGCATCGTCGTCTCCGCCGACGGCGGCTCCTGGCCGCTCGAGGAGGTGACGGGGCTGCTCGACGACGCGCAGATTCTCGGCAAGGGCGCGCGCGGCCCGAACCCGACGGGGATGCGCGTGCTCACCTTCGGCGTTCAGGTCGCGAACGTCGCGGTCGACGTCGAGACGGGCGAGGTGCGAGTCGACCGGATCGCGGCAATCCACGACGTGGGACGCGTGATCAACCCGCTGGGCGCCCGGAGCCAGGTCGAGGGCGGGATCATCCAGGGCGTCGGGCACACGCTCTCGGAGGAGCGCCTGCTCGATCCGGCGAGTGGCACCGTGCTGACCCAGACGCTCGATGCGTACAAGCTGCCGACGATCGCTGACGTGCCGGAGATGGTGGTCGAGCTGCTCGACATCCCGGACGAGCACCTGACGAACCTGGGCTCGAAGGGGCTGGGCGAGCCGCCGATCGTGCCAACGGCGGCGGCGATCGTGAACGCGATTCGAGATGCGACCGGAGCCGACGTCCGCTCGCTGCCAGTGAGCCGCGAGGAGATGCTGCGCGCGCTGGCCGAGGCGCGGGAGCGCGAGAAGCTTGCAGCTGCTCCGGCCTGACTCGGTCGAGGCTGCGGCCGCGGAGCTCGGGAACGGCTCCGTCGCCCTCGCCGGCGGCACCGATCTCGTGCCTCTCCTGCGCGACCGGATCGTCGAGGTGGAGACGCTCGTCGACATCCGCGACGTGGTGCCGCGCGGCGTGCAGGGCACGACGATCGGCGCGGGCACGACCCTGGCCGAGCTCGAAGCCGACCCGGAGATACCGCAGGCGTTGCGCGAGGCGTGCTCTCTGGCGGCCTCGCCGCAGCTGCGCTCGATGGGGACGATCGGGGGGAACTTGCTCCAGGCGACGCGCTGCTGGTACTGGCGGCTGAAGTTTCCGTGCTTCCTGCACGGCGGCGACCATTGCCATGCGCGCCAGGGCGCGCACCGCGAGCATGCGATCTTCGGCAACGAGCGCTGCGCCTCCGCTCACCCCTCCGACCCGGCCGCGGCGCTGCTCGCGCTCGGCGCGACACTGCGCACCGACCGGCGCGAGCTGCCGCTGGAGGAGCTCTACCGCCTGCCGACCGAGGACGATCGCGGGGTGACCGCGCTCGAGCCCGGCGAGCTGATCCTCGAGCTCGAGGTCCCGCGGCCGGAGGCGAGCACGTACCTCAAGGCGATGGACCGGACGAAGTTCACCTTCGCGCTCGTCGGCGTCGGGGCGGCGCGCTTCTCCGGCGGGGTGCGCCTGGCGCTGGCCGGGGTGGCCCCGATTCCCTGGCGGCTGGACTCGCCGGATGCTCTGGAGCGGGCGACGCCCCTGCCGGGCACGGCGTTCAAGGTCGAGCTGGCCCGCCCGTTGATCCGGCGGGCGCTCGGCGCTCTCGACGGCTAGATGGTGATGCCATGAGATCGTCCGACTCTGGGCCCGAGCTGGCAGCTCTGGGGCACGGCAACGGGACGGTGGCGATGCTGGCAGCATCGGTGCCGGCCCGGCGGTGGGAAGCGGACGGGAGCGGCCCAGACACGCCAGATCGCGCAGCCGAGCGCGCGAGATCGTGGCATCGACCATCTAGGCCCATGATCGCCGGCGTCGTGCTCGCGGCCGGGGCTTCGAGCCGCTTCGGCTCGCCGAAGCAGCGGCTCCTGCTCGAGCCGGTGCTCGAGCGCGTGCGGCGCAGCTCGGTCGACGAGGTGGTCGTCGTCCTCGGCGCGCACGAGCTCGAGACGAGCGCCCCAGCGGTGCGCTGCCCCGACTGGGAGCGCGGCCCAGGCGCCTCGCTGCGCTGCGGTCTGAGCGCGCTCCCTCCCGAGGCCGAAGCGGCGATCGTCGTGCTCGCCGACGGCCCCGAGCTCGCCCCCGAGTCGATCGACCGCGTGATCGGCGTGTGGCGCGACAATCGGGCCGACGTGGTCGCCGCAACCTACGGCGGCATCCGCCTCCATCCCGTGCTGCTCGCCCGGCCAGCGTGGGCGGGAATCTCCGACGAGGGGGCGAAACGCCTCGACGCCGTCCTCGTTCCGTGCGACGATCTGGGACCTCCAGGAGACGTCGATTTCGCCGATGAGGTGCCCGAACGCCTGAAGCCGCCGACCGCAGGAGCCTGAATCCGTGGAGCTAGCCCGCCCGCTCGAAGCCGTCCCAGCCGAGAAGAGCTCGGCGCTGACCTCGATGCGGCTGCAGCGCCGGCTGACCGTCGAGGAGGCGGCGAAGCGAGCCGCGCTCTGGCCTGAGCAGGTGGAGTGGCTGGAGGAGGGTCGGCTCTATCGCTTCCCCGGCTACGAGGCAGCCGTGATGGCGCTACTCCGGTACGCGACGGCGCTCGGGATCGATCACCGCGAGGCGCGTCGGCTCTCCGGGATGCCGGTCGAGCCGCCGGCTACGCGACCGCTCGGGCGCTGGATCGCCGCCGGCGCAGCGACCGCGCTCGTCGCAACCGTCGCCCTCGCGCTCGCGCTCGCCTTTGGGCGCGGCGGCACGTCGGCCGCCGAGCAGCGCGCGGCCGGACTGGCTCCGCCGTGGCGAATCGCCGTCGACGTCCTGAACGGCGGCGGCGACATCAATTACACGCGTCGCGTCGCGAGCCGCATCGGCTCCTTCGGGTACCGGATCGAGCACGTGACGAAGGCGAACCGCTTCGACTACCGCGAGACCGCCGTCTATTTCGAGCCTGGTGGCGGTGCGCTCGCCCAGCGCCTCGCGACCCAGATCGGCTGTGGCACCACGAGCCCGCTTCCCGGCGGGAAGAACCCTCGCCGGCTGGTCGTGATCGTCGGGCCCGCCAGCGCGACCTGCTGAAGTCGCAGGTACCCTGCCGCGGCCATGCTGGCCCTGCTGGTGATCGCCTTCGCGCTCATGCGAGCGCCTCACACGCCTGCGCCCGCCACGCCGACCTGGTCGGCCTGGCCCGCAAGCGGCACGGTCACCTCGCCCTACGGCGACGACGCAGGCCGTTGGCACCCGGGAATCGACATCGGCATCCTGCGCTCTCTCGCGGTGCGGGCGGCGCAGCCCGGGCGGGTGCTCGCCGTCGGGCAGCGGCGCGGCTTCGAGGGGTACGGGAACGTGGTCGAGATCGCCGTCGGCGGCGGCTACACCGCGCTGTACGCGCACCTGGCCGGCTGGCGCGTCCTGGGTCGGCGACGAGGTCGAGGCCGGGCAGCGGATCGGCACCGCCGGCTGCACGGGCTCGTGCTCCGGTACGCATCTGCACTTCGAGCTACGCGTGCGCAGCCACCCGGTCGACCCTCTGCGCTTCCGCGTCGGCTAGAAGAGCGGCGTACGCAGGTCGGCGAGCTTCTGCTTCAGGTCAGGCGGCATCTCCTCGACGGACGCCTGGCGGACGAAGCGACGTAGCGCCTCCTCGAAGCGGTAGCGCTTGCGGCAGTAGCTGCACGAGTCGAGGTGCAGCTCCGCCTCGGCGCGCTCGGCATCCGTGAGGTCGCGATCGAGATAGGGCTGAAGCAGTTCCTCGCACTTCGCGCACGGATCGACGTCGGAGCCGAGAGCCATCAGGCGCTGACCGCCTGCTCCGCCAGCTGGCCCTTGAGGATGCGGCGCCCGCGGTGCAGCCGCGACATCACCGTGCCGATCGGGATCTCGAGGATCTGCGCCGCGTCGGCATAGCTGAAGTCGCCGATGTCCACGAGCACGATCACATCGCGGAAGTCGTGCGGCACCGCCGAGAGCGCCGAGACGACGTCGTCCTGCGAGAGCCGCTCGTCCACGCGTTCCTGCTCGATGTCCGGCGCGCGGCCAGCCTCCTCGAGCTTGTTGTAGAGGAAGTAGTCGCCTTCCTCGAGCGGCTGCATGTCGGGCGAGCGCTGCCGGCGCCGGCCGCGGTCGATGTTCAGGTTGGTGAGGATCCGGAGCAGCCACGCGCGCAGGTTCGTCCCAGGCTGGTACGACCGCCAGGCCCGAAACGCGCGCGAATAGGTCTCCTGCATCAAGTCCTCCGCCTCTTCCCGGGTGGCCACGAGCCGCCTCGCGACGCGGTACACCTGATCCGCCAGCTCGAGGGCCTCCTCCTCGAAGCGGACGCGGTCGCGGGCCTCCTCGGCCAGCTTCCTCGGCTCCGCCTCGGGAGTGGTCTCGCTCATCGCGGCCACCCTAGCAATTGCCGGTTTTCACACTGAAACGCGCTCGCCCGGCTCGCAATTCCCGTTTACTTCAACGGACACCGCGGAAGAGGAGGCGAATGGAAGGCTACGAGGTCATCACCAGCGACGAGCAGAAGCTCGGCCCGCTCGTTCGCGCCGAAGGCGACTACCTGATCGTCGAGCACGGCAGCCTGCGCAAGAAGCAGAACGCGATCCCGAAGATCTTCGCCCAAGTCGACGACTCCGAGCAGGTCGTGCGCCTCACGGTCTCGAAGGAGCTGGTCGAGGAAGGTCCCGAGGTCAGGGACGGTGAGTTCGACCGGGAGGCCGTCGCCGCGTACTACGGCCTCGCGGAGACCTCCTTCGCGCCCGAGGAGCCGGACCCCGACGACCCGGATTGGAGCGAGGGGCACGAGGGGGAACGGCTCGGCCGCGAGGACGAGGGGGAACGGCGAGCCAGGATGCTCGAGGGCAAGACCGGGACCAGCCAAGGGGGCCGGCAGATCATCCCCTCCGACTCACACGAGTAGAGAAGGCTAGACCGGCTCGAGCGCGCGGAAGCCCACCCTGGCCATCGCCGCGAGGATCGTCTCGCGGTCGGTGCGCTCGTCGTCCCATTCGAGCCGCACCTGCCCCATCAGGTTCGCGTTCGCGAACTCGAGGCCATCGTGGTCGCGCAGCGCTCCGGCGAGGCGGCCGACGCAGCGCTCGCAACGGATGCCGCTGACCTGAATCGTCTCCGACCGAGTGGCCATCTAGGCCGATCGTACCGTCCGCTCGACGAGGTCCGCGGCAACGGCTTCGAGGCCTTGCGTGCGCCCGATCTCGAGCTGCCGGTCGCCCTCACAACGCGAAGGGCTCAGCACGGACAGCAGCTCCTCGGTGCCGAGCTCGCGTGCCGCGGGCTCGACCAGCTCGAGTAGCTCCGTCGTGAGCTCCTGGACCGAGGCGAGTCGATCTCCCTTGGGATGGACGAGCTGGGCCCGTGGGCCGAAGCGAAGCGCCGCCCAGCGGTTCTGCGCGTAGTCACCGCGATCGGCCGGCGCGGGCGGTGGGCCCTCGACCGCCGTCTTGCAGAGCGCCTGAAGCAGGGCTGCGAAGGCAGCACCGAGCTCGAGCGCGGTGGGTTGATCGGCGCTGCGGATCTCGAGCGTCCCGAGGCTCGGGTGCGGTCGCGCGTCCCACCAGAAGCGGGTGTAGCCGTCGGCGAGCCCGAGCCGCACGTACCGCTCGACGAACGCCTCCCAGTTCGCGTACGAGGCGAAGACCGGCGGCGCGGCAGCCCGGGGCAGAAGCGCCAGCACCTCCGCCCGTGCTGAGGCGAGCCCGGTCTCCTCCCCGGCCAGGTAGGGCGAGTTCGCGGAAAGCGCGAGCACGAGCGGCAGCCACGGCAACACGCCTTCCAGCGCGCGCATGCACTCCTCCGGCCCCGGCATGCCCACGTGGACGTGCAGCCCGCAGACCGCCTGTCGCCTGGCCGAGATGCCTGCGTACTGGACGAACTCGCGGTACCGCGGGTCGGGAGCGATGTCCTGCTGCTCCGGGACGCTGAAAGGATGCGTGCCCGACGCCGCCACGCGCAGGCCGTTCACGGCTGCGGCCTCCTCGGCGGCCTCGCGCAGCCGGCCGAGCGCGGCCAGCGCTTCCTGCGGCGACGCGCAGACGCCGGTCGCGAGCTCGACCATCGACGCGAGCAGCTCCATCTTGAGCACACCCGGCAGCGAACGGCCCTCCGCCCACTCCACCAGGTTCTCCACCCCGGGTGAAAGCGCATGGGTCTCGACGTCGAGGATCAGCACCTCCTCCTCGAGCCCGAGCGACCAGGCGCCGCTCTCTCCGAAATGCTGCTCGATCAAGGCGCGTAACGTACCGGCGCGGGGAGCGACAATCGCACGATGAGCCTCTCCTTCGACGGACTGGCGATCGTGGCCGCGGTGGCGTTCGCGGCGCCGCTGGCGCTCGGTCTCGTCCCCGGGCTGCGACTTCCGGCGGTGGTGCTGGAGATCCTGCTCGGGATCGCGATCGGGCCGGACGTGCTCGGCTGGGCCTGCTCGCAGGGCTCGAGGTCGAGTTCGAGATGCTCCAGGGCAGACTCCTACGCCTGACCGCACTCGCCTTCGTGGTGTCGCTCGGGATCGCCTTCGCCCTGTCGGCTCTGCTCCACGTCGCTGACGTGATGGGCTCGCCGCTCTTGCTCACGATCACGCTCTCCGCGACCCTCGCTCGGAGTGGTCATCCCCGTCCTGAAGGATTCCGGAGTCGCAGAGTCCCAGTTCGGCCAGGTCGTGCTGGCCGGTGCCTCGATCGCGGACATCGTGACGCTCGTGCTGCTCTCGCTCTTCTTCTCCGAGAAGTCGAGCGGGCTCGGTGCCAAGCTCGTCCTGCTGGGTGGCTTTGCGCTGCTCGTGCTCGCGAGCGCGGTGACGCTGGCCCGCGCGGGGCGTTCGATGCGGATTTCGCGCGCGCTCCTTCAGCTCCAGGACACGTCGGCGCAGATTCGAGTCCGGGGCGCCGTTCGTCCTGCTGGCGATCTTCGTCGTGCTGGCGGAGAAGTTCGGCCTCGAGGCGATCCTCGGAGCGTTCGTTGCGGGAGCCGTCTTGAAGCTGATCGACACCGACGGCGCCATAACGCACCCGCAGTTTCGGTCGAAGCTCGAGGCGGCGGGGTTCGGCATCTTCGTGCCCTTCTTCTTCGTCACGAGCGGGATCCGCTTCGACGCCGACGCGCTCTTCGCGAGTGGATCGACGCTTGCGTGCCGATCTTTCTCGCTGCAACGGTGCTTCGCTCAGGCGGAACGCCAGCCGCGGAAAGCGTCGAGCAGCTCCCCCTCGGCGCCGGGCGGGAGCGCGGGCACGGGCAATCTTCCGAGCAGCCGGATCGTCGTGCGCATCTGCTCGAGATAGACGCCGCAGCCCTGGCAGATGGTGACGTGCTCCTCGAAGCGCGCGTGCTCGTCCGGCGGAAGCGCGCCGTCGAGGTAGTCGGTAACGAGCTCGACGAGCTCCTGGCAACTCAACTGTGTCGTTTGATCTGTCTGTTCGCTCATGCGTTCTCACCCAGGTCGGACTCGAGCGCTCGCCGCACCTTCGAGCGGGCGCGATGGAGCAGTACCCGTTGATTGGTCTCGCTGATCTCGAGAGCGTTACGCACCTCCTCGCTGCTCCAGCCCTCGATGTCGCGCAAGGAGATGACCGCCCGCTGGGAGGCCGGCAGCGCCTCGATCGCCTCCGCCAGCAGCCCTTGCGTCTCGGCCGAGATGAGCGCGTCCTCGGGCCACGCCTCGGGCCGCACCGCCCAGTGGCCCGGCCAGCGCGGGTGCTCGGGGTCGAGGAACCGGTCGGCGTCGAGCGCCGCCTCTGGCACGCGTGCCGGATTCTGCAGCGCCGAGAAGGGAAGTGTTCGGCCGTCGCGCTGGGCCCGTGTCTTCGCGATGTTCGTCAGGATCCGAAAGATCCAGGTGCGCAACGAGGAGCGGCCCTCGAAGCGGTCGAGCCCGTTGAGCACGCCGAGCCAGGTCTCCTGGGCAACCTCCTCCGCGGCTGCCTGCGTCGAGACGTAGATCCGCGCCACGCGCACGAGCGACAGCTGGTACTCGCGCACCAAATCGGCGAACGCGGACTCGTCCCCCGCGCGCAGCGCGTCGAGGAGCTGTGACTCGGCTGACTCGGCCAACGCCAC
>WNGF01000549.1_pt1 | contig 57992 bp, 42 predicted proteins | sample 5400641 | NCBI WGS metagenome assembly WNGF01 (sample SAMN13153371, study PRJNA577476) | soil metagenome | isolation source: 80 cm soil or saprolite under grassland replicate 2 | place: USA:California | collected 2016-06-15
TCGTGGTGGGGCACGGGCGTCGCGCGCTTGAGGTTGATCTTCCGCGCGAGCCTGGCGCCGTAGGCCGGCGACACCAGCCCACGCGGCACGGCAGCAAAGTCGGCATCACCCAGCCAATAGGCGCGGTCCGCGAAAGCCAGCTTCATGGCTTCGCTGACCAGGTGAACGAAGTCGGCCGACTGGGCGCCGAGTTTCTTGAGGTCAAAGTGCTCGAGGATGTTCAGGATCTGCGCGACGTGCACGCCGCCGGAACTGGGCGGCGGAAAGCCGATGATTTCACAATCACGATAGCGCGTGCGTAATGGTTCTCGAAGTTTGATCTGGTAGGCCTTGAAGTCTTGCGCCGTCATCAATCCGCCGTTGGCTTTCATCCACCGGTCCGCCGCCTCGGCCAATGGGCCGGCATAGAACCAGCCGCTCCCCTGCTCTGCGATCGCCCGGTAGCTTTTCGCCAGGTCGGGCTGCCGGAAGAGATCCCCTTCGTGGAACAACGCGCCGTCCGGATGGAAAAACAGCGCGCGCGACGCCTCGAACTGCCGCAAATCCGCGGCGGTCGCCGCCAATTGATGCGCGTAGATCTGGCTGAGCGCGAATCCATTCTCGGCCATCTGGGCCGCCAGGGCGAGGTGGGTCCGCAGCGGGATTTTGCCGTAATGCTCGAGGGCGTACTGGTAGGCGGCCAGGGCCCCAGGCACCCCCGAGGCCAGCGCGCCCGTTTGACTGAGTCGCGGCTGGGCCCGGCCCTCGCGCAGGAACAGGTCCTTCCGGGCGGCGGCCGGCGCCTGTTCGCGTCCGTCGATCGCGATGACGGAGCCATCCGCCAGGCGCAGGAGCAGGAAACAACCGCCCCCGAGGCCGGAGTTGTGCCCGTCCACCACCCCGAGGGTGAGGGCTGCGGCGACCGCGGCATCGATGGCGTTGCCGCCGTTCTTGAGGGCTTCCACGGCCGCCTCGGTGGCCAAGGGATGGCCCGTTGCGGCGATCCCGGACCGGCCGGTCGCGGCTGCGGCCCGCCACGGCGTCGAGAGCAGCAGGAGCAGGAGCAAGCGGACGAGCCCGGCCACGCCACGAGGACTGCGGCGCGACGGCGGTGGACAGTGCAGGCGTAAGTTCATCGTTTGCGATGCTGGACTTACTCTTGATAACAAATAACAAATGCTCAATCCCCAATTCTGATTGCGGATTGCGGATTGCGGATTGCGGATTGCGGATTGCGGATTGCGGATCGCGGATTGCTCATTGCTCATTGCTCATTGGCGATTGGCAACCGTTCACGGCAGGTTCATGGGGAGGGAACACCTCAAAAAGTTTGACGTCAGTTGGCGCCATGAACCGTGGCGGAGTACGCAATCCGCAATCCGCAATCCGCAATCCGCAATCAGGAGGTCGCTGGCCGTTTGACACGCAGGGCAATTTATTGTGAGATGCATCGGCTGAACTTGACTGAACATCCTTATGAATCCGATCCAGTTCCTTCGTTCCTGCGGCACGGCCTGGGAGGTTCGTCCCTATTTTGCCCTCGCCGCGCTTTGGGGATTGACCGCCGCCGCCACCACAACCACCAGCCGCGGGGCGGAGAAGTTCGTCTCCGATTACGAGCGGTTCGAGCAAAGCTTTGAGAGCTCTGTCACCTATGCCAATCCCCTGCAGGAGGCGGCCCTCACCGTCGCCTTTACCTCGCCCCAGGGCGACAAACTGAAAGTGCCGGGCTTTTGGGACGGCGGAAAAACCTGGCGCGTGCGCTTTGCCCCGACGCAGCTTGGCAAATGGAAGTTTGAGACGATCTGTTCGGACCAGAACAACCATGGGCTGCACAATCAATCCGGCGGATTCACCGTGACGGCGGCCAGTGGAAAAACACGCTTCAGCCAGCATGGCCCGTTGCGCGTCTCGCACGATGGTCGTTACTTCATGCACGACGACGGCACACCGTTCTTTTGGATGGGTGACACCGCCTGGAACGGTCCACTGCTTTCGTCCGCCCCCGAGTGGGATCAGTATCTCAAGGAACGCGCCCGCCAAAAGTTCACCGCGGTGCAGTGGGTCGCGACGCAATTCCGCGCGGCGCCGGAGGGAGACGCAAAGAGGCAATTAGCCTACAGCGGGACGGACAAGATCGCGATCAACCCGGCGTTCTTCCAGCGGCTGGACGAAAAAGTTGAAGCGATGAACAAGGCGGGGTTGCTCAGCGTGCCGGTGTTGCTCTGGGCCATCAACGGCGGCGGGAATCCGCGAGTGAACCCGGGCGTCGCGCTGCCGGAAGACCAGGCCATCCGCCTGGCCCGCTACATGGTGGCCCGCTGGGGAGGCAATGCTGTCGCCTGGATTCTGGCCGGCGACGGCGATTACCGCGGCGAGAAGGCCGACAAATGGAAACGTATTGGCCGCGCCGTGTTCAACGATATTGCCCATGCGCCGGTCACCATGCACCCGGGGGGCATGCAATGGATCTGGAAGGAATTCAGCGAAGAGAAATGGTTCGGCTTTGTCGGCTACCAGAGCGGCCACGGGGATGATGACCAGACCTTGCGCTGGCTCACGCAAGGTCCGCTGACCGATGACTGGACCAAACTGCCGCACCGGCCGTTCATCAACCTGGAACCGCCCTACGAAAACCATCTCGCCTATCATTCGAAGAAACCGCATTCCCCGGAAAATGTGCGCCGGGCCATTTATTGGTCGCTGCTGGGCGCGCCGACCGCGGGGGTGACCTACGGCGGCCACGGCGTCTGGGGCTGGGACGACGGCACCAAACCGCCAACCGATCATCCGAGCACGGGCACGCCCTTGCCCTGGCCGAAGGCGTTAACCATGCCCGCCGCCGAACAGATGGCGCACGTGGTGGATTTCTTCACCAGCATCGAATGGTGGCGGTTGCGTCCGGCGCCAGTCGTCGTTGTCAATAATCCCGGCGCGCAGAGCCCGTCCCAATACGTGGCCGGCGCCAAGAGCGACGAAAAAGATCTCATGGTGGTCTATGTGCCGCAGGACCGCACGGTGGAGATCAAGCTCGACTCCATGCCCGCGTCGCCCAACGTCACCTGGATCAACCCGCGCACGGGCGAAAAGAGCCCGGCCGTGGCCGTCGTCACCGTCAACACCTGCCAGTTCCCCACGCCTTCCGAAGGCGACTGGATTCTCTTCATGAAGATGGACAAGAAAGAGTCGCCCAAGGAGGAGACGGCGAAGGACGAAAAGCCGAAAGGCAAGTAGGATCGCTGTGTGTGGCTAGCGGCCGGCACATTGCTCATTGCTCATTGCACATTGCTCATTCAGACCATTGCGAACCGTAACTTTTCAGGTTTGAAGTTGTTTTCGCCCTCACCCCGGCCCTCTCCCCCGGGGAGAGGGGGATCGTGTTGGAGCGTCTTGAAAGCTCCCTGGCTCTCGCTGTTGCCGCGTTGCTCGAATGCGCATGGGACGCTCCATCCGCCGATCAACGCCACTCCGTCCCAGCGCGGCAAAGGCAGCTCCCTCTCCCCGGGGGAGAGGGCCGGGGTGAGGGCGGGCGTCTCTGACTCCTGAACGGTTACCACAAATGCACAATGAGCAATGAGCAATGAGCAATGAGCAATCCTCAGCCGCGGTCTGGTAGTGGGCGCTAAACAGGCATGGGATGCGTTATCGGCAGGTTGGTGGCAATGGCGACGGCGTTGGTGTCGCACTGCGGATGGCCAAAGCCGCCGGCGCTGACCGCGTGGCCGTTCGCGTCGGGCGCGATGTCGTAGATGATGTTGTCGTCGTGGGTCGGGCTGACCCCGGCCGGCACGTTGTCCAGATTCAAGGCGTGCCGGATTTTCCAGGCGATGATGTGGTCGGTGCAGGAAGTATCCCCGCTGACGCCCAGGCCGCCCACGATCTTCCCTTCCTTGTTGTAGAGGGCCAGGCCGCCGCCAAACACGTTCACGCCGCCAATCTTTCTTCCCACCATCGGGTCGTTGGGCTTGCCGTAACTCTGCGAGGGACCACGATAAGCGACCGATGGATCGACCGGGTTGCTCTCCTGCAAACCGAAGAGGCTCCCGCCCGGTTGCACGGCGGAGTAAAGGTTGGCTGTGGACAACGCCAGGCCATCCAGGCTGAATGCATTGGCCGTGTTCGCCTTCTGGGCGGCGATGACGCGGCTGCCAGGCCATTGGTCGCCGCGTTCCTTGCCGGAGAAGGCCACCTCGCAGACCACCCCGTCCCGATCCACGATGGTGGCCCACATGTTCAACCCGATGCCCGCGTTGTGGCCCTCGGTGACGACGGCCGTGAGCGCGGCCTGGAGCTGCGAGTAGCTGGGCAGATCCTTGGCCAAGGACCTTCCACTCCGGCCGGCCGCCGACGCTTCATCATCGCGTCCTGCCGCGATCGCGGCTGCGGTGGCCAAGACGATCGCGGCGCAAAGCACCGTCTGTTTTCGAATATGACTGCTGCGGTTCATTGGATTTTCCTTCAGTTGAGTGTTCGTTGAGGCGCTGGAACGAGTTGCCGTCCAGCGTGGCGGATGAAAACTCATTCCGGACAAGAAAACAAGGCCAAATAATATGGACAAGGCCGCGCCTGCCCGGCTAACTACCCGCGCAATCCACGCACGCTATGAAGCAAGACCGCTGGCTGCGCATTATCCCCGTGGCCCTCATCATGTACACGATCTCCTACGTCGACCGCACCAACGTCGCGCTGGCGCTCGACCCGAAGCTCTCGACCATGATGAAGGATTTGTTCATGGACGACAAAATCAAGGGCAACGCGATCGGCATTTTTTTCTTCGGCTATCTCGTGCTGCAAGTCCCCGGCGGCTATCTGGCCAGCCATTGGAGCGCGCGCAAGATCGTCAGCATTTTCCTGGTGGGCTGGGGAGCGGCTGCGGTCGGCTGCGGCCTGGCGGCGGACGTGACCCAGTTCGAACTGATGCGTTTTCTGCTGGGGGTGGCCGAGAGCGGCGTCTTTCCCGCGACGCTGGTGTTGTTGGCCAACTGGTTTCCGCGCCCCGAACGCGCGCGCGCCAACGCCTACTGGAACCTTTGCCAACCCCTGGCTGTGGCCGGCGCCGCGCCCATCACCGGGGCGCTCCTGGGCGCCTGGGGTTGGCGGACCACCCTGGTCCTGGAAGGCGCCCTCCCGTTTCTTTGGCTGCCGATCTGGTGGTTCTTCATCAGCGACCATCCGCGGGAAGCAAAATGGATTTCCGCGGAAGAACGCGACTACTTGGAAAGCGTTCTGAAACGGGAAGCCTCGCAGCTCGGGCCAGGCGATCGGGCGCCTCTGTGGCGGGCCTTGGTCCAGCCGGCGGTGTTCGTGATGGTGCCGGTTTATTTCCTGCAGAATTGCGCGGCCTACGGTTGCAACAGTTTTCTCAGTGAAGCCCTCAAAGGCCATGGCCAAAACTTCAGTCCCTTCCAGACCGGAATCCTTTATGCCATTCCTTACCTGGTCGCGGCGGTGGTGATGGTGCTCAACTCCCGGCACTCCGACAAAACGCAAGAGCGCCGGGGCCACGTGGCCTTGGTCTACGGCATGAGCGGTGCGTGTCTTATCGCCAGCGTATGGATCAGCCGTTACTCGTTTTGGCTTTCCTATGGTCTGCTTTGCCTGGCCATCCCGGGTCCTTTCGCCGGGTTGGCGCCGTTCTGGGCGATCCCGGCCGAGACCCTGCCCCGCCACGTCCTGGGCGCGGTGATGGGCCTGGTCAACGCCTTTGGCAACGTCGGTGGCTGGGCGGGCAACTATGTCGTCGGCTGGCTCAAGCAAGACACCGGTGGCATCACCGTCCCATTCAGTGTCCTGGGCGGCGGGTTGTTGCTGGGCGCAGCGCTCTGTTTTCTCCTGCCCAAGCCGATGCCCCACCCCTCGTCGGTGGCAGAAGTCGGCTGACGCACGGAGCCTCCCGCTCGATGTTCAATAGGGGGGGTGTTGGCACGAAGTTCAATACGGGTGTTGCCCATTGGTCATTGGTCATTAGGGCGCTGACCGTTCGTACGGGACAAAATTGTTACAAATCTGCCCGATTCCTTAAGCCACTTTGCGCGCAGGATAAGTCTCAGACAACCACCGCTCCAGTTCATCACGCTCCGATCGATGAGTCACCTGCGACTCGTAAATCGTAAATCGTAAATCGTAAATCGCGCCAGATATTATGCGACCTTACCCGCCGCGACAATTTCACCCTTGCCCCACATTTGTCCTACCCCCTTCCTTAAGATGCCGGCATTATGCAAACTCTCGTGAATGGCTTGGGTCAACCTTGTTACTGGAACCTCATCGCGTCTTTCGGCCGCGCGAAACTCGTCTCGCGCGCCGATGGCCGCGTGGAACTGCATGGCGGCAGCGACGCGGATCGCACCGAGGCCAGGGAATGGATTTCGCTCTTCATGCACGACGCCGTCCCGCGCGTGGTGAACGTGAATTGAAGCTTTTCGATTCGACACCGGAAAAGGAACCACGCCGAACTCGGCAATTGTCATTGAACGCAACCCCGGAGAGCAAGACCGGCCTGCATCTTTTCACGAGCAACCGGTTGGAGACGCTGGCCGCAAAACTGGCGGAGCGGCTGCGCCGACCTTTGGCGTCGGCCCTGCAGCCGGAGATCATCGTCGTGCGCAACCAGGGCATGGAACGTTGGCTCAAGCTCGGCCTGGCGGAGCGCCACGGCATCTGGGCCAACTATCGCTTCCTTTTCCCCGAGGCGTTTGGCCAACAGGTGTTCCGCGCCGTCGTGCCGGAGTTGCCCCCGGCCTCACCCCTGGAACGCGAGGTTCTGGGCTGGCGGATCATGCGGGCGCTCCCGGAGCTGATCCAACGGCCCGAGTTCCAGCCGCTGGCGCGTTACCTCCAGGACGCGGACGACCCGCGCAAACGCGTCCAGCTCGCCGGCAAGATTGCCAATCTGTTCGACCAGTACCTGGTCTTCCGGCCGGAGATGGTGCTGGACTGGGACCTTGGCCGGGACAACCAATGGCAGGCGGTGCTCTGGCGCGCCGTGGCCGACGAGTTCCGGGAACAGCATGCCGCGGCGCTCTTGAAACGTTTCGCCGAGAGCGTCCGCCGCACCACGCCCCCTGGCGCGAAGCTCCCGGAACGGATCTCGATTTTTGGCATTGCCGCGCTTCCGCCCTTTTACCTCGATTTGTTCGCCGGCCTGGCCAATCACGTCGAGGTAAACCTGTTCCTGCTGCAACCGTCCCAGAAGTATTGGGGCGATATCACTTCCTCCCGCGAAGGGGAACGGATTGTCCGCCGGCAGCGTCTGAGCGCCGCCGAGGTGCCCCTGTTGCATCTCGAAACCGGCAATCGCCTGCTCGCCTCGCTGGGCTGCCTGGGGCGCGATTTCCTCAAGCTTGTGCTGGACGCGGGGGACTGGATGACCGACGACGCGTTCGTCGAGCCAGGCGAGGATACCCTGCTCCATTGTCTGCAAGCCGACATCCTGCAGTTGCGCGATCGGGGCCGGGATGCGGATTGCCCGCCCCGCGCCTTTGAGTCGAGCGACGACTCCATCCAAATTCACTCCTGCCATAGCCCGCTGCGCGAGATGGAGGTGCTCTATGACCGGATGCTGGATTGGTTTGAGCGCGATCCGACGCTCGAGCCGCGCGACCTGGTGGTCATGATGCCCGACATCGAAGCTTACGCGCCGTTCGTGCAGGCCGTGTTCGGATCGCCGGAAGACCCAGCCCGCGCCATCCCCTTCAGCGTCGCCGACCGCGGTGCTCGCCGCCAGAGTCAAATCATCGACACTTTTTTAGAACTGCTCGATCTGCCCAACACCCGTCTCGGATCCGCCACGGTCCTGGGTGTGTTGGAAACGCCGGCCGTACGCGAGCGCTTCGGTTTGCTGGAGACTGACCTCGAAACGATCCGCGGCTGGGTGGAACAAACCCGTATTCGCTGGGGCATCGACGCCGAGGACCGTGCCCGTCTCGGCCTCCCCAAACTCTCCGGCAATACCTGGCGCGATGGCCTCGACCGTCTGCTCCTCGGTTATGCCATGGCCGGTCATGACGCCCAGGCTTTTTACGACATTCTGCCTTACGATGACCTGGAGGGCGGCGCGGCGACGGTGCTCGGTCGTTTCCTGGAATTCATCGAGCGCGTCGTGGGCACCGTCCAGACCCTGCAAACGCCGCGCCGGTTGGACGAATGGACCTTTGCCCTCGAGCAAGTGCTCGTGGACTTCTTTCACGCTTCGGAGGAATCCGTCCAGGAACTGCAAACTCTCCGCGGGCGGCTGGCCGATTTGCGCCGGCAGCAATTGCTCTCTGGCTTCGACGAAGCCGTCAGCCTTGCGACCGTGCTCGAACGCCTCATTCCCGCGCTGGAGGAGGATCTTTCCCAGGCCGGGTTCCTCAACGGCGGCGTGACCTTCTGCGGCCTCAAACCCATGCGGAGCATCCCTTTCAAGATCGTTTGCCTGGCGGGGATGAACGACAATGCTTTCCCGCGGCCCGCTCATCACCTGAGTTTTGATTTGATGGCCAAAAGCCCGCGGCTTGGGGACCGTTCGACGCGGGAGGATGATCGTTACCTGTTCCTGGAAACGCTCCTGTCGGCGCGCCAGCGTCTTTACATCAGTTATGTGGGCCAGAGCATCCGCGATAACAGCGAAGCCCCACCCTCCGTGCTGGTCAGCGAGTTGCTGGATTATGTGGACCAGGCTTTTACCGTTCGTAGTCCCGCCGTATGTAGTCCCGCCTTCAGGCGGTCGGGCGCGGCCTTGGCCCCGGAAGATGATCGAAGGCAACCTGGCCGCCTAAAGGCGGGACTACCTACGGCGATTCTCACCCGGCACCGGCTCCAGCCCTTTAGCGAAGGCTATTTCAAACCAGGCGGACAACTGTTCAGTTATTCCCAGGAGAATGGCCGGGCGAGCGACTCCGCGCGTCGGGCGCGCGTGGCGCCCGCGCCGTTCATCGGCCGGCCGTTGGTCGAACCCGAACCGGAATTCCGCGTGGTCCAGCTCGACGATTTGGCCGCGTTCTTTGGCAATCCGGCGAAGTTCTTCCTCAATCGCCGTCTCAAGATCTTCCTGCCGGACGAAGTGGCGGAACTCGAGGAGCGCGAATCCTTCGTGCTGGACGCGCTGGAAAGCTACCGACTCAAGCAGGAACTGCTGGCCCGCAAGCTCGACGCGCAGGATCTGGCCCAAGCCCGGATGCTCGCCGTCGCCGCTGGACAATTGCCGCTCGGCGCAGTCGGCCGAATCGACTATGGCCGCGCTCGCGCGAAGGTGGAACAGTTTGTCCAGCGTCTCCAGCGGCATCGCCCGGGGCAAGCGCTCGGCCCGCTCGACATCAACCTCGTTCTCGATGAGTTTCGCCTCACGGGTCGCGCCGTCGAGCAAACTGAGTCCGGCCTTCTCTCCTACCGCTGCGCCAGCATTGGGGCGAAGGATATTCTCCGGGCGTGGGTGCATCATCTCGCCGCCAACGCGGTTGCGCGCGGGCGCACCAGCACGCTCGTCGGCGCCGATGGCTTGCGCGCGTACGCGCCGCCGGCCGATGCCCGCGGGTTGTTGAAGGATCTGCTGGATCTCTATTGGCAGGGACTGCGCGCGCCTTTGGCGTTCTTTCCGAACTCGGCCCTGGCCTTCGCGGAAGCGCGGTGCCGGCAGCAGAAGCCTTCCGGCCACGGCAAGGCGCCCCTGGAAAAAGCGCGTGACGCCTGGGAAGGCACCGAGCACTCCCCCCGTCCGGGCGAGAAGGACAATGCCTACTTCGACCTCTGCTTCCGCAACCAGGATGCGCTCGCGGGCGATTTTCCCACGCTGGCCGCCCGGGTCTTTGATCCGGTGCTGAAACTCGAACGGCGCGAGGACGCATGAAAGCCGGCTCCGCCTTCCAACTCACCGAGACCCCGTTGGCTCCGGGCACGACGCTGCTCGAAGCCAGCGCGGGCACGGGCAAAACCACCACCATCGCGGTCCTGTTCCTGAGATTGATCCTGGAGCGGGATATGCCCGTGCGGGAAATCCTCGTGGTCACCTTTACCGAAGCTGCCACCGAGGAATTGCGGGATCGCATCCGCAAGACGCTGTCCGACGCGGCGGCGGGCTTCCGCGCCGGCACGAGCGCGAATGCCGTGATCGCGCCACTGATCCCCCGTCACCTTCCCCATGGGCCGGAGATGCTCGGCCGTCTCGACCGCGCCCTCTGCGGCTTCGACGAGGCGCCGATTTTTACCATCCACAGTTTTTGCCAGCGGACGCTCAAGGATCGCGCCTTCGAGAACGGGGCACTTTTCGACATGGAGTTGCTCACCGACGATGCCGAACTGGTGCAGGAACTCGTCGACGATTACTGGCGCCAACGATTCTACGAAGCCGAGCCCTTGCTCGTGAGTTTCGCGTTGAAAAACGGCGTGCAACCGGAATGGTTCCTGCCGCTGCTGCGCCTGCACCAACGGCATCCCGGGCTCGAGGTCCTCTCGCCCGTGGCGGGCCGGCCATTCGACCGGTTGGCCAAGGAACTGCAAGGTTCCTTCAGGCAGGCGCGCGATGTGTGGGCCGCGCAAAAAGCCACCATCACGGAGCTCGTCAATCCCGAGGCGCGCTGGGCCATCGGCGATCACGCCAAGGCCGGGGTCGTTGCGGAAATGCTCGCCCTCGCGGAGGACTCCTTCGCCAGCGACGAGCCTCTGCCGGAATCGCTCGCGGCCCTCGAGTTCTTTTCCAGCAGCGAAATCAAGGCGGGGACAGGCGCCCGATCGGAAAGCCCAACCCATCCTTTTTTCGCACGGTGTGAAAACGTTGGCGGGCGGGAAAAGGATTTCCTCGCCGGCCTGCGGATCGATTTCCTGGCTTACGCCAAGGCCGAGTTGCCCCGTCGCAAGGAGCGGCGCAAAGCCCAGTCGTTTGACGACCTCCTGACCCGCCTGCGCGACACCCTGACCGGTCCTGGCGCCCTGGACCTGGTGCGCGAAGTCCGGAGCAAGTACCAAGCCGCACTCATCGATGAGTTCCAGGACACCGACCCGGTGCAATACGAAATCTTCCGAAGACTCTTCGCCGACCCCAACCCGGCCAGCGGCGCCCCGGGAACTGGAACGGTGGCATGCCGTCGTGAGGAAAGCAGGCGGACCGGCGCCAGAACCAAAGCGTCATCACGGCGCGACTCCGGTGCTCCCCTCCCCCTGCTCTTTCTCATCGGCGATCCGAAGCAGGCGATCTACGGCTTCCGGGGCGCGGACATTTTCACTTACCTGGAAGCCGCCGGGAAGGTGGATCAATGCTTTACCCTGGAAAAGAACTGGCGTTCGGAGAAACGTCTCGTCCAGGCTGTCAATATCCTCTTTGGTTCTGTGGACAAGCCGTTTGTCTTCGATGAAATCCGTTTCCAACCGGTCCAGGCCGGCGGCGAGACGGACAAGAAACCGCTCACCGAAAACGGCCGGGCCCAGCCGCCGCTGCACCTCTGGTTCCTGCCGCGCGCCCAGGGCGCGACCAGCATCCCCAAGACCGCCGCCGAGGCGACCCTGCCGGGCCTGATCGCCGCCGAAATCCTCCGCCTGCTCAGCGGCGACGCCCGCCTCGGGACTGAGAAACTCAGTCCGCGCGACATCGCCGTGCTCGTGCTGGAAAACCGGCAGGCCCGCCTGATGCAGGCAGCGCTGCGCGAACGGGACATTCCCAGCGTCCTGCATACCGAGGAGAGCGTGTTCGCTTCGCCCGAGGCGCGGGAACTCGCGCGCGTGCTCGGCGCCATCGCGCGGCCGGGCCACGAACGTCTCCTCCGGGCCGCCCTCGCCACCGACCTGCTCGGCGTGAGCGGCGCCGAACTCGAGGCGCTCACGCGCGACGAAGCGGGCTGGGAGCAACGCCTGGCACGCTCCCATCAATATCACGATCGCTGGGTCGAGAGAGGCTTTACCCCGATGCTGCGCGAATGGCTGCAACAGGAAAACGTCCGCCAACGGGTGCTCCGATTCGCCGATGGCGAACGGCGGCTGACGAATTTGCTGCACCTGGCCGAAGCTTTGCATCAGGCGGCGCAGGAGCGCCGCTGTGGGCCCAGCGGCCTGGTGCACTGGCTGGGCGAACGAATCGCCAGCGTGGACAAAGCCGCCGAAGAACATCAACTGCGCCTCGAACGCGACGACCAGGCCGTGCGGCTCGTCACCGTGCACAAAAGCAAGGGACTCCAATACCCCATCGTCTTCTGTCCCTTCTCGTGGAAGCCGGCCGACATCAAGCGCGACCGCGAAGACCAGGTGTTGTTTCATCGCCGGGGGAAGGGCCAGGGAGGGGCCGCCTCCGCGCAGTTCATTTATGACCTCGGCTCGCCCCATCTCGAGGAACACCGCCGGCTCGCCCTGCGGGAAAAGCTGGCCGAGCAACTGCGCCTGCTTTACGTGGCGGTAACGCGAGCGCGCAACCGTTGCTATTTCGTCTGGGGGGCATTCCGGAACGCCGGCCTGGCTTCCGCCGCCTGGCTCTTCCATCGCCCGCCGGAGCTTTCCGACGATCTCGATGCCTCGATGAGCGAACATTTCAAAAAGCTCGACGACGCGGCGTTGCTTCGCGATCTCGGGCGGCTGGTCGACCGCTCGGAGGACGAGGAAGGCCAGCGAACCATCCAGCTTTCGCCGATTCCCCCGCCGGGCCCGGAACGTTATTCCCGGGTCGACCTGGATGAAGTTCCCCTCCAGGCGCGCGTTTTCACCGGCCGCATTGGCCGGGACTGGCGCATCGCCAGCTTCTCCACGATCACCGCCGGCCTGCGCGAGGAATTGCCCGACTACGACCGGCTTGAGCCCACGGTGCCGCGTCCTTGCGATGCGGACGCCGAGGCCTCGGGCATCTTTGCTTTCCCGCGCGGGACGGCGCCTGGCACCTGCCTGCATAAGATTTTCGAGGAACTCGATTTTACCCAATCGACCGAAGGCGCACTGGAGCGGCTGGTGCGGGAGAAGTTGCAAACGCACGGCTACGCGCCGGAGGAATTCGCGCCGGCGGTGGCCGAGGCGATCCGCCGGGCACTGACCGTGCCCCTGGAACCAACCCGGACCGGCCTGACGCTGTCGCGCATCGCCAACGGGGACCGGCTCAACGAACTGGAGTTTTATTTCCCGGTGCAATCGCTTTCCGCCGCGGTGTGGCAGGCCGGCTTTGCGGGCTTTGCCCGGACGCCGGAGTTCGCCACGCAGCTGGAACGCCTGGACTTCAAAGCTGCCGGTGGTTTCATCAAGGGATACATCGACCTGGTGTTTCGCTTCGGGGATCGGTTCTACATTGCGGACTGGAAATCGAACTGGCTGGGGAATCGTGTCGAGGATTACGGCCCCGGGGCGCTGGCCAGGGAGATGAGCGAGAAATTCTATACGCTCCAGTATCATCTCTACACGGTGGCGCTGCACCAGTATCTCTCGCTGCGCCTGCCGGGTTATGCCTACGAAAAACACTTCGGCGGCGTCTTTTATTTGTTCGTCCGCGGCATCGACCCGGCACGACCGGAACTGGGCGTCTACCGCGACCATCCTGCGGCGCAGTTGGTTCGCCAGCTGAGCGAACGGCTCTCGGTGAAACCGAAAGGAACCAGGTCATGACTCGAGTGCGCCTTCCCGCGAGGCAGGTGCAGCGCGCGCGCCAGCCGTCGGCGAGCCTGTTCGACAGCCCGGCCTTCGCGGACATTGACCGGCATTTCGCGCGTTTCCTGGAACGGCTGGTGGGGGGCGCCAACCCGTTGCTGGCGCTGGCGGCCGCGCTGGTCAGCCGAAGTCGAGGCCAGGGAAATATCTGTCTCGATCTGCGCACCGTCGCGGGCACCTTGTTTCCCGACGACGTTGCGGCGCAGGATCCACGCTGGCCATTGCCAGAGGCCGACCCGTGGCTGGCGGCGTTGCGAACCACGCCGGTGGTGGGTTGGCCCGGCGAGTTCAAGCCGCTCATCCTTGACGGAGCAGGACGGCTCTACTTGCGCCGCTATTGGGAATATGAGTCCGAACTGGCGAAGGCGATCCGGCAACGCGCATCCCTGGAAGCGGAAGGTATCGATGCCGATCTCCTGGAAAAGAGCCTGGAGCGATTTTTCCCCGCGACGGCATTGCCGGGCGGAAGGGATTGGCAGCGACTGGCGGTGCGCACGGCAATGCGGAAAAGATTCTGCGTCATCTCCGGCGGGCCAGGCACTGGAAAGACCCGCACGGCGGCGGTGTTTCTCGCGCTCCTGCTCGAACAGGCGGGCGGTAAACCGTTGCGGATGGCCCTGGCTGCTCCGACCGGCAAAGCCGCCGCCCGGCTGCAGGAGTCGATCCAGAAGTTGAAGACCTCCCTGCCCTGCGACGAGCAGATCCGAACACGCTTGCCGGAAGAAGCCTTCACCTTGCACCGGCTGCTCGGTGGCAATCCGGACTCGATTTATTTTCGCTACCACGCGGAGAATCCGCTGCCGTTCGATGTGATCCTGGTGGACGAAGCCAGCATGGTCGACCTGGCGTTGATGGCCCGATTATTTGCGGCCAGTCCGACCGCGGCGCGCGTTGTCCTGTTGGGGGACAAAGACCAATTGGCGTCGGTGGAGGCAGGCGCCGTGCTGGGCGACATCTGCCAGGCTGGCGCGCCGGATTGCCGGAGGCAAGAGCCTGGCCGCGCAAGCGACCAAAGCGGCTCGGACGCCACTCCGGCCCGGCCAGGGCGCGGTTCCGATGGGGCGAGCGCAGGGCCACTGACGGACTGCATCGTGCAATTGCGCAGGAATTATCGCTTCGGCGCGGACAACGGCATCCTCGCGTTGAGCCACGCGGTTAACGACGGCGACGTTGCGCGGACGGTCCAGCTATTGCAAAAGTCTTCCAGGCCGCCGGAAGGGGTTGAGGGGTTTGCTTTGCCGACGGCGAGCCGAATCAAGGAGGACCTGCGCGAGCCCGTGCTGGCCGGCTTCGGTCCGGTGTTGCGCGCGGGCGCCCCGCTCCTGGCGCTGCAGGCGCTCAATCGCTTTCGCATTCTTTGCGCGCTTCGCCAGGGGCCCTACGGAGTTGAAGCCTTGAACCAACTCGCCGAGGAAATTCTGGCCGAGGCCGGGCTCATCTCTCCGCGCGCTCGGTGGTATGCCGGCCGACCGGTGATGGTGACCCGCAATGATTACAATCTGAAACTTTTCAATGGCGACGTCGGCATCATCCTGCCGGAGACAGCTTCCGGTGAACCGCGCGCGTGGTTCGTGGGCGCGGACAACTCCTTGCGGAGCGTTCCCCCGGTGCGATTGCCGGCGCACGAAACGGTCTTTGCCATGACCGTCCACAAAAGTCAGGGGAGCGAATTCGAGAGGGTGCTGTTGCTCTTGCCCGACCGGGAATCTCCAGTGCTGACGCGGGAATTGCTCTACACCGGAGTCACTCGCGCGAGTCGCCGGGTCGAGGTGTGGTTTGACGAGGCAATCCTGCGCCAGGCGGTGGCCCGGAAAGTGGCGCGAACTTCCGGGCTGAGCGAAGCGCTGAGCGCCGGCGGCCAATGACCACGGATATTTTTTGAGCCGACCGCCATGAAGGAAGGAACAGGTGGCTGTGGGATGAGCCGTCCACCATTCTCCGTGAAATCCGAGCCATCCGTGGTCTTCTCCGATTTTTCTTCCCGAGGTTAACCACGGATTACCCAGAGCGGCAGAGGCGCTGCCAAAGTTCCTGAGCCACGGATGGAACACGGATTAAACACGGAAAGAGAAAGCGCTCTGATGACTTTGGAAAAAGAGGAGATCACGGAGAAGATAAGCTGGCAGCTTCACCTGAAAGGTCTCTTTTGGGAATCCGTGTTCAATCCGTGTTCCATCCGTGGCTCTCCTGAAAATCTTATCGGAAATGAAAGATTTCTTCTTATAGTGGTACAGATTGTTCTCGCCCAGACTAGGATCTGGACGACTATCTCACGTTCTTCGCTACTACTTCGCAGCCGGCGCGTCGTGCCCGGCCGGCTGGAAGCGGATCGCTTGCCCGGGCCGGCACTGCGCGAACCACGAAAGATCCGCCGGATCGATCACGCCAAGTTTGGGGTAACCGCCCACCGTCGGGCCATCCTTCATGGTCACAATGGGCAAGCCGTTTTCCGGGACTTGAATCGTGCCAACGCGCACCGGTTCGCTGAGGATCTGCGCGGGAATCGAGGCAAGCGGTTTGCCGGCCAGCCGGTAACCCACCCGGTCGCTGTGCGAGCTGACCGTCCAGGGTTCTCCGAAAAATCGAACACGATCGCTTTCGCTGAAAAGATCCGTCTGGGGGGCGGGCCAGACTTTGAGGGCCGGCAATTGCGCGTAGTTCCGCCGTTCGAGTGAAGCAACCATCCGGGCGCCGATCCCCGGCGGCAGTTGGAACGGTTTGCTCCCGGCCATGGCCAGAGTATCCCCGGCGCGCAGGGGCCTGCCCAAGCCGCCCCGCGCATAGACGCTTGCGCTGCCCAGAAACGTTGGCGCGGCGAAGCCGCCTTCGACCGCAAGGTAAATCCAGAGCCCGCCACGATTCTGGCGGAACTCGAGGGCGTCACGCGCCTGGACGCGAACGGCTCTCCAGGTGGGCACGGTGGCTTGCGCATCGGCGCCCGTCACGGCCAACCAAACATCTTGCAACACCGCCAGCCTGGCCCCTTGCAAGAGCAGTTCCAGCACGGGCGCGCTGGCGGGATTGTCCAGCAACCGGTTGGCCCACGAGGCGGCGTGCTCATCCATCGCGCCACTGGGCGGCACGCCGAACTTGCGCCAGCCGAGGCGGCCCCGATCCTGGAGGGCGGCTCCGAGTCCCGGATCGAGGATCTGCAAGACGTCGCGGCTCATCGCGCTGGCTCGGAACGGGTCGCCGGGACGAACTTGACCCGGTCGCCCGCTTGGAGGAGGAATGCCGCTTCCGCGGCGCGCGCCGCGTTCTCCGCCCCGGGCTCGAACAACCTGCTGGTGGTATGGCCGATGATGTTCCAGCCGCCCGGAGTTTCCGTGGGATAGATCCCGGTATGCTCGCCGCCGATCCCCACCGAGCCGGCGGGCACGCGCGCTCGAGGAGAAGGGAGTCGGGGCGTGTGCAGTCGCTTGTCCAGTTCGCCCAGGTAGGGAAAACCCGGGGAAAAACCGAGCAGATAAACCTTATAGATCGGCGCGCTGTGCAGTGGGCCGACTTGCTCGACTTTCAGGCCGTGAACCTTTGCCACTCGCGCGAGGTCGGGGCCATCATAAACGATCGGGATTTCCTTCACCGGCCCGGGCCGAAGTTTGGCGCCCATCGACTTCTTCAGTTGCAAGGCCAGGCCAGGGAGATCAGGATCGGCGGCCGCCCGGGGATCAAATTCGAGCAGGACCGTGGTAAACGCCGGAATAAATTCCAACAGGCCGGGGGGCGGACGCCGCTCCAGTTCGGCGGCAATGGCACGGCCGCGGGCGAATGTCTCATCCCCAACCCGCGCGGCAAATTGCAGCAGCCAGGCGTTGGGACCATAAGGAATCCATTTCATGGCCGTCGTTGGCGCACCTTTTCGGCGGAGCTCCCTGCCCTCACTTGCTCATCCCGCGCTCGCTCCTCCGGACGAAGTGAGCCAAATCCTGGATTTCCGGAAGTTTGGGCAACTCCGCCTCGATTTGGGCCAGCGCGTTGGACATGGTCAGCCCGTCGCGAAAAAGAATCTTGTAGGCATGTTTGAGCGCGGTTTGGGCCTCCTCGGAGATGCCTCTCCGTTCCAGGCCCACCTTGTTAATCGTGCGAGTTCGCGCCGGATTGCCGTCCGCCAGCATGAACGGGGGCACGTCCTGGACGACTTTGGAGCAGCCGCCGATCATCGCCATCCGGCCGACCCGGCAGAACTGGTGAATGGCCACCAGACCGCCCACGACCGCATGGTCCTCGATTGTCACATGACCGGCGAGAGTTCCCACGTTGGAAATGATCACGTGATCCCCCACGGTGACGTTGTGGGCCAGATGACAATAAGCCAGGACGTGGTTGTGCGACCCCACCACCGTCGTCTCCCCTTCCCCGGTCGCGCTGTGGATGGTGACGTACTCGCGGAACGTGTTGCCGTCCCCGATTTGCGTGCGGGTCATCCCGCCTTTCCATTTCAGATCCTGTGTCTTCAGCCCGATACTGGCGAAAGGAAAAATTTCGTTACCCTGCCCCAGCCGGGTATGGCCATCGAGCACGACATGAGAGTGCAATTTGCAGCGCGCCCCCAACACCACGTGTTCGCCGATGACACAGTAGGGTCCGATCTGACACTCTTCGCCAATTTGCGCCTTTGTGTGAATGATCGCGGTAGGATGGATCTGGGTCATTGGGCATCACGCTCGATCAACATGAAGGTTACCTCGGCTTCGCTCACCGTTTCCTCGTCCACCGAACAGACACCCTTGGCCTTGCCGATCTTACCGCGGGCTTTGGTGAGCTCCACTTCGATCACCACCCGGTCACCCGGTCGCACTGGCTTGCGCCAACGGACACTCTCGGCGGACATGAAATAAGCGAGCTTTCCGAAATTTTCCGCCTGGCGGAGCATGAGGATTCCGGCGACCTGGGCGATGGCTTCAAGTTGCAACACCCCCGGCATGATGGGGTGGTTGGGGAAGTGCCCAAGGAAATAGGGCTCGTTCACGCTGACGTTCTTGACCGCGGTGATCTTGTTGCCTTCGATCCGGGTCACCTTGTCGACCATGAGGAAGGGATAGCGGTGGGGCAGGATTTTCATCAGCTGCGTGATGTCCAGGCTGGAGCCATCCGCCATCATCTGCTCGATCTCCGCCCGGGCCGGCGCGCCGGCCGGCTTGTCCGCGATCGGCGGCGGAGGGGCGAAAGTCTGGATGGTTTCCAACGGCCGGCGCATCTGGGACTGGATCAGTCGCACCAATTCGCAGTTGGCGCTGTGGCTGGGGCGGACGGCGACGACGTGCCCGCACACCGGCCGGCCCAGCAACGAGAGGTCGCCGATGATGTCGAGGATCTTGTGCCGGACAAACTCCTCGGGATAACGCAATGGCTCGGTGGTCAGCACCGCATCGTCGCGGATGACGACGGCGTTCTCCAGGCTGCCCCCTTTGATCAGGCCGTTCTTGATCAGGTATTCGATCTCCTCGAAGAAACAAAAGGTGCGGGCCTGGGCGATCTCGCGTTTCCAGGTTTCCGGGGCGATTTCCACCGTGTAAAACTGTGAAAAGCGGCCCACTTTGTCCGCGCTGGTACAGGAAATTTTGAGACGATCGTGCGGGAAGATCGACGTGAGCGTCTCCTCGGTCTGGAGGTGCAGCGGTTCGGTCACCCGATACGGCTCGCGTCGCTCCGCCTGCGGGGCCAGCCCCGCGTGTTCCACCATCTTGCAGTACTCCCGGGCGCTGCCGTCGCCAATGGGCGGTTCGTTGGCATCGACTTCGATGACCACGTTGTCAATCCCGTAGCCGGCCATGGTCGCCAGGACGTGCTCGACCGTCTGGAGCTTGGCACTCCCTTTGGCCAGGGTGGTGGAGCGGTTGGTCTGGCTGACGTTTTCGATCCGCGCTTCAATTTCCGGTTTGCCGTCCAGATCCACCCGGCGGAAACGAATGCCGCTGTTCGCAGGAGCCGGCAGCAAGGTCATCGTCACCCGATTCCCGCTGTGCAAGCCGATCCCCGAGTAACTCACGCTTTGGCGTAGAGTTTGTTGCTGTGACACGAGTTGGATTTAACTGGCCGGTGTCAGGGTTGGCAAGCTTGAGCTAAATGCGATCCGCGCCGCAAAGTCATCCGAAGGGCCAGGCGGCGGGCGAGATTTTTACCGGAGCCCTTCTGCCAAGATCCGAGTTGTAAATCCCTCCCAATCGACCACACTGCGGGCGCCAAATGTGAATTCCGCGACATCCAACGCGAAGCTCAAGGTCCTCCTCATCGAGGACAATCCGGGCGACGCCCGGCTGATGCGGGAATACCTGTCGGATCCGGCCGGAGCTTCCTTCGAGTTGGAACACGCCGGCACGCTGGACCAGGGGCTCGAACGGCTGAGCAAAGGCGGGGTCGATTTGGTCCTGCTGGATCTGTCGTTGCCGGACAGCCCCATGCCCGAGACTTTCCAACGCGCCCACGCCTGTGCCCCGCAAGTCCCCATCATCGTCATGAGCGGGTTGGACGATGAGAAGTTTGCCATCCAGACGGTGCAGGAAGGAGCCCAGGATTACCTGGTCAAGTCTTACGTGGACACCCGCCTCCTGCTCCACGCCATGCGCTACGCCATCGAGCGCAAGCGGGCCGAGGAAGCCCTGGCCCAGGAACGCGACCTGCTCCATACCCTCCTGGACAACCTCCCCGACCGCATTTATTTCAAGGACGGGCAGAGCCGCTTCACCCGCATCAGCAAAGCGGTCACCGAGCAGTTCAAGATCAGCCACCCGCGCGAGGCGATGGGCAAGACGGACCGCGATTTCTTCTCCCAGGAACACGCCGAAACCGCTCTGACGGATGAGACCCACGTCATGGAGAGCGGCCAGCCCATCCTCGGGAAGATCGAACGCGAAGTTCTGCCCGACGGCCGGGTCACCTGGGCCTTGACCTCCAAACTCCCACTGAAAAACCGCCAGGGCAAAATCATCGGAAACTTTGGCATCAGCCGCGACATCACCGAGATCAAGAAGATCGAGGAACAATTGGAGACGGAACGCAATCTTCTCCGTTCTTTGATCGACAATCTCCCGGACTACATCTACGTCAAGGATCCCGAAGGCCGTTACCTGCTGGACAATATTTCCCATCGCCGTTGGCTCGGCGCGGACTCGGAGAGCCAGGTCATCGGGCGGAGAGTGTCGGACTTTTTCCCGCCCGAGATGATCGGACAATTCGACAGCGATGACCGAAACGTTATTCTCTCGGGCCACCCGCTGCTGAACCGGGAGGAATTGGTCGCGGACCGCTTTGGCAGCAAGCGCTGGCATTCCACGACCAAGGTCCCGCTGCGCAATTCGGAGGGCAAAATCATCGGCCTGGTGGGCATCAGCCGGGATATTACCGAGCGCAAGCTTTCGGAAGAAGCCCTCCAGCAGGCCAACGCCGAACTCGCCCGGCACAAAGACGATTTGCAGAAGGCCCTTTCCGAGCTCCAGAAATCCCACGAGGATCTCAAGTCCGCCCAATTCCAGCTCATCCAGGCCGAGAAGATGCAATCGATCGGCCGCCTGGCCGCCGGCGTGGCCCACGAGGTGAAGAACCCCCTCGGCATCCTCCGCATGGGCGCCGATTACCTGGCCAAAAACCTCAATTCGCCGGACGAAAACGTCTCGCTCATTCTCGCGGACATGACCGATGCCATCCAGCGCGCCGACAGCATCATCCTGGGTCTGCTCGACTTCGCGGTGCCCCACGCGCTGGACTCGCATGCCGAAGATCTCAGCGCCATCCTGGAACAATCGATCGGCCTGGTCCGGCACTCGCTTAGCGAGGTCGGAATCAAACTGGTCAAGGACCTGCCCGCGGGCCTTCCCTTAATCTGGCTGGACCGCAACAAGATTAAGCAGGTATTTGTCAACATCCTGACCAACGCCATCCACGCCACCCCGCCCGGGGGCACCATCACCGTGCAGACCAGCTCGCGGCAGTTGCAGCCGGAGGAAGTCGGGCACGACGCCGGTTCCCGCCTGGCCGATCGCTTTCGGGCTGGCGAAACCGTCGTCGTCGCCGAGGTCCTCGACACCGGGGGCGGCATTCCGGAGGAGAAACTGGCTCAGATCTTCGATCCGTTCTTCACCACCAAGCCCACCGGCAAAGGCACCGGCCTGGGGCTGACCGTGACGAAAAAGATCGTCGAACTGCATGGCGGCAGCCTCGAGATCCGGAACCGGAAAGAAGGTGGCGTTGCCGTGGCCATCATGTTTAAAGTCTAGTCATGGATACCGTGCCAGAGACATTGGACACGCCGGCCCCCGAGCCGGCCAAGAAACGCATCTTGATCATCGACGACGAGGCCAGCTTCGCTCGCATCGTCAAGCTGAACCTGGAAAAGACCGGCACCTTCGAGGTGCGGGTGGAAAACAAGGCGGCCTACGCCGTGGCGTCGGCGCGCGAGTTCAAGCCCGACCTCATCCTGCTGGACGTGATTATGCCGGCCATGGACGGAGGCGATGTGGCCAATCAAATCAAGCGGGACCGCAATCTCAAGGGCACCCCGGTTATTTTCCTCACCGCCACGGTGTCCAAGCGCGAGGCGGGCGATGTTGGCCTGAACAGCGGCGGCGAACTATTCCTGGCCAAGCCGATCAGCGTCGAGGCTTTGATCGCCTGCATCAACGATCACATCCGCAAACCGGAGCCTCCCGCGCCGGTTGACCTGTAAGCAGACGAAGCCCGTTCGTAGTCCCGCCTTCAGGCGGTGCGGCGCGCGGCCGCCTAAAGTCGGGACTACGAACACATTCCACCAATGAAGTCCAGCCCTCCAGCGCCCCGCATTCTGCTCGCCGACGACCAGGCCGATGTGCGGGAGGCGTTGCGTTTGCTGATCAAGGGCGAGGGCTATCAGTGCCAGACCGTCAGTTCGCCGCAAGCGGTCCTGCAGGCGCTGGCCGGGCAAGAGTTTGACCTGGCGCTGATCGACCTCAACTACGCGCGTGACACCACTTCCGGCCAGGAGGGTCTGGATTTGCTCACGCGCATCCAGGCGCTCGACCCCGCGCTGCCGGTGGTCGTCATGACCGCCTGGGGCACCGTGGAACTGGCCGTCGAAGCCATGCGCCTTGGCGCGCGCGATTTCGTCCAGAAACCCTGGGAGAACGAGCGGTTGACGGCCATCCTGCGCAACCAAATTGCCTTGAGCCGCGCCTGGCGCAAAGAACAACGACTCGAAGCCGAGAACCAGTTGCTGCGCGGCGAGGCCGGCCCGAAGCTCATCGCCGAGTCTCCCGCGATGCGTCCCGTGCTCGACGTCATCGCCCGCGTCGGCCCCTCCCAGGCCAACCTGCTGATCCTGGGCGAGAACGGCACCGGCAAGGGACTCGTTGCCCGTCTCCTTCATTCCGTTTCCGAGCGCGCCCATCAATCGTTCGTCGCGGTGAACATGGGGGGATTTTCCGAAGGGGTCTTCGAAAGCGAATTGTTCGGGCATGTCAAAGGGGCCTTCACCGACGCCAAGGCCGACCGCGTGGGGCGCTTCGAACTGGCCGACGGCGGCACCCTCTTCCTCGATGAAATCGCCAACCTCACTCCCAGCCAGCAAACCCGCCTCCTGCGGGTGCTGGAGACGGGCGACTTCGAGCGGGTGGGTTCTTCGAGAACGCGCCGGGCCGATGTTCGCATCATCTCGGCGACCAACGCCGATGTCCGGGCGGAAGTGGCGGCGGGGCGGTTCCGCCAGGACCTGCTGTTTCGGCTGAACACCATCGAGATTCATTTGCCGCCCTTGCGCGCGCGCCGGGAGGATATTCCGCTGCTGGCGGCCCATTTCCTGGGCGAGCACGCCCGGCATTATCGCCAGCGTCTCGAAGCCTTCGCACCGGCCGCCCTGCAGGCCCTCTGTGACCATGCCTGGCCCGGTAACGTGCGCGAACTCGACCACATCGTCGAACGCGCCGTGCTCATGGCCCAAGGCAACGTCGTGCAGTTGGCCGATCTCGGCCTGCGCGACGGCCCCGCTCCGCAATCGCGCCTCGAAGAGATGAGCCTGGAGGAAGTCGAGCGTTGCTTAATCCGCAAAACGCTCGCGCGCTGCGGCGGCAACGCCCAGAAGGCCGCCGAAGCCCTCGGCCTGAGCCGCAGCGCGTTTTATCGGAGGCTGGAGAAGTATGGGCTTTGATCCCGTATGCGGCGGAAGCTCAAACACGAGAGCCGAATCCTGTTATTGACGCTGCTCTCGGGCACGCCGGCGATCGCGCTCTCGCTCTGGCTGCTCTGGCGAGTGGAGGCCACCAGCACGACCCGCTGGACCTTGTCGATCGCCGTGCTCGCCGCCTGGTGGGGGCTGGCGCACGCCGTGCGCGAGCGCGTCGTTCGTCCGCTGCAAACCGCCTCCAACCTGCTCTCCGCGCTGCGCGAGGAAGACTTTTCCATCCGCGCCCGCAGTCCGCGGCGGGACGACGCGTTGGGAGGATTGATGCAGGAAGTCAATGCTCTGAGCCAGACCCTGCGCGAACAACGGCTCGGCGCGCTCGAGGCTTCCGCCCTCTTGCGCACGGTCATGACCGAGATCGAAGTCGCCGTGTTCACTTTTGAGGAGGGACAAAAATTACAACTGGTCAACCGCGCCGGGGAACGGCTGCTGGCCCGGCCGTCGGAGCAACTGCTCGGGCGCACGGCGGCGGAGCTGGGCCTGGGCGAGTTGTTGAACGGCGAACCGGCGCGCACCGTGCAGCGCAGCTTTCCCGGCGGCACCGGCCGCTGGGGAATGCGGCGGACTTCGTTTCGACAGCTGGGCCGTCCGCATCAGTTGCTCGTCCTCACCGATCTCAGCCGCGCGCTGCGCGACGAAGAGCGGCAGGCCTGGCAGCGCATCGTCCGCGTGCTCGGCCATGAGCTGAACAATTCACTCGCGCCCATCAAATCCATCGCCGGCACGATGGGGACGATGCTGTCGAAAAAGCCGCCTCCGCAGGATTGGGAGGCCGACCTGCAAAACGGGCTGTCGATCATCGCCTCGCGGGCAGACTCGTTGAGTCGTTTCATGGAGGCCTATGCGCGGTTGGCCCGCCTGCCTGCGCCGCGCTTGCAACCGCTCAACGTCAGCGCCTGGATCCATCAGGTCGCCGGGCTGGAAACCCGCCTCAAGGTGCGGGTCGAGCCCGGTGCCGAAATGGCAGTCCGCGCGGATGGCGACCAGTTGGAACAACTGCTGATCAACTTGATCCGAAACGCCGTCGACGCCACCGCGGGCCTCCGCGGCGATGGCCGGGTCAAAGTGGGATGGTCGAGGTCGGGCGACTACCTGGAGGTGTGGGTGCAGGACGATGGCCCGGGTTTATCCAGTTCCGCCAACCTGTTCGTCCCTTTCTTCACCACCAAGCCGGGCGGTTCCGGCATCGGGTTGGTGCTCTGCCGCCAGATCGCCGAAGCCCACGGCGGCAGCTTGACTCTGGAAAACCGGACCTCTGGCGTTGGCTGCATTGCTCGACTGCGCCTGCCCGTCGGCTGAGCGGAACGGGATCCAGCCAGTGGGTTCTTCGACGTTTTCATGGCAAAGATATTTCACGCTCGCCCTCACCCCGGCCCTCTCCCCCGGGGAGAGGGAGGACCATTTGCCGCGGTGGGACGAAATAGAGTGGCTCGACGGTTGGAGCGTCTCTAGCGGAGCGGATTGACGTTGGAACAGCTAGCGCAGCACCAGAGTTTTCTCGACGCGCCGCCACGGTCTCCCTCTCCCCGGGGGAGAGGGCCGGGGTGCACTGCCATTGAATTAAGCCTGTTGTTCTCTCGGTGGCCTTACTTAATGACCAATGACCAATGACCAAAGAATGCCCAATGCCCAGTGACCAAACGGCGCTCACGCCGGCCCCTGCGGCTGTTTTGGTCGAGCCTTGGGCGTTGGGGCTTGGTCATTGATTGGTCATTGGTCATTGGTCATTGGTCATTAGCAGTAAGGGGTCCTCATTGGTCCTTAATTCAACGGCAGTGGGGCCGGGGAGAGGGCGATCATGGCTCCACCGGGCGTACCATGCTCACTCCGTGCACGTCCCCTGGCCCTACGACGCAGCCAGGATCGGCGTCACGACTTTGCCCGCCACGTCGGTCAGTCGGAAATCGCGGCCTTGATAGCGGTAGGTGAGTTGTTCGTGTCTCAATCCGAACAGGTGCAGAATGGTCGCGTGGAAATCGTTGACGTGGATCGGATCTTTGACGATGCCCCAGCCGATTTCGTCGGTTTCCCCGATGACCTGTCCGCCTTTGACGCCGCCGCCGGCCATCCAGACGCTGTAGGCGAACGGGTGATGATCCCGACCGCTGACGCGGCCGGCGAAGCTCGGACGGTTTTCGCCGAGGGGCGTGCGGCCGAACTCGCTGGCCCAGACGACCAGGGTGTCATCGAGCAGCCCCCGTTGTTTGAGATCCTGGAGCAAGGCGCCAATCGGCTGGTCCGTCACGCGGCAGTTGAAAAGCAGGTCGCTGTCGAGATCGTTGTGGTGGTCCCAACTCGCGTGGTGGATCGCCACGAAGCGGACGCCGCGTTCGACCATGCGGCGGGCGAGCAGACAGTTTCGCGCGAAGACCGGAAAGGCCTCCGGGCCGCCGCCCCGTTGAGTTTTCAAGCCGCCGTCGTCGCGGTTCACGCCATAGGATTCCAGCGTCGCCGCCGATTCACGGGAAAGGTCGGTCAGTTCGGGCGCGCTGAGCTGCAGGCGAGCCGCCAGTTCGTAGGCGGCGATGCGGCTGGCGATTTCCGGATCGCCGACGACTTTCTGGCGGAGTTGATTCAGATCGCGCAAGGCATCAAGGCCGTAGTGGCGCATCTCCGCCGTCATGCCCGGGGGATTGCTCAGATCCTGCACGGGATCGCCCTGGCTGCGGAACATGACGCCGGCAAAGCAGGAAGGCATGAAGCCGCTGGCGAACATGGTGTTGCCGCCGCTCGGAGCGCGGCCGGCCGTGAGCACGACATAGCCGGGAAGATTCTGCGCCGCACGTCCAAGCGCGTAGTTCACCCACGAGCCGATGCTGGGCCGGCCGAGCTGGGGCGAGCCGGTATACATGAGCAGTTCGCCGGGATGATGATTGAATGCTTCAGTGTGCATCGTGCGCACCAGCGCCAGGTCGTCCGCGCACGAACCGAGATGGGGCAGCATGGCGGACATTTCCAGCCCGTTCCGGCCGTAGCGCCGGAAAGGGTGTGGGCTGGCCATGAGCTTGGCCGTGTCTTTTTGCAGGAAGGCGAACCGGACATTCCGGGTCAATGAATCCGGCATCTTCTGGCCGTCGAGTTGCTTGAGCCTGGGCTTGGGATCGAAGAGATCGACCTGGCTGACCCCGCCTTCCATGTAGAGGAAGATGCAGGCCCTGGCGCGCGGCGGGAAGTGGCCGGGTTTGGCGGCCAGTGGGTCGGCCGGCGTCGCCGCATCCGCCAGGGGCGAGGCGTCGGCGGCGAGCAGGCCATCGGCCTTGAGCAGCGACGCCAGGGCAAGTCCGCCCACTCCGCGCGCGGTGCTGACCAGGAAATCGCGCCGGGTCAGCGTCAGGAGGTCTTGAGAGGTCATATCCATTACATTGAACAGGCGCCCGGATCGGAGTCTCACTCGCGCGTCACAAATTCGTCGAGATTGAGCAGCACTTGACTGAGCGCCACGAGCGAGGCGGCTTCGGCGGGCGCCAGCTTCGCGGAGTCGCAGCCGCCGGCCAGTTTGGCGCATTCCGCCGGAGAACGCTCGGCATGGCGCCGTTGCTCGTCGTAAAGCGTTTCCAGCCGGCTCAATTCCTGGCGGGTCGGCGGGCGCGCCAGACAAAGTTCGAAGCCGTAGCGGATCCGCTCGCGCGGTTCTCGCGTCGGGGCGTTCGCCATCCTTCCGGCCAGTCCCTGCGCACATTCGACGAAGAGCCCATGATTCAACAAGGTGAGAGCCTGGAGCGGAGTGTTGGACCGGTCCCGGCGCGGGCAGGTCTGCGTCGGGTCGGCCTGATCAAAAGTCATCGACGTCGGATACGGAACGGTGCGTTGGGCAAAAATATAGAGTCCCCGCCGATATTTCTCCGGTCCTTCCGTATCGGTCCAGGTGAATGCGCCAGCCGTCCCCAGTTTCTTCACGTCTTCGGACATATACGGGCGAAAGCTCGGACCGCCAATGTCGTCGTTGAGTAATCCGCCGGCTGCCAGACATGCGTCCCGGATAATTTCCGACTCGAGACGAAAACGGTTTTGACGGGCGAGCAGGAGGTTTTGTGGATCGCGCTCCTGCAACTCGGCGCGAACGTGAGATGACTGCCGGTAGGTGGCCGAAGTCACGATCAATTTGATCAAGGCGTTGCGACTCCAGCCCAGGGCATTTTGGATTTCGGATTTCGGATTTCGGATTTCGGATTTTGAAGCATGAGCCTCCTGAGGTCGACTGGCGCTGGGAGTGGAAAAGGCGATGGCCAGCCAGTCGAGCAACTCCGGATGGCTCGGCGGTTCCCCGCGGGTGCCGAAGTCTTCCGGCGTGCTCACCAGGCCGCGGCCGAAGAGATGTTGCCAGACGTGGTTGACGGCAACGCGCGCAGTCAGCGGATTTTGCGGCGCGACAATCCAGCGAGCCAGGTCGAGGCGGTCTGGCGAGGGCGAGCCGGAGCGCGTGCTGGCGGCGGCTTTGACCCCGGGAGCATTCGTGGCAGCGCTGATGGACTGCCCTTGGGATTCGCGCGAAGTGGAGGGCAGGCAGGTTGCTCGTCCTGTTTTGTCGCGGGGATCGAGTGGAGGCAGCACCGCCGGGGTGCCCGGACCGACCTCGTCGCCTTTGCGGAGGAAATCGCCGCGGATGTGGATATAGGCGCGGGGAGGATTGGTGGATTCCTGAAAAGAGAGAGCCCTGGCCTCGAGGCTTTTGGGCTCAGCCCGCCGATGGCTGGCCAGTTGTCTCCTCACCTCGGCGGCGCGTGGATCCCTGGCTTGAGTGAGCTGGCTCAACTGTGCTTTCAATCGGATCAACTCGGCGTCCCAGGCTTTCTTTTCCTGTTCGTAGCGGGCCGGGTCGCCGGCCTGCGGGGCGGGCAGGTCCACTTCGTCGGCGTTGTTGAAGAAGGCGTAGAGCTGGTAAAACTCGCGTTGCGTAATGGGATCGTATTTATGATTGTGACACTCCGCGCAGCCCAGGGTGAGCCCGAGCCAGACCGTGCCCGTGGTGCTGACGCGGTCGACCTTGGCCTTGCACCGGAATTCCTCCTCATCGACCCCGTCTTCGTGGTTCATCAGCGTGAGCCGATGGAACCCGGCCGCCGTCTTTTGCTCCCACGTGGCGTTGGGCAGGAGGTCACCGGCAAGTTGTTCGATCGTGAATTGGTCGAAGGGCAGGTCGCGGTTGATGGCGTCGATCAGCCAGTCGCGATAGAGGTAGGCGTAGGGACGTGGACGGTCGACCTGATAGCCTGAGGTGTCGGCATAACGGGCCAGGTCGAGCCAATGCCGTGCCCAACGCTCCCCGTAGTGAGGGGAGGCCAGCAGGCCGTCCACCAAGCGCTCGTAGGCAGCCGGGGCTGTATCCGCCAGAAAATCGCGCACTTGTTCCGGGGTGGGCGGGAGGCCGAGTAAATCAAAACTCAAGCGGCGAATCAAAGTGCGGCGATCCGCCTCCGGCGAGGGCGTGAGGCCGTTCTCTTCCAACCGGGCGAGGACAAAAGCGTCAATCGGGTTGCGCACCCAACGCTGGTTCTTCACCGCCGGGATGGCGGGGCGAACGGGCGCGAGGAAGAACCCGTGCCGAGGCTGATTGGTGCCGGTCGATCCGGGACTGGCGGGGCGCGGCGCAGCCGATGCCTCCGGCGAGCCTGAGAGGATCAGACCAAGGACGGTGACTAGTTGGGCGAAAACAGGTTTCACGACTGCTTGCCTCGGACGCCAAGTGCTGACGAAGTCGCGCCGCGCCGCATTTAAACTCTTTTTTGGACGTTGCGCAGCCAAGCGCGGACTGGTTAAAACCACGCCGTGTCCGAGCCATTCGCCACCCCGCTCAGCGCCAGCACGCGCTATTGCGCGGTTTACGGCCAGCCGATCAAGCACTCGGCCTCTCCCGCGATGCAGAACGCGGCGCTGGCCGCGCTGAAAATTAATTGGCGCTACCTGGCCTTCGAGGTTCATCCGGAGCAATTGCGCGAGGCCATCGCCGGCGCGAAAGCGATGAAGTTTATCGGGCTGAATCTCACGCTGCCACACAAACTTCTCGCCTTTGGCCTGGTGGACGAGGTCGATGAATCCGCCCGCGTCTGGGGTGCGATCAATACCATCCGTTTCGAAGCTCAGGATTCGCAGGGCGCCTGGCGTCCGATCGGCGAGACGACGGAGTTGGTCGCGCCGGAACGAATCCGCAGCCAGGGATTCAACACCGACGCCGAGGCCATCACCCGCTCCCTGCGCGAGGATCTGGGGCTCGAACCGGCCGGCGCCAGGGTGCTGTTGCTCGGAACGGGCGGAGCGGGCCGCACGGCCGCCTTGAAGCTGGCCTCGGAAAAAGTCGACCAATTGTTTCTTGTCAATCGCACGGCGAGCAAAGCGGTCGCTCTGGCCGAGGAAATCAGCGAGCGTTTTCCAACGGTCAAGGTGTCGCTCGGCTATCCTCATCCAACGGAAACGGTGGATCTGCTGCTCAACGCGACCTCGCTGGGCTTGAAACCCGATGATCTCCTGCCGCTCGACGCGAGTTGGTTCTCGCTTCGGCGGACCGGGGCCGTCTATGACATGCTCTATCGTCCGGCCGAGACGCCTCTGCTCAGGGCGGCCCGGACCGCCGGTTGCTCGGTGGCCAACGGACTGAGCATGTTGCTTTACCAGGGCGCGAAAGCGTTGGAGCTTTGGAGCGGCCGAAATCCGCCGATAGAAGTGATGCGTGAAGCATTGCGAAAGAACGTTTATGGGGCTTGAGAGGAGTCGATTTGCGATTTGCCGCTGCCAATTGACAATCGGCCATCGGCCATCGGCCATTGGCGCTGGGCCATCTGGAATGCCACTCGTGTATCCTGTTTTCCTCCATGTCACGCATCTTTGATCCCGCGGTCTGGGCGGTCGTGCCGTTCCATTTTTGGTCGCTGGCCTTCTTCGTCCTGGGCTGTGTCGTGGGCAGCTTTCTCAACGTCTGCATACACCGAATGCCGCGCGGGTTAAGCATTGTCTCCCCGCCGTCGCATTGCCCGCACTGCGGCTATTCCATTCCCTGGTATCTGAACGTGCCGCTGGTCACCTGGCTGGCTCTGCGGGGTCGCTGCGCCAACTGTCACGGACCGATCTCGGTGCGCTACTTTCTGGTGGAATTGCTCAGCGGCCTGGCGTTTTTGGGAAGCTGGCTCGTGGCCGGCCGGGACTCCGCAGCGCTGGCCTTGGTCTGGTCGGTCGTGCTCGCCGGCCTGATGGTTGCCTCCTTCATCGACTTCGAGCATTACATCATTCCCGACGAAATCACGATCGGCGGCATGGTCCTGGGCGTGGTCTGCTCCTTCGCCGTGCCGGCATTGCAGGGCACCTCCTCAGCGCCAGCCGCGTTGCTCCGAAGTTTTGCCGGCATGGCGGCCGGGGCCGGGGTGGTTTACCTGGTGCTGCGGGTCGGAAAGTTGATCTTCGGCAAACAGCAGATCGAGCTGGACCCGGGCACCAAGGTCATCTTCACGGAAACCGGCGTGATCCTGCCGGACAAAGAAATTCCGTTCGAAGACCTGTTTTACCGGAAGTCGGACGTCATCACGATCGAGGCCCGGATGGTGGAAGTGATCGACCGCTGCTACAAAAACGTCCTCGTCCGCTTGAGGCCAGACAAACTTTACCTCGGCGCAGACACATTCGACCCGGAAAGCGTGCCGCAAATGGAAGTGGTAGCCGACCAGATCGTGCTGCCGCGGGAAGCGATGGGTTTCGGCGATGTCAAGTTCATGGGGGCGATCGGCGCCTTTTTCGGCTGGGAGGCGGTGCTCTTTTCGCTGATGTTCAGCTCCGTGATCGGCGCCGTGGTCGGGGTCGGCCTGATCGCCTTGAAGAAGCGGGAGTGGTCGAGCCGCCTGCCCTACGGGCCGTACATCGCGCTGGCGGCCACGATCTGGATTTTCGGCGGCCACAAACTGTTCGATTGGTGGCTGCGGCGCTGACCGTCATTTCAGGCTGCTCAGGAATTCCACGAGGTTGCGCAAGTCCTGCTTGCTGAGCATCTGTCTGAGTTCTTCGGGCATGGGGCTCAAGCCGCGTTGGCGTGATTTGATCGTGGCCTTTTTAAGATTGAGCAGGCCGTCTTCGGGAGAGTTGATTTCCATCTCGGTCTGACTCTCGCTTTTGAGCACGCCGGCGTAAACCGTTCCGTCGTTCAGAGTCACGAGCAGGTTTTCGAAACCGGCGGCGATTTGTTTGTTGGGATACACGATCGATTCGAGCAGATAATCGCGCGGCTTGCGCGTGCCGATGCCGATGAGATTCGGACCGACTTCGCCCCCTTCTCCACCGGCCTTGTGGCAGCGGACGCAGGCGACTTCCCCGCGTTCGAGGAAGATCTTTCTTCCCTCCTCGGCATTGCCGCCCTGGAGACATTCGCGGTAGGCGCGCAAGTCGTCGTCGGCCGGCCGCGCACGCTCGAAACGGGTCAATTTGTTTTTCAGTTCGGGGGAATCGCGTCTGGCGGCGGCATCGAGCAGGTCGAGTTGGAGATCTTCCGGCACCTGTTTGGCGAGCAATCGGTCAAGCCAACGGGAGAGGATTTGGTCGGCGGCTGGGCCGGGCAGGTCGCCAAGGGTATGGAAGGCGTTTTGCTTTTCCCCGGTGCTGCCGTTCTCCAGCAGGGTGCGGAGCCTGGCCGTGGCATCGGCCGGCTGGAGTTGCGCGTGGATTTTCATGGCCTCCTTCCGCAACGATTCGTCGCGGTCGGCGTCGGCGATGCGCAGGGCTTCCTCCAGCTGGCTGGACTTGAAGACGGAGAGTGCTTTCAAGGCTTCGGTTCGGACGCTGGCCGCCTGCTCGCGATCGGCGAGCAAGGCAAAGGCGGCATTGGCGCCTTCCTTGATGCCAAGTTTCGTGGCCACGCGGATGGCCGCGAACTTGACGGTGGCGGAGGGGTTTTGCAACAGGGCGGCGACATTCGATTGCACGGCCTTGCTGGCGATGGCTGGGTCGCGCGGCTCGAGCGGGCGCCACAGGCCGGTGAGGTTGTCGCGGCCGGGGGGTTGCGCCCATTCGCCCAGCAGAGTCACGGCCTCGGCGCGGACCGCGCTGGGCACGGTGTTGTCCGTGGCGAAGGCAAGCAGGGCCGAGGCGTTGGCCGCGCTGCCCAGGCGGAAGTGGGCGTTGACGACCCGGCGCAGCAGCGGCTGGTAGAGCACATCCGGCTCCCGCTCGACTTCCGGCTTCTTCGGGTTGCGTTGCGCGGCCACGGCCCGGCGTTGTTGCTGGGCCGCGATCTCCTGGCGGGTCAGCCGCGGCTTGTCTTCCAGGAGCGCGGCGAGTTTCGGCAGCGCGGCGGGAATGGGCAAGTCGTAGATGGCGCGCGCGGCTTCCAGAACAATCGTCGCATCGTTGTCCTGGAGAAAGTCCGCGACCTCCGGACGCGCCTGGCGGCGCAAGGCCACGACCGCGGCCAGCCGAACGCCGGGGGATTTGTCGGTGGCCAGTCGTTGCCAGGTGGCGGGATGGGCGAGGGCAGTGAGCGCCATCACGCCAGCGTGGCGCAGGTATGCATCCTGGTTGTCGTTGGCCCGGAGGAGTTCGAGCACGGCGGGCAGACATTCCTTTCGTCCAAGCTTGCTCAGCGCGAGGGCGGCGAAAAAGCGAGGACGCGCCGCCGAATCCCCGAGCAGCTTGAGGAGGCCGTCGTAAGCCCTGAAGACGCGGGCATCACCGAGCACCTTGGCCGCCTGGGAGCGAACTTCCGCATCGGCATCGCCCAGCAGCGGGACCAGAGGGTCGATCGCCCTGGATGCAATTGAATTTTTGGAATTGAGATTTGCCATCTGCCCGAGGCCCCACACGGCGTGGAGGCGGGCCACTGGGTGGTCGCCGTCGAGGGTCGTGACGAAGGCATGGGCGCCGTCCGCGCCCCGGGCGGCCAGCGCGAATTGCGACTCCTGGCGAACGCGCTGGTCGGCGTGAGCCAGCAGCCGGGTGAGTTCTCGGGTCGATCGTTGGCCGAAGCCTTCGGCGAAGAGCTTTTTAACCTCGGCCACAAGCGGGCCATGGCGGGTGTCGGGATCGAAGACGCGATAGATGCGACCTTGGCCAGTCTGGTTCCAGCCGTTGACCCAATCGGTCAGGTAAAAGCAACCATCATAGCCAAAGTCCCCGTCGGTCACGAGCACTTCCCAGACAAACTCGCTGCGGTCCACCATTTCGAAACCCGCGCCCTTCGGCTTCACGCCGAAGCTGTGGATGCCGCTGCCGGTGCCGCCGCGGAAGTCGCAGAGGAAGAAATGGTCTTGGTACCGTTCATTGAGGCCGCTGCCCGGATAATAGCTCAGGCCGGAAGGTCCGTTGGCGATGATCGCGATGGGCGGGATGAAGTAAGCGGCCTGGCCGTCGAATTGCGGATAGCACAACCGCTCGGTCAGCCAGGGTCCACGGGCCGGTCGTTCGAGAAACTGCCAACCGATCCGCCAAGCGCTATCGCCGCCTTCGACGACGTAAACCCAACGCGCGGGATCCCCGGCGTCGGAATTGTTGTCCCCGGTCCAGAGGTTGCCGAACTGGTCAAAAACCAGTTCCTGCGGATTCCGCAGGCCCGTGGCGAAGATCTCGAGGTTCGACCCGTCGGGGTCGCAGCGATAGACGGCCCCGGTTTCGCGGTTCTCGATCCAGTTGCCTTCCTTGTTTTTCACGTAAGCGCCGCGGTCGCCGATGCTGAAATAAAGCTTGCCATCCGGCCCAAAGCGCAGGCCGTGCAAGTCGTGACCGAGGAAACCGACACGAACGCCGTAGCCATAGCTGAGGGACTTCTTCAGGTCCGCCCTGCCGGTGCCTTTGGTGTCGCGGAGCAGCCAAAGGTTCGGGATGTCGGCGAAGTAGACATCGCCTTGGCGGGCGAGCACGCCGGCCGCGATGCCTTCCGCGATGCCGTTAAATCCTTCGGCAAAGACGGTGGCCTGATCGGCCCGACCGTCTCCGTCGCTGTCCCAGATGAGGCGAAGCCGGTCGGAGTATTTGGTGTAGTCGGCGATGTGCCTGCCCTCGTGCCGGGTCAGGTAGGCCACGCGTTCTTCGACGGTCTGCACGGCCAGTTCCTCATCGAGCCAGTCCATGTGACTGCGGATGTCGGTGACGCCGGCATGGAGGCGGAAAGTTTCGACGACGTAAAAGCGGCCCTGCTCATCGATACAGAAGGCGACGGGGTTTGCCAGCAACGGCTCGGCGGCGACGAGTTCGACTTTCAGACCTTTGGGGAGACGGAAACGTTTGATGGCCCGTTCAGCTTCATCGGATGGAGGCTGCACGGGGGGCGGATAGACCGCCTGGGCCGGCTGGTCTTCCGCGGCCGGGAGCTTTGACCAGGAGATCAACCCACCAACGAAAACGGCCCAGCAAAGGGCCGAAACAACTTTGGATTTCAGCATGAACCCTGCGCAGGATAGTCAGCGCAGAGGGAGAATCAAGGGCTGAAAGAAGTCCTAGCGCGCTTCCGCCATCGCCAGGCGGTGCAGGGCGGCAATGGCGGTGTAGCGGTTTTCCACGCCCATTTTGGGATAAAGGCGCAGCGCATGTGTTTCCGCCGTGCGTTCGGCGATGCCAAGAATGCGGCCGATCTCGCCGTTGGTTTTTCCTTGATACAACCAGAAGAGCACCTCGCTCTCACGGTGGGTCAAGGACCAGGAAGTGTGCCGGCAGAGCCAATCGTAAAAGCCCGCTTCCTCCTCGAATGGGATCCCGCCGCCGGGCAATGGTTTCGAGTTGGCGCGAATCCGGCGACGCGCGCTGGCCACGTGCGGCAACAGCAGATTCAACAGCGTCCGGTCCCGTTCGCTGAAGTCGTCGCCGCGCCGATGCAGGCTGATGAGAAAAAACGCGCTCGGCGCCTCGTGATCCGGGAGTGCGGCCACCAGTTCGCAGTCCACCTGGAGGGGACGGTAGAGCACGTTGTAAAACTCGGTCGCCCGAAACGCCTGGCGGGAGATCACGTCCGACAATTTCCAGGCCCGCGACGGATGGGAAAAGAGAACCTTGTTGAGTGGATGCTGGTCGGCCAGTCGCCAGAATTCCTTATGCTGGGCGGGCAGCGGCAGGCGCTCCGGCTCGTAGCAAGCGGCAATGTGATGCCGCGACGGTTCGATGAGATGGCAACCGCCAATCTCATGAGCGATCACCGAGCGCAGGGAGCGCAGGAATTGTTGCGGCAAATTGCCAATGTCTCCGACCGAATAGAGCTCGCCGGTCACGGCTAAAAGACGTTCGCAATCGGGCGAGGATATCAGCGTCATAAGCTCAAGGCAGAGGATCCAGCCGCCGGCTTCCGGACGGGGGCTGGCTCCCCTCGGTCACGCCCTCGGGCTGGATGAGGAACGGTTGCTCCGTAATCCAGCGCACGGGGACTCTCGCGCGGCGGCGTTGCCGCGACCACGGCAGGATCGAGCCCGCACGGTGCCCCACGGTGCGCGGACAAACTGCTCCAGGAACGAGGCGCCGCCGGTAACTCCATCTATGGTCCAGTCTGTTCATTCGCATGGTTGCTCCTGGCAGGGCGCCTCGTGGTCTGAGCCGCCCGGTGAAGCAGTGCCGGAAGTAGGAGGAATGAGACGGCAGGTTTGTTCCCCGAAATGTTCAGCCTCGCCAAATCGGAGTCCTGAAGGATAGTCGACACGGTTCCTGGGAAAAAGGCGGGAACCAAAGTCACGGCCGGGACTCATATCAACAAGCAACAGGATGCGCGGCGACCTGGATTTTGAACGACTGGTGGAGGAATACCACGTGCCGCTCTACCGGTTTGCCTTAAGCTTGGCTCGAAACGAAAACGACGCCGCGGACCTGGTCCAACAGACTTTTTACCTCTGGGCCGGCAAAGGCCATCAACTCAGCGATCTGTCGAAGGTCAAGAGCTGGCTGTTTACGACGCTGCACCGCGCGTTTCTCGGCAAACGACGCCGCTCGGTCCGATTTCCCCATCACGAATTGGGGGAAGTGGAGGACGAACTGCCGGAAGTGCCGCCGGAGTTGCCCGAGCGCCTGGACTGGGAGGTGGCGGCCGAGTGCCTGGCCCAGGTGGACTTAATCTTTCAGGCCCCGGTCGCCTTGTTTTATCTGGAAGAATATTCATACCAGGAAATCGCGGAAATTTTGGAAATCCCCCTGGGAACGGTCAAATCGCGCATCGCCCGCGGCATCGCGCAACTCCAGCAAATGCTGGGCAGGCGGCTCGCCGCGGCCCCGTCCACTCAAAGGAAGCCGACATGAACAGTCTCGAAGCCAAGAAAACCCTCCTCGCCTGGCGCCCGGGTCATGGGGATCTGCGCGATCCGCAGGTCGCGGAAGCGTTGGAGCAGGTGCGACGCGAGCCCATGCTCCAGGATTGGTTCGAGAAGCACACGGCCTTTCAGCGGTCGATGCGGCGGTGCTTCGAGCAAATTCCTGTGCCGGATGATCTGCGCGACCAGATTCTGGCGCGTGCCCGGAGCTCCCCGCCGGTCCAACTGTGGCCGCTGCGGGCGTGGTTGGCAGCCGCCGCTGTCCTCCTGCTCCTGGGGCTGGGCGCGTGGTGGTTGCGGCCAATGCCTGCGGATTCCTTTGCCACATTCCGTGACCGGACGGTGCGGGGGGTGCAACGGGTCTACCCTGCCATGGGCATCGTGACCAACGACATGGCGCAGATCCGGCACTATCTGGCGACCAACCAGGCGCCGTCGGACTACGTGCTGACACCGGGCCTGGCGCGCCTTCCCGCGACGGGCGCAGGTTTGCTCAGTTGGCAAGGCCATCCCGTCTCGATGGTGTGCCTGGATTCCAAGGACCAAGGAACGTTGTTTCTCTTCATCGTGGATCGATCGGCGGTCAGCGGCGCGCCACCGAGCACCCCGGAGTTGGCTCCTGTCAGCAAGCTCATGACCGCAAGCTGGACGGAGAACCAAAAAACCTACCTTCTGGCCGGGGCCGGCGGCGAGCCAGCGATCCGAAGGTATCTCGGGCCCTAGAATTGCGGATTGCGGATTGCAGGTTGCGGATTCAATCAGCCAGTCAGCCATCCAAAATCCGCAATCATCAATCCGCAATCCGCAATTACTTGCTGGCGGCACTCCAATTGTCGGAGTCCTCATCGTCGGGCCGAGGGACCGAGGTTTGCCAGAGAACCCAGTAGAGATCGGCGCGTTCGGTGGACGGCACCGGCCTGGGCAATTGCGCCGCATCGGGCCGGGCCGGTGGCATGGTGCTGGCAAAACGCCATCGATGAAACTGGGCATGCCCATCGACGAACGTGAAATTGGCGCCGCCGTTGTGGTAGGACGCGGGCAAATCGATCCACTCCCCGGTATAAAACCGGTTGAGGAAATAGCCATCATTGATGCTGTCGGGATGCTCTTCCACAAAGGCAAAAATCTTCGACGGCAGCGGAACTTCTGACAAGTGGAAGAACTGCTGGTAGTCGGGGTTGTTCGTGTTGATGGTGCCGTCGAGGAATTCCCCGGCGTGGCCGAGCATCGCGTTCATGGACATGCTGCGCACACGCTGGCCCCAGCCGGCCTGCCGTTGGATCTGACTGACGACGTTGTCCGATGGACACCGGAAAACACTCGTCACTCCGGCAAAGTACGGCCCGAGGCCTCCCAAGCTGAGCAGGGCCGAATTGGTGTTATCGGAGTCCAATTCCCAGCTCATGACGTCGTTGACCCAATTCAGGTACTGCCGGGTGTCGACCGTTTTGCGAATCCCCTCGGGGCCCATGTTGTAGGGCAGCCCGTCTTCGTGATCTCCCGCGTAAAGCTGCAGGGCCAGTCCGAATTGGCGGAGGTTGTTCAGGCAATAGGTCCCCTGCCCTCGAGCTTTCGCCCGGCTCAGCGGGGGAAGAACCAGGCTGGCCAGAATCGCGATGATGGCGATGACGACCAATAATTCGATCAACGTAAAGGCCCCCCGGCCGGTCGCGAAATCGATTCGGGTCGCTGAATCACCGACAGGATCTCCCGGGTGGCAAGCATTGGCGATCATGAGCACGTGAAAGAGTCCGAATTATCCGTCACTCTAAGCGGCTTCGCCTCCCTGTCAATCAGAGGAAAAGCTTACTGCCCAGACCGGAGAGCTCGACCGTGGCCGGGCCGAGGGAAAGAGGCGGCTCGACGGAGGGAGTTGTGCCGCTTCATCCGGCGTGGCCAGATGCGGTTCCACTCCAACTTACTTTGCTCCGAGGGCGACGCCAGGAAAGCGACTATCGGGGCGAATCGCCGGGGAAGGCCGGGGGCTGATTGGTTTTGAGATAGTCAATCCAGCCTTGAATCGACGCCTGGTTCGGCGAAATCGCCTTGAGCGCGGTGTAATGCTCGATGGCTCGCGCGTTGTTCTTTTGCTGACGTTCCAGCAACGCCAGGTTGTTGAGGATTCGGGCGTAAACGAAGACGTTGGGTTCGGGCTTCCGCCCCTCGCCTTCGCGCCAGTTTTTCGCGGCCAATTCCCACACGTTGCGGGCTCGAGTTGAGTCGTGCCGGTTCTCGAAATAAATGCGGCCCAACTCGAAGAGGATTTCGCAGTCGCCCGGGTTGGCTTGCAAACCTTCGCGCAGGAACTGCTCGGCTTCGGTCGCTTTGTTGAGTTTGCTGCAAAGCCAGTAAGAGGCGACGACGTAGGTTTCCGCCCGCTGAGGATCCAAGTCGGCCGAAAGCCGCAGCCAGGGGAGGATTTCGCGGGCTTCATCCTCGGGCGCATCGTCGGAATGACCTTTGGATCCCCCCGAATTGGCGGATTGGTCAGGTTGGCCAGGGGTGTGGGCTGCGGCCGTTTCGCCAAGGTGCGAGTGCTGGCTGGGAAAGAAATGGCGACTGAATGCATCCATCCAATCCTTCGGTTTGCCCAGGAAGTCGTCCGCCTCCTCGTGCGCATCCGCGTGGTGGGCCGGTCCGGTGGATTCCTGGATGTGGCTTTTCTCGAAACCTTCCTGGTTGTCGTAAATGGTGGGGTAATACCCTTTGTGAAAGTAAGCGTCGGCTTTCGCATAAACCTGCCGGGCGAGGAGCCGGCGGCTGTCGCCCAGGGCGACTTGGAGCAGGTTGGCCGAACTGGCGCGGTTGCCCTGCCAGGTCTGGAACCACGGTTCGAGCATCGTGCCCAGGCTGAATGCCAGCACCGCCAGCAGGGAGAGGGATAACCGATCCGCCGACATAAGATCTAATTGATGGCCTTGCGTCGGAAAAGCAGGCAAGCCGCTCCCAGGAACAGCGATGAGTAAAGCGCCGCGTATCCCAGTGCCGCCGCCCAGATCAGCCACGGCACCGGCGGCCAGTCGTGGACGATCAAATCGCGCACATCGAACAGTTCCAGGTGCGGCAGTGCGAAGTAAACCGCGGCGATCAAGGTCTGGCTGGGCTCGCTCAGCTGGAGGGCGACCTTGTGCAGGTGTCGGCCCACGAGCAGAATGCCCAGGGCCACCACCAGCGTAATCGTGTTGTTCGACGAGGGCGCCGCAAACACAATCGAGCCCAACATCGTCATCGCGCAAACCACCCCGAGCATGAACCAATGCAGGGTAATCGCCTGAAAATAATTGACCCACGGCCATTGATGCTCCTTGGTCCCGGCGACCACGCCGAAGAACAGGTAAAACAACACGAGCGACAATCCGCCGGCGAACCAGCAACCGAAAAACTTGCCAACCAGGACCTGGTGGCGCGTGACTGGTTTGGCCAACAGGGGAAAGAGCGTGCGGTTCTCCCGTTCCGCCGGGATTTGCCGCGCCGTGGTGGTGATGGTGATGACGAGGGAGGAGGCCCAGATGAGGAAGAGGCAAATCTCTTTAAGGTAACGGACGATATTCTCCTGGTTGAAAACGTTCACTGAACCCATGACGAGCGTGATGAGCGCCGTCAGGAAGAACAGGACGTAGAAATCCTTGCGCCGATACAGCTCCTTGAGGACGACGCCGGCAATGGCCAGGACGTTGTTGCACCCCGCCGCCGCCGCGGCCCGGACGGGCCGGTCAGGCAGCCTTGCGGAATGGGCCGGGTTGATGACTGAATTCATGGTAGCCGATGATTTTCAGGAAGACCTGTTCGAGGTTGCTCTGTTGATGAAGTTGGACCAACTCCTGGACCTTTCCCACGGCCTTGAGCTCGCCCTGGGAGAGAATGGCCACGCGGTCGCAAACCGTCTCGACTTCGCCCAGCTCGTGCGAGGAGAAGAAGACGGTTTTGCCTTCCCCTTTCAACCGTTGGATGATCTCCCGCACTTTCATTCGTCCGACGGGATCGAGGCCGCTGGTGGGCTCGTCCAGAATGAGCAAGTCCGGATCGTTGATCAACGCTTGGGCCAGTCCGACACGCTGCTGCATCCCCTTTGAGAAGGTCTTGATCTGCCGTTTTCGTGCAGTTTCCAGCTCGACCAGTTTCAACACCGCGTCGATCCGCTTGTCCATTTCGGCTTTTGGGATCTGAAAAATTCTGGCGTAGTAGCGGAGAAGCTCTTCCGCGGTGAGAAACTTGTAGTAATAAGTCAGCTCCGGAAGATAGCCGATCCGCTGCCGGGCAATGGGCTCGCGCACATTCACGCCAAACAACCAGGCGTCGCCGGCGGTGGCGTTTACAAAGCCCAGCAGGACATTCATCGTGGTCGTCTTGCCGGCCCCGTTCGGACCGAGAAAGCCAAAAACTTCCCCCGGATGAACCGCCAGGTCCAACCCTTTCAGAGCCTGCTTGACTTCCTGCCCCAATTCCCGGCTCCGGAATTCGACCCGCAGGTTTTGCGTTTTCAATATCGCGTTGCTCATAAACAAAACGATGGCCCCTCTGCCTAGCGGAATCTGTACCACATGGACGTCCGCCCTGACCTTTTGCCGCGCCTCGGGCCCGTGAACTGTAGCAGCCGACGTGAGTCGGCTCTGACTTTCCCAGGAGACCAGTCGATGGATTCGCGTTTGGCGCGCGGGGGGACCTCCCGCGCTCCCAAGTTGCCCGGGATGACCTGCAAGTTTTGCCGGCTCCAGGAAAATGATGACTTGAGTGCAGGACTCCCCGGACTCCGGTCCCGCCCGACCAAAGGGGACAGGGCGAAACCGAAACTGCTCCATCTCGTGCGGATTGCGAGCGATTTGCCCGTGACTCGCCGTTGCCGACGGGCGGGCATCTCGCTATGATTCTTTCATGGAACCTGTGGGCAAGATGCTCGTGGTTGCCGGCTTGGCGCTCACCGCGTTTGGGCTGATGGTCTGGTTTGCCGGGAAAGGCCGCGGTGGTCTTCTGCCGGGCGACCTCTTTATCGATCGCGGTGGCTTCAAGTTCTACTTTCCCATCGTCACTTGCGTGGTCGTCAGCGTGCTGCTAAGCCTGCTGTTCTGGCTTTTTCGCAGATGAGGCCGCGCCGCCTCCGCTCCAATCGTGAAGCCGACTCGCAAAACCATCAAGTGCCCCACCTGCCGGAAGGAAGGAGACTGGTTTGAAGGAAAGTACGGCCCGTTCTGCTCCCATCGCTGCAAACTCGTCGATTTGGGCAAGTGGTTCGGCGAAGAGCTGCGCATCTCTGAGCCGTTGCGTCCGGAACATTTACAAAACCCCGAGGCCACGCCGGCAGGAGAACCGCCGGGCGGACCGGAAGGCGGAGAAAATGACCAGACTTCCTAGCGGACGGATCCCGGGAGACGATGCTATCGCGGGCTTGCTTGTAAGGTATGGTTGGTGATACTCGACTTCCTTGCGACGATTGATGAAGAAAACAGTCAACCATCTGATAAGTCTCGCTCTGCTGATCGCCGGATCGGCCGCGGGCTCCAGCCTGAAAATGAACACTCCGCAATCCTCCCCAAAAACGAATGGGACAGAGTTGGCCACGTTCGGCGGCGGCTGTTTCTGGTGCGTGGAAGCCATTTTTCAGCGACTCAACGGCGTCAAATCCGTCACCAGCGGCTACGCCGGCGGCAAGACGATCAACCCGACCTATGAGGAAGTCTGCTCCGGCCAGACGGGTCATGCCGAAGTGATCCAGGTCGCTTATGATCCCAACAAGATCACTTACGAGAACCTTCTGGCCGTCTTCTGGGAGGCGCACGATCCCACGACCTTGAACCGCCAGGGGCCCGACACGGGGACGCAATACCGGTCCATCATTCTCTATCATGACGAACATCAAAAGCAGGTGGCGGAAAAATCGAAGCAGGCGGCCGCCGCGCAATTCAAAGAGCCGATTGTGACGCAGATTGTTCCCCTGACGAAGTTTTACGCGGCCGAAGGCTACCATCAGTCCTATTACAATAACCACTCGAACGCTCCCTACTGCGCCTTGGTGATTCGGCCGAAGCTGGACAAGCTGCTGAAGAAATTGTCCAAGCCTTGACAGGAAAAAACCCCTTGGCCACCACTGGCCCGCGGACTAAAGTGCCTGCCCGATGATCAAGAACTATCCGGGAGCCGTCGCGCTGGTCACGGCCTTGTTTTTGTCGGCGCTGGCGACCTGCTGGTTTGCGATCTGGTGGTTCCTGGGAGCCAGGGAACTTCAGGCGCTGGAGTTTCGATATCAGTCGATGAATCAGGTCTCCGCCGCAGTCCAAGCGCTGGCCAATGACGCGATGGAATTCAGCCGGCGCAATCCCGCCATCGATCCACTCCTGCAACAGTTCGATTTGAAACCCAAGGTCGCTTCCGCACTCAATCCCGTCGCCCCCGCCGTCCCAACCGCCCCCAAGCCGCGTTGACGATGGATCCATCCCAACAACCGGAATTGCTCCAACCCAGACCGAGAGCGCTGCGCACGATTACCATCCAGGAACTTGAACAGCAATGTCAGGATCTCCGCACGCTGCTCACCGCGACCTTCGTCGCCTTGCTCGTGTTGAGCCTGAGCGTGAATTTATTTCTCGCCAAGCAGATGCGATTGGTCCGCGCCAAACTTTCCGAATCGCGGCCTGTGGTTCAGCGCATGGAAGCTGAATTCAATAGAAAGGAACCGAACATGAAGAATTTCCTCAATGCCTTGCAAACCTTCGCGGCGGGGAACCGCGATTTTCGACCGGTATTGGATCGCTACCGCGCCTCGCTGCCCCAATACTTCGTTGTTCCCGTCGCCCTCAGTTCCAAGCCGCCTGGCGTCAAGGTTCCGACCAACCCCTCCACGGGTTTGCCCGCTCCGCCGTCGCCCCGTCCGGCGGACAAGTAATTCCTTGGCGCCGGTTTTGCGCCGTACGCCGGTGTCGCCCCGCCCGGGCTGCGCGCGAAAGGGGTAGGCGAACAGGTTAACGACCGCTTAAATTGGCTGTCGCGAGAGACTGCCAAGACCAGGCGCCAGCGACGCCGCGCCAACTACGCGAACCTCCCGTTGCGGGAAAGGAATCTCGATGTTCCGCGCGCGAAAGGCCTCGACGATGCCAAGTTTGATTTCCGCCCCCGCCGCCCCGAAATCACTCAGCGGCGACCAGGGTTTGATCATGAGCTCGATGGACGAGTCGCCGAAGGAACCGATCACCACGACGGGCGCCGGGTCCTTCAGGACGCGGGGATGGCGGACCAACAGATCGTTGACCAGGTTGATCGCCGCCGGCAGGTCGGTGTCGTAAGCCACGCCGACACGGATGTCGTGCTGGCGAATAGTGCCGTAATTGTGCAGCACTTCTCCGACAATCTTCCGGTTGGGAATGACCACGCGGGATCGGTCGGGATGCACCAGCACCGTGCTGAACAATTCGATGACGTTTACCTGGCCTGAGCAGCCGATGATCTCGACGTAGTCGCCGACCCGGAATGGCTTGGTGAAGATAATCACCAGGCCGGAAACCAGGTTGCTCAAGACGCCCTGCATGGCCAGGCCGATGCCCACGCCCGCCACCCCGATCCCGGCGACCAGCGGGGCGATGTTCACCCCGCAAGTGCCCGCCGCGATCACCAGCGCAAAGGCCACAACCATCAAGCGCACAATCCGTGTGACCAGCATCTTGACCGGCGGCTCCATTTGCTTCGTTTCCAGCCAGCGCATCACCAGCGTGCCGACGAGGCGGGCTGCCATCAGCCCAAGCACCAGGATCAGCACCGCCCCGACCAGCCCGGGGCCGTTCTTGACCACATAGTCGATGATGTTCTTTGTCCATTGGTTCGCCATCGTGGTGGGTTCCATAACGATTGATGCTTCCAGTTGATTGTTCTAGTTCGTCGGGCCAGACGCAGCGCATCGTCCAAAATCTGCCTGGGAAGCCGATGCTCTGCTCGCCTGACCGTCGTCAGGTCCAAACGCTAGCCGGTTGAAGCGGGAACGTAAACTCGAAAGCAGAGCATGATTCATTGGACGCCAGGCCTCCTCCCCGCCTACGCTTCGGAGCAATGTGGCGTTTTTTGTCCTCAGGAATCGTCCGTTGGGCCACTCCCGTGGCGGCGTGCTGGATCCTGCTCCCGACCGGTTGCGCCACCTGGCGCGCGCCGAGCGCCCCAACCGCTTCCAGTTTCACCAACCGCTTCGAGTTCACCCGGCCGCAGATGGGATTGCCCTTCCGCATCGCCCTCTACGCGCCGGACGCCGCCTCCGCCTCCGCCGCGGCGCTCGCCGCCTTCACCCGGATCCAGCAGCTGAACGATATCCTCAGCGATTACGACACCGACAGCGAACTCAGCCGGCTCTCGCGCACCGCCGGCGACAACCGGGCGGTCCCGGTCAGTCACGATCTCTGGTTCGTCCTGGCACGCGCACAGCGGCTCTCCGCGCGCACCGATGGCGCCTTTGACGTGACGGTTGGCCCCTACGTGAGCCTCTGGCGCAAAGCGCGCCGGGAGAAAAAGCTGCCCCGGGACGATCTCCTGGCGGAAGCCCGCGCCGCCGTGGGCTGGGAGAAACTGCAGCTCGACGCGCAGGCGCGGACGGCGAAGCTGCTCGCTCCCGGGATGCGTTTGGATTTGGGGGCCATCGCCAAAGGCTACGCGGCGGGCGTAGCTTTACAGGTTCTGCGCGAGCGGGGTTTCGCGCGCGCGTTGGTCGCCGGCGGCGGGGATATGGCGATTGGCGACGCGCCTCCCGGCAAACGCGGCTGGCGGATCGAAGTGGCCCCTCTGGATGTGTCGAACGCCCCGCCCGCGCGCTTCGTCTGGCTGGCCAATTGCGGCCTGGCCACTTCCGGCGACGTCTTTCAATACCTCGACCTTGACGGTCACCGATACTCCCACATCGTCGATCCGAAGACGGGTCTCGGCCTGACCGATCACAGCCTCGTCACCGTGATCGCCCGCGACGCGATCACGGCGGATAGCCTGGCCACCGCGGTCAGCGTGCTCGGCCCGCAGCGTGGATTGCAGCTGATCGATGACACTCCCGGCGCCAGCGTGTGCATCCTGCGCCCCGCGGAGGACAGGATCGAAGTCACTCTCTCGGGTGCTTTCAAAGAGTAGTCCGGCATCAGGCTCTCCTGGCCAGCACTTCCTCCACCACGCGCAACAACTCCTCGGGCTGAAACGGCTTGGCGATGGTCTGGACGGCCCCCAGGCCCCTGGCCGCGGAGAGCAAGGCGCTGGCGGTGGGTTGTCCGGTCATGGCGATAATGGCAACCTCCGGGAATTCCCGGCGCAGCTCGATGATGGTTTCCAGGCCTTCTTTCTCCGGCATGAAAATGTCGGTGATGACCAGGTCGGCGGGCTGGCGGCGATATAGGTCCAGCCCGGCCTGCGCATTCGCCGCCAGCAAGACGTCGTAACCGGTCGATTTGAGCGTTTGGTCAAGCGTCGCTCGCAACTCGGCATCGTCGTCGATGACCAGGATGCGAGTCCTCCACCAGCGAGCGAATCGTCGCCGGGACGAGCGCCCCAGCAAAGCAGAAAAGCCCTGGAAGCACCTCGACCACCACTGGGAGGGTTTCCCCGATGAGCAGACGCGGTCAATTCTCAACATGGTTTTAGGCAGTGTCTCCTCCTCATTCAGCTCCATGGCCTTGGGCCCTCCCGACGAATGCCAGAGACAGAATCGGTTCCTGGCCGGTGCCCGCACGATGCAGTTGCTCCGCGGGTAGGTTCGCGAGCGAATTCGTGGTCACAGGCAGCCGATAGCATGGAACCGAGGCACCGGTCAAGACAAGGCCATCGATACCTCTGCCGGCGCGAAGGCCCATCGGCACCCAAGCTCTCCAGGCTGTGACCGAGGGTCTGGCCCCCGTTAAAGGTAATGCGCCGGCTTCATGGCGCCCGGCCAACAACGAAAATTTGGGCCGCCGTCGTTTGCAGGCTTTCCTGGGAGGGGCGGCGGATGATAATGATGAATCTCGTGTTCCTCGATCCTCCCGAAGGCAGATCGGTCGCGTCGCGGTGCCGCCGGCAGTTTGCGGCGCGATTGCTTGGCTGGCTGTTGACGTGGTCCATCGCCGCCGCGCCGGCCGCAGAGAGCGGCGAGCCCGCGGCCAGTCCCGACCGTCGCGAGACGCCTGGGTCAGCGCAGGAGAGCATGGCCCGCGGGTATGCCTTTCTGATCCGCTTGCTGGATCCGGACTTGGATTTATTGCCGGAGTATCGCGGCAGCACGACGTTCTGGTTGTTTCATGACAACTACCTGGCGGCGCACATCCTGGCGGACGTGAGGCCGGAGTTGAGTCGACGCATTCGCGGGGCCTTGCGCCGGTTTGGCGTCACCCAGTCCGGGAAGATCGAAATCTTGTTCGACGAAGCTCCTCGGCCGCTCCCGTTCCGGGCCTATCAACTGACGGACGTTTCCGCCATCGCCGGCAAGAAAATTCGGACGGAACTTGTCACCACGAACATTTTGAACGGCTGGGAGGAATACGCCGATTTGCTTTTGCTCGCGTCCATCGCCCAGGAGAAAAGCCTGCCCGGGGAGGCGCGGCGCTGCTTCGACCGCGCGGCGGCGATGTGGGATGGGCATGGCTTCAAGGATCGCGCGGCGCAGCAAGGCGGGATCTACGCCACCTACAAACTCGCGCTCTACTTGATCGCCGCAGACCGCTTGAAGCTCGCGCCGCCGCACCGGCGAGAGGTGCTCCAGCAACTCCTCGCCTTGCAAGCCAGCGACGGCGGCTGGAAGACCGATTACAATTCCACCGGCCCGTCTGGTTTCTGCAACGTGGAAACCACCTGCCTGGCGCTGCTCGCGCTCAAGCGTTCGGCTCGACTACCTTAATGGCTTTATGCGCTCACGATTTCTGGCGGCATCATTTCCGTATCTGCGAAGCGCTGCCATCGGCCATGCCCGCAAGCACGGTTCCATCCGGCAGACGGGCGCGGATCAAAATGTCCTGCGGGCGTGTCTCATCGGCCGTGAGCGAAATCGTCACCTCCATGCCGTCGAAGGCCCGAACATCCTCGGGCGTGAGGTAGCCGCTGCCGACCAACTCCCGCAGTGACACTGTCGCCGGTAACGTGCGAGCGTGCGCTTTCTGGTCTTGGGAGAACTTCTGCACCGCCAGGATGAGCTTGGAAGGATCCTGGAGCACGGGCTGACGCAGTTGCCAATAGGCCGGGAGGAGAACGAACGCAGCTATCGACACCACGGCGAGCAAACCCGCGAGCGCTATCAGGCGTCGAGTTCTCATGTATCCTCAATCGCTCCTAACTCCTGAATGACCCGACGATGCAGATTACCGTTCGACCTGATGGGCGGCAGGGCGCCATGAGCGCAGGCTACGTTTTGCTCTCCCGAGTGTCGAGCGAGTTTCACACCGTTCCGCCGGACGGGTGGCGCTGACGTTCATTAATCCAGTGGTATTGGCCCAAGCGTGATAATTGCTTAGTCTACCAGTCCACGGCGCGAAAGCGGCCCAACCCTTCGCGCCGTGAAAAATCCGCGGAGGACGCGCTTCCAACTCTTTTATTCATTCCTGGTCGCAACAATCGTAAATAACTCTTATGTAAGTGATTAGTCGAAAGCATGGCATTTGAAGCCTGGCCTCAGGACCGCGTCGAATTCTCCGATTATGAATACACAACTTCTGATCGGTGCAGCAGTGCTCGCAATCGGCACGGGTTTCGCCTCATCGGCGCGTGCCGGGTTGTCGGTGGACGTCCAATTCGGGTTGCCCCTTCCGCCCCTTCCGGTTCCGCGAGTGGTCGTAGTGTCTCCTCCAGTGCGATGCACTCCGCCCGTCGCGGTTTATCCTCCGGTCCCGGTGTGTGCGCCGCCCGTGGTGTTCGTCCGACCGCCCTTCCTCTACCGGCCGTTCGTCTACGGGCCGGCTTACCCCTGGGGAGGCTGGGGTCACCGCCATGGTTGGAGCCATCGCCGTTGCGATTAACCTGCTGAACCGACCTTAAACCTACGCTGCGGAGCCCGCAGACTCCTTGTTGTGGCTCCGCAGCGCCTTCTCCCACCTCGCCAACCTTCCACTGCGGTCGCTCGCCACGCTCCACAACGAGACGGTGGCGACCTTCGTCTCCCAAAAGGTAACTATTCAGGTCTGAGGTTTCTTTCGCCCTCACCCCTGAACCGTTACCCCAAAAGTCCTGGCCCATCCCCGAAGAACGCCGTCAGCCACGCACGGAAGAGGAGTTGGCCTGGCACAGAACTTCGAGGATGTAACGGCGCTCGCTCGGAATCTCGTCCGGACTGGCCACGGTGCGGGCGATCTCCGCATTGATGAATTCCCCGTAACGGGCCCGCAGACGATTCACCGCCGTGGCGACGGCGCCAGCGGTCATCTTGAGAGCGCCGGCGACCGGGACATAATCCCCCGCCGAGGACTGGTCGCTGAGAAACGGTTTGAGATGCTCGAATAGCGACTCCTTCTCCTGGCGGCAGTATTCTTCACGCAGACGAAGAATCACCTGCTCGTGCAGGTCAAGGGCCCACCGTCGTTCGAAGAGTTTCTCCGGCGAAAGGTCATCCACCGGCTCGAGCGCATAACGTTCCTCTCGAGTCTTATCGTCCAGGGAAATCAAAATGGCGCCACCGCCCCGTTTCTTCGCCTTTTCGAAGTCTTTGCGATTCGCCAAAAAATAATTCAGTGACCCAAGCAAAAAGGATCGAAACTTCCCCTTGGTCCGGTCAGCGGATCCCAGAAGATTCCGCTCGAGGATGTGGAAAAAGAATCCTTGAGCAATGTCCTTGGCATCGGCATCCGAATAGCCTTTTCGTCGGATGTAGGCATAGAGAGGATACCAATAAGTGCTGCAGAGACGGTTTAATGCTTCTGTCGCCGTGGCGGAGCCTTCCCGGCGCGCGGCGGCGATATCGGTCCAGTGCGTCACCGGAAACCACCGGTCTTTCTGCTCTTCCGCTGTCGGTTCGTCCGTGGGCATGTCGCGCTCCGTCGCTCTTGCTTCGCCGTCCCGGACCAGTCTAGAGGAACGTTCGCGTAATTCAACCCTGGAAAGACTTCACTTCTCCAGGCGGCGAAATGCTTTGCGGAGGTCCACGCGCATCGCGGCGGCGGACGAATAGCGCCGCCGCAAATCGAATTCGCAGGCCTTGCAGATGATGTGGTTCAACTCGAGAAAGAACCCACAATCGGGCTCGCTGGCGATCCGCGTGGGCAGTTCGGGGGTTTTCTCAGGCCGCTTGCCCGTCAGAGCCACGTAGAGGATCCGGCCCAGACTGAAAACGTCGGCCGCCGCCGTGCCCGGTCCTTCCGGGGCCATGTATCCTTCGGTCCCAATCCAACTGGCTTTGCCCTGGGGCGAAAGGTCCGTGACCAGGTCGATGTCGGCCAGTTTGGGCCGCCGATTCACGAAAATAATGTTATCGGGTTTGATGTCGCGGTGAATGAGTTGATGGCGATGAAGCCGATCCACCGCATCCGTCAGCGCCAGCATAAACTCCAGACATTCCCGCGGTGGAATCATCTGGCGTTTGTTCAACTCGCTGCGCAGGGTTCTCGGAGCGTAAGTGAGTGGATCGATCTGTTGGCCTCTCTCCTGATCGTCTCCAGCCTCCATAATGTAAAAAAAGAATCCGGCCGGATCGTTTCTTCCCATACGGAGAATGTGGACAAAGCCTTGGTGAGACCTTGAGACTGGCATGAATTTTTCGATCCCACGCAACGCCCGTTCATAAGGTCCTGCGACGCCAAACCGACTGCGATAGACCACCTTGACGGCGTGATAGCGACCGACGGCATCGCGTGCGACCCAGACCTGCCCATAAGCCCCTTCGCCGATGCAACGGATCAAAGTATGATCGGGAATCTCCAACTGGCCGTGTTGGAGTCCCTCCGGCGCGCGGGCCCAGGACTTTGTTTCGGCCCCCGGCTCGGCTTCGGGCGATGGGGAGTGGATCGTCTCGCGAGCGGGGAACAGCCGGAACACCAGCGCGCAGGGCATCTGGACCAAACCGACAATGACCCAGGGAAACCAAATTCGGCAGGAGAGCAGCAAGGCGGCCGCCGCGGTCACAAGAAGAACGGCCATCAATGACGAAAGCCAAAGGGCGGTCCGCCAGCGGACGATCTGCAAGGTGAAGGAGGCAACACACCCGGTGATCAGCAAGAGGACCAATTCGCCCGTGAGGCCCATGCGCCGAAGCCATTCCTCATGGACCAGGTTGGCGTACGCCATCGCGGTAATCTCCAGTCCGCGAATAAAGCGGCCGTTCCATTTGGTGAACGGCGTCCCGAACACATCCGTGGTTTCTCCTTGCGAAAGCGTCTCCGGTTGACCGCCGATGAAGACGGCCTTGTCTCTGAAGAAATTGCGCTCCCTGGTTTCCGCGTTTGTGTAGGTCATGGAGACGCTTTGGAAGGGACGAGCGGACCCGTAATAATTGAGCCAGCGATCTTGTTGCAAGCGCCGTTCGGGATGCCCTGTCGCCGGTGCGTTGACCACCGTCGCCGCCGCCCAAACCAGGCCCGGTTGCTCATCGTCGCCGGCGTCGGAGCGGCGTCCGACCCGGTCGGGGTCCGCTTGGACCTTGGCCGTGCCCCAGGCGGCCGCGTTGGTCTCGAACAGTTCCAGGGGCGGCACGATGGCGTAGCCGAGGCGGATCCCGGGAACTGGCGCTTTATCTCCGGCGAGCACCACCCGGCCATTCCGACGAATGGCCCGCGCCAACTCGTCGTCCTGCGCCGGGTCGCTGGCCTGAGTCATCGTGACGTCGAACACCACGACTCGCGCCTGATCCTCCGTCAAACGATTCAGCAATCGCGCCTGAATCGAGCGGCTCCACCGCCCGGGTTTCTGCCCGTATTCCTGCAGGGCTTGTTCATCCATGTAGATGAGCGCCAGGTTAGTGTGATCGCGGCGGGGCAGAGCCGGCTGAAGCAGGTCATAACTCCAGCGAACCAGCCGATTGGGCGTGCCCAGTGGCAACAAGAGAAGCCAACTCAACAATACCGTGGCCGCCGCCGCCACGATCCCGGTCCTTCGGTAAACGTCGCTCATTCGCATGGGTCCGCTTGAACGACCAACAGTGAGAACGGGCAGGAAGAAATTGCAAATACAAGTTGCGATGGGAAGTTCAGGCGGAGACTGGGCATCGCTCAATCGATACTGAACTGGCATCGTCTCGAAAGCGCGGGCGGGCTGGACCCGCCCGCGCTGATGTTCTCGCGGCCCGAGCGACCATGGGCCGCCATCGGCCTACTCGACCCGCAATCGCAAGAACATCGTCGCATTGGTCCCGGTCGGGCGGGTGAACTGCATGCGCGAACCATCGCCCATCCGCGTCTCGAGCGGAGTCCAAATTGGATTAACCAACTGCGGCGTCTGCTCAATGACGTAACGCGCCCCGGGTTCGGTGGTGAAGCTGAAGCCGACCTGGCCGGCGGGCGCGGCCACCGGTGTCAGCACCAGCGGGGAAGGCAGACGATAACGCGCCTCGACCAGGGTGTTGCCGGCGAGAAAAACTGCCACGGCCGGCACTTGAGTCGTCTGCGGCTGGTTATTGACGAACCAGCGGTCGAAAATGAACTGCCCGTAGCTCGGCGGCGCCTGCAGGGTCACCAAAGTAAATGCTGGGAAGACGCGGCTGAAGTCGCCCTGGCCATCCTGCCGGCCGTTCAGATCGGACTGGCTCACGGCGATCACGGGCGCGAAGTTGTCGGTCACCTGCACGTTCAATTCGCGCACATTGCCGCTGGTCGGGCTGAAGTCGTATTGCAGTTCAAAGATCAGGTCATCGATGACGAAGTCGGTGCCGTTATCGGTGGAGACATCCTTGGTGATGAGGATATCGGCGTTCACCGCGGGCTGGGAGAAGAACACAAGGTTGGTGACCGGCACCGGCTGCTGGGCCAGCAGCACGCTGATGAGCGATTGCTGGGCGGCGGTCAACGTGCTGTTCACGGTCTGGCCGGTATGCCCATCGAAGATGGCATTCCACACGATCGGGTTCACGTTCTGCGTCTGGTAATGCCGGAACAGGAACGTGCGGCCTCCGGCCGTCAGGCGGGAGACGCCGAGGTGCTCGAAATTGACGCGCAGCAGGGCCAGCGAGCCGATCGGCCCGGTCGGAGTCACGCCCAGCGTGCGCGTGCGCAGGTCGGCGATGCGGACGTTTTCGTCGCCCGTGTCAATCAGGCCAAGCTGCTTGAGGTTGAGCACGAGCCGGCCCTGTTCGTTGAGCCGCCGGAGCTGGTCGGCATTGAGACGGTAGCTTTTGGGGAACGAGCGCGACGGCGCGTTCACGTTGTCGAGCGATTGCGCGACGATGTCGCGCAGTTCATCGACGAAGATGCCTTTCAGATTTGCGAACTCCGCCTGCGAAAGGAGGTGCGAGCTGCTGGCCTCGACGAGCTGCTGGAAGCGCGTCAAGAGGCGTGTGAGCTGCAAGTTGCCCGTGAAAGGCCGGAGCTGCCGGTACTGAAACGCTTTGGCCAGATAATATTGGTATTGCAGCAGCCGGTCGCGGGCGCGGCGCTCCATTTCCTTGATGTGCAGCAACGCGCCGTGATCGAGCGCGTTGAGGCCGGCGGCGATGCGGTCCTCGAGTTCATGCGTGGACACGATGTTCTCGGCGAGCCCGCTGCTGAACGAGCCGATAATTTGCAAGGCGGCGGCCAGTTCCTGCGCGAAGCGTTCTTTCGTCACGTTGAGGGCCTCAACTTGCAGCGTGAGGGCCTGCAGCTCGGTGTCGGATGCCTTGAGCTTCTCCAACTCCGCCGCCAGTTCCTTGTTGTCCACTTGCGCTTCTTTGAAAACGCCGGCGAGTTCCTTGAGTTCGGCCCCAAGAAATTTGCTGCATTCGGTCAGCTGCTTGACCCGGTCCTGGCGGGCTTTCTTCACCGTGTTGGTGCCGGAGGTTGAATTGGTGTTGGTGCCGGAAATGTTGGTCGAGGTATTGGGCGGGCCGTTGGTCCCGAAGCAGACGGTGATGTTCTTGTTCGTCATGACGCCGAAGGCTTGCGGGGCGAGCTTCTCCGCGCTTTCCAGCGGTTTGTCCGGGTCCACCTGCGCCAGCAGGCCGAGCCCCGCGCCGATGCGACCCACGGTCGGTTGGCCCACCGGGATGAGGTCAGCGACGACGGACAGGACGCCGAGCGATTTTTTCCAGAACGGCAGCTTGTGGCGTTCTTCGACGTTTTCGCGGGCACGCCGCTCCAAATCCGCCAGCTTGGCCGCGATTTGACCGCGCAGGGTCCCGATTTGGAAGGTGATCGATTGCGCCTGCAATTTGAGGCCTGGAATGACCGACTGGGCCTCGTTGAAACTGGCTTCCATGCGGGCGCGTTCCACTTCCAGGCTGTCCTTGGCCTGCTCGGTGGCGGCCAGTGAAGCTTGCAGGTTGGTCGCCGCGTAGTTCAACCAGTAAGCCAGGTAAAGGATGGGCACGGACTGATCGACCTCGTTCTGAAAGGCGAGGAAGTTCGCCTCGAAGGAGAGCATCGGAACCCATCCGGCCGGGTTGGCGAAGTAATCGAGGTTCGAATCGATGCGGTGCACGAGATTTTCCACTTCCGCCAACAGTTGGTCGAGGTTGACCTTCTCCGAGAACTCTTCGTCGCTGAGTTCCTCGTCCGGGGCAACCACGCGCTGATGGGCGCGAAGCAGCTCCTGGTATTCACCGAGGAGCTGGCGGGTCTCGGCAATGCGGCCGTTGAGATAGGCGTCCCTGGCGAATTGGACGATGCTGCGCACCGCGAAGGAATGCAGCCAGGCACCCGGATTCGCCACCAACTGGGCCGCCCCGGCGGCTCCCGGGCTGCCGAAAAGGGCGGCGCCGTTCTGGCCGGCGGCTTTTGGCGCGGTCGTATCGGAGTTGCTGGTCGTCTCATCGCCGAATCGGTTGATGATGGTGTTGCTCACGCGGTAGAGGAACCGCCGGGCGGAGAGCCCCCCGCCGACATGATCGCCGCCGCGCGCTCCCGCCGCGCCGCCGCCCATCTGGGCGAAAGCCGAGAGATTCAAGGTCGAATGCAATCTCCCGCCGTCGCCGCCGCGCCCCGGGTTGCCCGAGGGCACGGCGTTCTCGCCGCGTGCCGTCACCCGGCTACCGCAAATGTCCTGCACCTGGCCATTGAGACGATCCTCGAAATAGAGCATCACCGAGCTGCCATCGGTCGTTCCACAAACCGGGTTGCCCGCCCGGGCCATCAGCTTGTTCCAATCCGCCGACAGGAAGGCAACCGTCAACTCCGATCGGCCGTCGCGCCCTTCGCCCGCCGGGCCGCCGTCGCCGCCGCGCAAAACAAAGCGCGTCGCGGTGGTTGCATCCGAGAAAAATCGCTCGACGAAAACGTCCACATCGCCGCCGGGATGGCCGGGGTCGCCGTTGTTGCCGAAGAACAGATCGTCTTCCCACACCGCGCCAGGCGGACGCTGCACGCGCGGCCGGGGCGTCGTCTCGATGCGCCCGTCACCCTCGAAGCGCAACTCGCGCGCATGAATCGTCACTTGTGCCTGGGGCAACACGAGCGGACTGCGAATGATCACCTTGTCCGCGTAAAGCCGCAGCGCGTGAACATTCAAGCGTCCGTTGAATTGGCGATGCAGATTCGCCGGATGATCGCCGGCGAAGACCAGCGTCTGGCCGGAGATGCTGACGGTGAACGTCTGGTTGGTCGCGTCATTAAACAGTTCAGCCCCGTTCGCGACTTCGCTGATTTGGATGTAGTCGCGGCTCTCGGCATCCGGCAGCGGGCGGTCGTATTCGATGATCGCGTCTTCGAGGGCCAGCGGGTTGAGCGGCGTGATTTCGAAGAAGCTGTCCAGCCCTTGCGCGGTGGAGAGCCGCACGGTAAACGGCAGGCGGTCCGTCACCGCCGGCGTGTAACTCATCCGCCCGCTGCCGGCGTCGAACGCCAATGGACCGGCGGGCGGCGGCGTTGCGGTCATTTGCAACGTTGCGCCCGGCCCGGGATTCTGCGGGTCGCCGGGGTCATCGGTGTGCACAAGGAACTCGAGCCTTTTGCCCGCGCGCACGCGTTGCTCGGGGACGGCGCGAAAATAATATCGCGGCAACGGCCGGTAAGTGGCCGTGACCGTGGCTTGCTTGCCGCCGATGACGAGCACTTGCGTCATGTCCGGTTCCTGCCACGCCGGCAGGTCGCTGAATTGCACGGTGTGCGTGCCGGCGGCCAGGTTGGTGACCGATGCGCCCGAGCCTTGCGGCGTCCCTCCGTCCACCGTCCATCCGGCCCCGTCGCTGAGCGCTTCCGGCGGTTGAATGATCACGACAATCGCGCCAGGAATGGAGACGGCGCTGGCCGCGCCGTGGGTCAAGACTGGTTGGTGCAGCCCGAGGCTGGCGACCAGAAACGACCAAACCAGGAAGAAAGTTCGTCCACGGATGGCGCCTCCGGCGTACGATTGGATTGCTGGGTGACGGGTCATAAGATGTTTCGCTTGGTTAATGAGTTCTTCGAGGGCAGCCCTGTCTGCTTTGCTGCCCCACACTGAGAACTCCGGAAATCGTCCGGCACCCCTTACAGGCAAAAAGAAGAATTTCCGAGAAGACGGAGGGCTGGACGTGCGCCCCACTGCGGCCTGCGGCCGATCGCTGAACTTAGCGCAGTTTGAGCCTGAACAATTGTTGGGCGTTGGTCATCGGAACGAACACGGCAAGCTGGTTGCTGCTGTTCGTCTGCGCGACGGGGAACGGGAGCCAGGCAGAGGCTGGTTGGGGGACAGATTCGAGCCACGGAGTGGCGTCAGAGAGTAGCCCACGGCGTGAGCCGTGGGAGGGGGCGCAATGGAGGCGCAGCCCCGGCAGGGGCGACAGAAACAAGTTTGGCAATTCTTTCGCCGCTCCGCGGCTCTTGCCCTTCAACGCCGACCCCCACGGCTGGCGCCGTGGGCTACTTTCTGGCGCTGCTCCGCAGCTAACGTGCCAGACGTGATGACCTGAATAACTGGCGGCCGACTAGCGGTGCGTCTCAACACGGCCCAGCGGGCCTCCACAACTGCGAGCCATTGAATGTTGCCCAAGTGGCGAACCGATCTACCGGAATATTATTCCGCGCGTCTATATGCTCATCGACCTTCTTCTACTGCTCCGACTTCAGCCGATAAAACCGCTGGCTGAAATGCACTGCCTCCAGGTCCGCGAAGACGAGCGTTCGCCCATCGGAGACTCGCGTGGCGATGGTTTGCCAGTCAACGAGGTTGGTCGAGGCCTGAATCATGTAGCTCCGCGCCTGCAATCCCGTCAGCTCGAAATGCACTTCACCATTCGCTGAACGGCCAAATCCGCTGAGCAAACCACCTATTACCGCGTCGAACAAAGCGGAACGATAAAAGCGATGCGGATAATGCGGAGCGTCTAAATCGACAAGGTCCAGAAAGTTGCCGATGGCTACGTTCGTCGAGAGGTTCACCCAGTTCACAAAATTCGTCGTCGCCTGGATCAGATAGCGCGTGTCCGGCGCAGAAGGCAGGAAGTATTGCGCCGAGCCGTCCGCGTTCAAGAATACCGGCTGAATGAAGATTGTGCCGGCGTTCAGGCTCACTGGCGTTACAGCCGTCGCATCCTGCCGCGCCACGATGACGTTGGCCGGCGTCAACGGCCCTGAACTGACCCGCTCCGTAGGCGAGACAGTAAAAGGCATCGCGGCGCTGAATCCGTTCGTGCTGAACACCGCGTTCCCCCTCGAATAAACCAGTACACGGCGTACACCAGGAGCAATCTCCCTCGATCGAATCACGTGATTGGAGAGCCCGTAACCTCGTAAGATGTCAGATCCCGCTACCTTCGCTGAATTGAACGCGACATCGAACTGCGCCGCAGTCACGCCAGTTGTCTCGCGCAGCGCCACAGGGACGGAAACGGTCGCGCCGGTATAGCCTGGGGTGCTGCCGATGCTCAGGGAAGTTTGGGCACGCACGGCCATTGCCGCCAATGACCAGAGCAGGCCGAGGCACGAGAGGGCGAGCGTCCCCACGAGCCATGATCTTCTCACTAAACGCGATGTCCCTTTCATAGTTGGCTACGGTGAGAGCGTGAAGTCCGCGAACGCCTGAATCGTTCCCCGTCCCTTCAGGACGTTGACCGTGAACGTGGCCGTCCCGCCGGACAGCAGCACGTT